>Ga0172379_10002704_pt1 | contig 30530 bp, 24 predicted proteins | sample GrowelOW334metaG_FD_119756 | JGI IMG/M metagenome (GOLD analysis project Ga0172379, IMG submission 119756) | Groundwater microbial communities from an aquifer near a municipal landfill in Southern Ontario, Canada - Groundwater well OW334 metaG | ecosystem: Environmental > Aquatic > Deep...
AGTAATCCAGAGCGAAGTGAAAGAACTGCGACCGACCACCGCCAAGAAAAAACTGAAATTGACATTCATTATGCCGAAAGAGAAAATTCCTACGCTTTCTGTGGATGAAGACAAGATTAAGGACGTTGTTTTGAACCTGGTTGATAATGCGATCAAATATACCGAAAAGGGAGGCATCACCGTGACGGTGCAGAAGAAGGATGCCAATGTATTGATTATCGTCAAAGATACCGGTGTAGGTATCAATCCGACTGATGCAGAAAAACTTTTCTCCAAATTTGTTCGCGGATCCGGAATATCTAGGCTATCGCCGGACGGATCCGGTTTGGGTCTGTTTATCGCCAGAAAGATAGTGGACGCTCATAAAGGAAAGATTTGGGCGGAGAGCGAAGGCGAAGGCAAGGGTTCGGCGTTCAATGTGGAACTGCCGGTTAAATAATATTGGAGGGAGAATAGATTGGTTAAGCGAATATTAAGGATATTTATTATCATAGCAATCATAACTGTTGCCTGGTTTTTCCTGGTCTCATTTTTTGCTTATTACAATGTTACTCATCCAAAACAAACAGATTATTCCGTAACACCCGCCAATTATAATGTGATTTATGAAGATGTGTATTTTCAAACAGAGGATAATCTGAGACTAGCCGGTTGGTTTCTTCCGGCAGGCGAGGACGCAATTGGAACAGTGATTGTAATGCACGGATATCCGGCCAACAAGGCGGATGCTTTAAACTGGTCTTTGTTTCTAAGGGAGAAGTTCAATGTTTTATTGTTTGATTTCCGTTATTTCGGATCCAGTGAAGGAAAATATACTACAATCGGCTGGAATGAGAAGAAGGATCTTAAAGCGGCGATTGATTATCTGAATACGCGCGCAGATGTAGATCCGGAAAAAATAGGTGTGATGGGATTTTCTATGGGTGGTGCGGTTGGGATCATGCAGGGTAGTGTTGATTCCAGAATCAAAGCGATTGTTGCCGATAGCGCTTACGCCTCTTTGGATTTACTGGTCAATAATATGTTTGCAAAATTCGGTTTTCTACAGAAACCAATGATTTGGTCTCTGGAACAGTGGGCGCAATGGCGGATTGGAATAAAGCCCAGTGATGTTTCGACAATCAGAGTAGCAGCACAAAGTAAAACACCATTGCTGTTAATCCACGGGACAGCCGATCAGGAGATTCCGGTTGAGCATTCCAGACAGATTTTTGAAGTTTCCAAGGGTAGTTCTGAACTATGGGAAATTGACGGCGCGGATCACGGCGAAGCCTATTTTAATGAAAAAACATTATATGAAGCGAAGGTAAACAGCTTTTTTGAAACAAATTTTCAAAAGATTATAAATTAGCGTGACAGAAGTCAAAAAATTTGTTATAATAGGATAATATTTCACAAGATTATCCACATTTTTTATTTGAATATTTAGCCTTTTTAACCTATGCCTAAAAAAACAATCAGAGATATCGATGTTCAGGGAAAAAAGGTGCTTTTGCGTGTGGCATATGACATTTCACTAAAGGAAAAAGATGGCAAATGGATTGTGCCGGATGATTCGAGAATCAAAGCTACATTGCCGACAATTGAATATTTATTGGCCAGGGACTGTAGTTTAGTCCTTCTTTCGTGGTTAAAAAGACCGGAAGGAAAGGTAGTTGAGAAATACCGTATGGATCCCGTTGCCGAAAAACTAGCGGAATTGATCAAAAGACCGGTGAAGAAACTGGATGACTGTGTCGGTCCGGAGGTAGAAAAAGCGGTGGCCGATCTGAAACCCGGTGAGGTAATCATGCTGGAAAATGTCCGTTTTCACCCGGAAGAACAGAAGGAAGACGCAGAATTCTCCAAAAAACTAGCAAGTCTCGGGGATCTAGTTGTGTTTGATGCCTTTGCGCAGGCGCACCGCGTTCATTCATCAACAACCGGTATTCTCAAACAGGGCAAAGAGGTAGTGGTCGGTTTTCTGATGGAAAAAGAATTGGATGTGCTTTCCAAAATGCTGAATAATCCAGTACGGCCTTTTACTGTCGTATTGGGCGGAGCAAAGATTTCGGACAAGCTGGAAACCACTAATAATTTGTTGGCACTTGCTGATTCCATACTCATCGGCGGAGCGATGGCAAACGCGTTTTTAAAATCCCAGAATGTGGATATTCAGAGCTCATTTATTGAAGATGTGGGAATTGATTCAACAAAGACGGCAGCGGAATCGGCAAAAGAGCTTTTAGAGAAAACTGCTGACAAGACATCATTTCAGGGAGGGGATTTTATACAGTTGCCACTAGATTTAGTTGCTGCGAATTCAATTGAAAAACCGACAGAAAGTAAAGTGATAGATTTTAATAAAAAAGAAATACTGCCAGAAAAATGGGCCTACCTTGATATTGGTCCGCAAACTATTGAAGAATACCGAAAAATTATTTCCGCATCAAAGACAGTTTTCTGGAACGGACCGATGGGACTGTTTGAAGAAGCAGAATTTGCAATAGGCACGAAAGAAATTGCCGATGCCATTGTAGACAGCGGTGCTACTTCAATCGTAGGTGGCGGTGACACAGAGAAGATTGTTAAAATGTTCAATCTGGAAGGTAAATTCACGCATGTTTCCACCGGAGGTGGCGCATCATTGGAATTTTTATCAGGTAAAGAACTACCAGTGGTAGGTTTGTTGCCGGATTTGTAATTTGTAAATCGTAACTCGTAACTTGTAATTAGTAAATCGTAATTTTTAATCAATAGCTTGTAGTTACCAATTACAAATTACTAGTTACCAATAACTAACCCCTAAACTAAAAACCATGCCTCATGCAGTAAAAATCAAAGAAATATTCGCCCGTGAAATTCTGGATTCACGCGGTAATCCTACCATTGAAGCAAAGGTAATCGCGTCAGATGGCAGTATTGGCATTGCTGCTGTTCCGTCCGGTGCTTCGACCGGAACATATGAAGCTTTGGAACTGCGGGATGCCGATCCGGATCGATATCTCGGCAAAGGAGTCCTGAAGGCGGTGGAAAACGTCAATTTTAAAATAGCACCGGCTTTGAACGACTTTGCGTTAGGTAAGCAGGCGGAACTGGATAAAAAAATGATCGAGCTAGATGCAACAGAGAATAAAGCCAAACTGGGTGCTAATGCAATTTTAAGTGTTTCTCTGGCATATGCCAGAACATCCGCAAAATCAGCAAAAATTCCTTTATATGAATATCTGCGGTCACTTTCAAAAATAAAAGGGAAATATTCTTTTCCTCTGCCGATGATGAATATCATCAACGGCGGTCAGCACGCTGATAACAAACTGAGCGTACAGGAATTTATGATCGTTCCCAAGGCAGATTCGTTCAGAGAATGCGTCCGGATGGGAGCGGAAATATTTCATTCATTAAAAGTGGTTTTGGAAAACAATAAACTGTCGGTGATGGTGGGTGATGAGGGAGGATTTGCTCCGAAAGTTCAGTCACATAAAGAAGCAATGAATCTGATCATGATGGCGGTCAGTAAAACACAATATGAAACGGATAAGAATGTGTCATTTGCTCTGGATGTTGCCGCTTCCGAATTTCACAGTGCATCTTCCAATAAATATTTGATTCAGCCGGAACAGCACAGCATGACGGCTGAAGACATGATCAATATGTATGCGGACTGGCAGTCCAATTACCCGATCATCTCGATCGAGGACGGATTAACTGAGGATGACTGGGACGGTTGGCAGTTGATGACCAAGAAGTTGAAAGACAAAATGATGTTGGTCGGTGATGACCTATTTGTTACCAATATCACGCGTTTTAAGAAAGGTATAGACAAAGGTATTGCCAATTCCATTCTGATTAAACTTAATCAGATCGGAACACTTACGGAAACTCTAGACTGTATTAGTCTGGCGAAGGAAAACGGATACAAAACGGTAATTTCACACCGTTCCGGTGAAACCGCCGATACTTTCATAGCTGATTTGAGCGTGGCCGTAAATTCGGAATATATTAAAACAGGTTCGCTTTCCCGTGGCGAAAGAATTGTAAAATACAACCGCTTGATGGAGATTGAGACGGAGGTAAATAAAAGTAATTAGTAATTGGTAATTTGCACATTACTTACTAAATACACATTACTTATTACCAAATTACGAATTATCAGTTACCAATTATCAAACTACCGATTACCAATATAAAATGCCAACAAAGAAAAATAGTAACAAAATAAATCACTACAAGCCTACCGTCTTAATTGTGCTCGACGGCTGGGGGATTGCCCCTGCTTCCGAGAGTAATGCGATTGAGCTGGCAAGGACACCTGCGATGGACCGTTTGTGGAAAAAATATCCTCATACCAAGCTTAAATCATACGGCAGGTTCGTCGGTCTTCCGGCAAAACAGGACGGCAATTCCGAAGCGGGTCATATGAATATCGGCGCAGGTCGGATAGTGGATCAGGATTCAATTATTATCACCAAAAGTATAATTGACGGAACATTTTACCGTAATCCCGGATTCACGGAGGCGGTTCAGCATGTCAGCAAATACAAATCCAATCTGCATCTGATGGGTATTATTTCCGGCGATCAATGTCCGCACATGAGCCCGGATCATCTGACGGCTTTGATTGAGCTTGCGCGAAGAAAAAGAGTATACAATGTTTTTCTGCACTTTTTCACTGACGGCAGGGATTCCAATCGCTATTATGCGATAAAACTGATTAAAAAAATTGAGAAAAAATTAAATAGTAACGAAATAATCTCAACGGTGATGGGGCGTTACTATTTGGACCGGACAAAAAATTGGGATATAACCCAGCGAGCGTATAATGCGCTGGTATTGGGAGAAGGTTTAAAAGTGGACAGTCCGCAGCAGGCTATTCTGCAGGCGTACAACAGGGGAGAAACGGATGAATTTGTCACACCCAGCATCATGAAAGGCGGAAAACCGATTTCTGACGGCGATTCGGTGATTTTTTATAATCTGCGTTCAGACCGGGCGCGCCAACTGGCCAAGCCGTTTGTCCAAAATAAATTCAATACCAAAAACTCAAAGAGTTTCCAGCGGAAAAAAGTATTAAAGAACCTCATTTTTGTAGCTATGACAGATTTTGGTCCGGATCTTGAGGGAATGTTGACCGCTTACCCGTCCATGGATATCAGAGATACGTTACCGATGGCTCTCCGGAATGTCCGACAACTGTATATTGCCGAGGGACAAAAATACGCACACATGACTTATTTTTTTAACGGCGGTTATTCGGATCCGGTGGGGGGCGAAAGCCGTATTACAATACCTTCAACGTCGGTGAAACATTTTGACGAAAAACCGGAAATGAGTGCCGGAAAAATAACCAGCATTGTTCTGCAAAAATTAAAATCGAAGTCAAATGATTTTATTGCTCTAAATTTTGCCAATCCCGACATGGTAGGACATACCGGAAATCTAAAAGCGACAGTTAAAGGGATTGAATTCACGGACAAATGTATCGGAAAGATAGTTCAACAGGTGCAAAAACAAAAAGGTACAGTCATAATTACTGCTGACCATGGCAATGCCGAGGACATGATTAATTTGAAAACCGGAGAAGTTGATACAAAACATTCGTCAAATCCGGTGCCGTTTATTATTGTCAGTTCTGACAAAAAAATCACTAAAAAGAAAAATTTACCGGATGGGGTTTTGGGAAATGTTGCACCGACCATCTTGGATATTATGAAAATAGAACAACCGAAACTAATGAAACTAAAAAGCTTATTATAATGAATGCAGATTTTGTAACATTAATTATCATTGATGGATTCGGGATCGCTCCTCCCCGCAGAGGAAACGCAATCAGTGTTGCTGTAACTCCGAATTTGGACAAGATTGTCTCAACCTATCCTACAATGGCAGTACAAGCTTCGGGGGAATTAGTTGGTTTGCCGTGGGGTGAAATGGGCAATTCGGAAGTCGGGCACTTAAGTATCGGGACCGGTCGGATTGTTTACCAGTCATTTCCCAGAATTAACAAATCAATCGCGGACGGCAGTTTTTTTAAAAACGAAGCATTTCTGGCCGCAATAAATCATGCAAAAAAGAATAATTCGGCAATGCATATCATGGGCCTGGTATCTGACGGCGGAGTGCACAGTTCAGAAGAACACCTTTATGCCCTGCTGGAACTGTGCAAAGATAACGGTTTAAATAAAGTATTTATTCACGCCTTTTTAGACGGTCGTGATACCCCCAAAAACAGCGCAGAAGATTTTATTCAGCAACTGCAGCGCAGAATTGTAGATCTGCAAATCGGAAAAATTGCAACATTAGCCGGCAGATTTTATGCCATGGACCGTGATAATCGCTGGGATCGGATTGAGAAATCGTATAACGCAATGGTTGAAGGAGTTTCAGAACAGACTTCTGAAGACCCGATTGACATAATAAAAAAATCATACGAAAACAGTGTTTTTGATGAAGAGTTTATCCCGACAGTCATTATGGAAAACGGTAAACCGATAGCCACTGTCCAGGATAATGACGCAATGATCTTTTTTAATTTCCGTCCGGATCGCACCAGACAGATTACAAAAGCATTTGTTTTGCCGGGATTCGAAAAATTCCAAAAGAAACGCAACGTTGCCAACTTATTTTTTGTTTCAATGACTGAATTCGAAAAAGATTTACCGGTAAGCGCGATTGCTTTCCCGCCAATTGAAATTACCACCCCGCTTGCCAAAGTAATTGCGGATAATGGTTTTAAACAGCTCCATATTGCAGAAACAGAAAAATATCCGCACGTAACATTCTTTTTTAACGGCGGTAAGGAAGCTGCCTATGAGGGCGAGGATCGTGTATTGATTCCTTCGCCGCATGTTTCCAGTTATGACCAGAAACCCGCCATGTCTACTCGCGAGATCAAGGATCGTGTTGTGCAGGAGGTTCTCACAAAAAAATATAAATTAATCGTTATTAATCTGGCAAATGTTGATATGGTCGGTCATACGGGGAATTTAAAGGCAATAATCAAAGCAGTAGAGGTTGTAGATGAAGCTTTGAAGGAAATCGTTGAGGCCACACTGGATATGAATGGGGCGGTGGTAATAACTGCTGACCACGGTAATGCTGAAGAAAAAATGAACGCTCAGACCGGTGATATTATTAAGGAACATTCCGCAAACCCGGTGCCATTTATTTTAATTGGTAAACAATGGGAGGGGCAGAATACGCTCCAGAGTCATGATTTATCAAGTTTGCGGCCGGTTGGAATGCTGGCTGATGTTGCTCCGACGATTCTGCAGATTTTAGGTCTGGATCGGCCGGCGGAAATGACCGGTAGGTCTCTGATTTAGTTTGTTGGGGCAAATTATCTTTGATACAATATAATTAAACCAAAGTATAATCAACCATAATATGAATAAAAAGATTTACGACGTAATTTCACTAGGTGGAGCTACACGTGATATCACTTTTTATACGGATGAAGGTCAAGTAATTGATACTCCGGAAGACCTTACTCGGCAAAAATTAATCGGATTTGAATACGGCGCCAAAATGATCAGTGATAAGGTTTACTTTGGTTTGGGTGGGGGAGGATGCAATACGTCTGTTTCCTTCGCCAGACTGGGGTTGCGCAATGCGTGTTGGATAACAGTAGGAAATGACCGTGAAGGCGATTCGATAATTAATGATTTAAAAGACGAGGGTGTTGATACAAAATATGTTCAAAGAAACAGCAAGCTTTCAACCGGCTTTTCTTTTATTACCATCGCGGAGAAATCAAAAGACCACGTGGCTTTTTTGTATCGTGGTTCAAATAACGCGTCTATCTTCCCGAAAAATGCCGCTAAAATTTTGAAAACAGAGTGGCTGTACGTTTCTTCATTAACCGGCAGAACATGGCTGAATAACGCTCATTCTATTGTAAAATTTATCAAAGAAAGTGGAACTAGGTTAGCTTGGAATCCGGGTGAGACACAGCTGAAGGCCGGGAAGAAAAAGCTATCACCGGTACTCAGAGTTACTGATGTGTTGTTTATTAATAAGGATGAGGCAATTGAATTGGTACTTTCTGCCGGAAAGATACCAAAACAGATCAATAACGCTCGGGTGCTGACAAAAATAATTCAAGGTTGGGGACCGAAAATTGTCGTAATAACTGACGGCAGAAAAGGAGCGTATGTTTATGACGGAAAAAATTCTTACTATTCAAAAGTAATAGACAGAAAGGTTGTTGATACTACCGGAGCGGGTGATTGTTTCGGATCTTCGTTTGTGGCCGGCATGGTTCATTTCAATGGAAACATCGAAAAAGCTGTTTACTTATGCATGTTAAATACCGCTTCATTAGTGCAGAAGACCGGTGCACAAAATGGCTTGATCTATTGGAGGGATGTTAAAAACAAGTTTACAAAATAATAATATGAAAACAATCATTGCAGAAGTTTCAGCAAGACATATTCATCTGAGTCAAAAAGATTTGGAAAAATTATTTGGCAAGAATCACCAATTAAAAAAATTGAAAGATTTGTCTCAGCCTCATCAATTTGCCACCAACGAAACGCTGACGGTAAAGGGCGAGCACGGCATTTTCCCCAAAGTAAGAATTATTGGACCAATTCGGAGTAAAACGCAGGTGGAACTTTCTATCACGGACTGCTACTCTCTGGGTATCAAGCCGTCAATTCAGGTGTCCGGCCAGGTAAAAAGCGCCAGCCAGGTTGTATTAAAAGGACCAAAGGGACAGGTGGTTGTCTCTGCTATCGTTGCTATGCGTCATTTGCACTTGTCTGAAAAACAAGCAAAGGTATGGAAATATAAGCATGGTAAAAAAATATCTGTGTTAATCAAAGGTGAACGCTCCGTGATTTTAAATAATGTTGTTGTGCGCGTCGGGGATTTTAATACTCGGTTGCAATTGGATACAGATGAGGGTAATGCCGTAGGTTTAGTTAACAACCAGAAAGTATATATTTATGAAAAGTAAAAAACAGAATCTGCTCGTTTTAAACAACGGCTCCAGCAGTCTGAAATTTACCGCCTTTGAGTACGATAAGCGGGGATTGGGGAAAATTATTATTGAAGGATCTTATTCCGGCTACAATACCGGTTCTGTTTTGGAGTATCATGAAAACAATAAAAAAACCCGAAGAAATTATTCTACCAAGTACACATTAAAAAGTGCCTGGCAGGCGGTTTCAAAAATATTTTCCCAACTGGATATCCAAACCGTCGGCTTAAGAGTGGTACATGGCGGGCCGGAATTTAAACTTAGCTGTAAACTGGATAAAAAAACAATCCAGAAAATCAGCAAATATAATCACCTCGCACCACTTCATAATATTCAGAGTCTGGAACAGGCAAGACTGGTTCAGGAAACCTGGCCGAAAGTGAAAATAGTCGCCAGTTTTGATACCGCCTGGTTTTCTGATCTGGAACCGGAAGCGTATTTGTATTCATTGCCGGTCAGCTATTGTGAGAAATTCAAAATTAGGAAATACGGGTTCCATGGTTTAAGCCACGAAATGGCCAGCATTTATGCTGCAGAAAAAATCGGTGTAAACATAAAAAAATTATCCGCAATTACTGTACACCTGGGATCCGGCGCCAGTATGGCCTGGCTGGAAAACGGCCGCGTTAAAGATACAACAATGGGTTTATCGCCCAATGAGGGACTGACTATGGCAACACGCACTGGTGATTTGCCGGTCGCGGTGGCAATGTACCTGGCTAGGGAACAAAAAATGTCTTGGGATGAAATAGATCATTTGATAAACAAAAAATCCGGACTCTTGGGATTGTACGGCAACGCCGACCTGCGGGAAGTACTGGTAGCGGCCGGATACAGAATCGCCGGTTACAAACCTGCTTCAAAATATTCCACTGCGCAAAAGAAATCAGCCAAGCGGGCGCTCGCGGTCTATGTCTATGATATTAGGCGGTATTTGGCGTCATATTTGGGCATGAGTAGAAAACCGCAGGCGATTGTATTCACCGGTGTAATCGGCATGCGCAGTGCGATTATCCGTAGTTTAGTTTTGAAAAACATGCGTCTGCCGAAGGGTTGCCGGGTTTTAATTGCGCCGGAAGGTGAAATGATTAATATAGCGCAAAAGACATGGAAGTATATAATGCGAGTAAAAATCCAATAATTAGCAGAGCAAAACAGGAAATTAGTAATCTGTAATCAGCAAATTGTAATCATTACCAGTTACTAATTACTGATTACCAGCTATAAAATATTATGCAGAAAAAAAGAATTGAAAGTGCCGTAGGAATTGTTCTGTTTAACCCGGAGAACAAGGTGCTGATTGTATTCAAAAAATGGATTCAGAAGTGGGAATTTCCCCAGGGTAAAATTGAAGAGGGTGAAGAAAAGATAGAAACGCTGAAAAGAGAAATGAAGGAAGAAACAGGTATTGAAAATTTCAAAATTGTGAAAGATTTCGGAACTAAAACGCATTACCGTTTCACGCGTGATGAATATTCAGTCAGTAAAACAGTTGATTACTATCTAGGTGTTGCGGATAAAGAAGTGCGTCTTTCTTCTGAACATGAAAAATACTGCTGGTGCACATACGAGGAAGCACAGAAGTTGCTGGTGCACAAAAACCACATTGGCGTTTTAAACAAAGCGATTAATCGGTTAAAAAAACCTTTACTATTTATCAATTAAAATTATTCTATGAGTATTAAACCAACTGAAAACGACTTAAACTGGAAAATAGCCGGTGAAGCGGGCTACGGAATCAAATCGATCGGACTGATGTTCTCAAAAATCTGCGCCAGGGGAGGCTTGCATATTTTTGATTATTCGGAATACCCATCCCTGATCCGTGGAGGACACAATACCTATCAGGTCAATGTTGGCAGTGACGAAAAATGGTCTCCCAAAATTGCCGTGAATTTACTGGTAGCTTTAGATCAATTAACAATTGATTTACATAAAGACGAGTTGGAAGAGGGTGGCGGATTAATCTATGACAATGAAGACAAAAAAATTGATATAAGTAAAATTGATGCCAAAAAGTATAATCTTTTCCCGATTCCGCTGACCAAGCTGGCGGAAACAGCGGGCGGTAAAAAAGTTATGCGCAATTCTGTTGCGCTGGGCGCGTCAGTTGGTCTGGTCAGTTATGATTTTGAACTGCTGAAGGGTATGATCAAGGATGAATTCCAGAGGAAGGGTGACGAAGTAGTAGATATGAATATTAAAATAGCTGAAGCAGGATACAATTATGTCAGGGATAATTTTAATGTGGAAAAATTTCCGTTCAAGCTGAAACCGATAAATGGTCCGAAACAAATGGTATTAACTGCTAACGAAGCGATCGGTATGGGAGCAATTGTGGCTGGATGCAAATTTATGTCCGCATATCCAATGACACCTTTCACTTCAATTCTTCATTACCTGGTGGCTAACGGAGAAAAGCACAATATTCTGGTTAAACAAACAGAAGACGAGATTTCGGCAATTACTATGGCTTTGGGTGCCAGTTACGCAGGGGTCAGATCGATGACCGGTACTTCAGGCGGTGGTTTTTCTTTAATGGTGGAAGCTCTAGGGCTTTCAGGAATTACTGAGACGCCGATTGTTATCGCTGAAGTGATGCGACCGGGACCGGCTACCGGATTGCCAACCTGGACGGAACAGTCCGACCTGCGCTTTTTGATCCACGCTTCACAGGGCGAATTTCCGAGAATCATAATTGCGCCGGGTGATGTTCGGGAGGCATTTTATGCCACTCAACATGCTTTTAATCTGGCGGAGAAATATCAAATGCCGGTTTTTATCCTATCCGATAAATTTATTTCAGAAAGTAACAAATCTGAAGAATTTTTTGAGACTGATCAACTGGAAATTGAACGCGGTGCTTTGCTAACTGATACTGAATTGAAGAAGATCAAAGAATTCAAGCGTTACAAATTTACGGATACCGGGATTTCACCAAGAAGTATTCCGGGACAGCCGGGTGGTATACATAATGCTAATTCCGACGAGCATGATGAATTCGGCTACTCTTCCGAGGATGCCGAAAATAGAGCGCGGATGGTGGAAAAAAGAGCTTTAAAAATTGAAGAGGCGGAAAAAGAACTACCGGATCCAGTTTTATACGGTCCGGAAAACGCTGACGTTACAATTATTTCCTGGGGATCAACTAAGGGGCCGGTTTTGGAAGCAATGAAATTATGTGAGCAGGATAAACAAAAAGTAAATTTTCTGCACATCGCCTATATCTATCCATTCCCGGCGGAAAAAGTAAAAGCAATAATCAGAAACGCCAAAACAATCGTTCTGGTGGAAAATAATTTTACTGCACAGCTGGGCTCCCTGATTCGTGAATTCACCGGTGAGGAAATTGAAAACAAACTGTTGAAATACAGCGGCAGGCAGTTTTACCCGAATGAGATCCATGATTACATTAGTGATATTATAAGTAAATAATTTAAAAATATATGAAACCAGAAGAACTAAACACTCCGCATGATCCAACATGGTGCCCGGCCTGCGGTAATTTTGGTATATGGGTAGCCCTAAAAAAGGCAATCACGGAATTAAACCTTGACCCGAATCAGGTCGCGGTAAGCTACGGAATCGGCTGTTCCGGTAATGAAAACAATTTTGTAAAGACATATGCATTCCATAGTCTACACGGCAGAGCATTACCTCCGGCAGCTGGAATAAAATTTGCCAACGATGCTCTGACAGTGCTTGCAATCGGCGGTGATGGGGATGCCTACGGGGAGGGTGGCAATCATTTCATTCATGCTTGCAGGAATAATTACGATATTACATACCTGGTTCACGATAATCAGTTGTACAGTCTGACTACCGGACAGGCATCGCCGACATCACAAAAAGGAATGACTACCACAACGACTCCTGCCGGTATTATTGAAGACCCGATCAACCCGATTTCGCTGGCGCTCTCTGCCAATGCCACATTTGTTGCACGGGGCTTTTCCGGCAGAGCCGATCATCTCTCTGGACTGATTAAACAAGCAATTCAACATAAAGGTTTTTCCTTTGTGGATATTCTGCAGAACTGCGTAACCTTCAATAAATTAAATACCTTCCAGTTTTTCAACCAAAGGATTTATGATATGAACCAGGAAGGATATGAGGCAAACGATAAGCAGAAAGCACATGCTAAGGCTATGGAATGGGGAGAGCGGATTCCGATCGGTATATTTTATCAGGAAGAAAAACCTTCATACAATTCCGTGGTAGCTCAAAGAATTAATGGTTCGTTGGTGAAACAGACTTTAGGTAAAATTGACCTGACCCCGAATTTTGAGAAAATGGTATAAGTGATTGAAATGCCGGGAATGAGAAAATAATGAATAAAAAGTGGGTGGTAAATGAAAAAGTGCCGGAAGCACTGATTAACAAATTTCCGGAAATCAATCCGGTGATTTTGCAATTGTTGTATAACCGGAATCTTGTCGAACAGAATGATATTGATGAATTTCTAAATCCCGAATACAAACACAATCTTCATGACCCCTATTTATTTAAGGATATGAAGAAAGCAACCAAGCGGATTTGGCAGGCGATTGAAAATAAAGAAAAAATAGTGGTGCATGGTGACTACGATGCGGACGGTGTTTGCAGTTCGGTGGTTCTGTACGATACGCTGAAGAATCTGGGAGCGGATGTTTCAGTTTTTCTACCCCATCGCGAACGGGAAGGTTACGGTATGAATGTGATTACCGTACAGAATTTCATTGACCAGAAAAACAATCTGATTATTACCACAGACTGTGGTATTACCAACCACGCGGAGGTTGAGCTGGCAAGAAAAAACGGCGTGGACGTAATTATTACTGACCATCATGAAGCGCCGATTGATCTGCCGAGAGCCAATGCCATTATCAATCCCCATGTTAAGGAGGAAACCTATCCTTTTAAACATCTGGCGGGATCCGGTGTCGCTTTTAAATTAGCATCAGCATTAATCACCGAATCGCTTGCTAAACCGAAATATAGTCTGCCGGAAGGGTTTGAAAAATGGCTATTAGATATGGTAGCGATCAGTACCGTAACCGATATTATGCCGCTTCTGGAAGAGAATCGGGTATTTGTAAAATATGGTTTGATTGTTCTGGAAAAAACCAAAAGACCCGGTTTAAAAGCGCTGATGGAAACGATTGGTAATCGGAGAGGTAAAGTTGATACATTTACAATCGGATTTCAGATCGGACCCCGGATCAATGCAGCGGGCAGGATGGATCATGCCAAGCTGGCGTTCCAGTTGTTAACTGCTGAAACTGAGGAAGAATCTGCGATACTGGCGGAAAAATTGCAAATGAATAATATTGAAAGACAAAAAATTACCGTTGATTATGTACAGGAAGCAAAAATACAAATTGGCGAAGTGGGTGATGAGAAGAAATTACTGTTTGCCATAGGAAAAGACTGGCCGGCGGGTATTATCGGTTTGATCGCCGGAAAGATTGCCGATGAATTCTACCGTCCGACGCTGATTCTGACTGAGCAGGACGGTAAAATTACGGGATCCGGCAGGAGTATCCGCGAATTTAATATTGTCGAGGCGCTGGAAAAAACGCAGATTCATTTTGAACGCTGGGGCGGACATTCGCAAGCTGGGGGATTTACCCTAAAAAGCGTCGCCAGTGTGGAGCAGTTCCAGATTGATTTTGAAAAAGTGGTAAATACAGAATTGCAGGGGAAAAAGCTCTCACCATATTTGGAAGTTGAGGCGGAAATTAAACTGAGCGATATCGACTGGAAGTTTTACGGTCAACTGGACGCATTTCAGCCCTTCGGTGAGGGAAACCGCAACCCGTATTTCCTGGTTCGCGGTGCGGTGGTAGTTGGGATGCAAAAAGTCGGCAGTACCGGTAAACATCTCAAGCTGATGGTCAAGGATAATGCGGGACTGGTCAGAAAGACAATCGGTTTTGGGTTTGGAGATTTCTTTGATACGATTGAGATTGGTGAAAAGGCTGATATTGTTTTTGAAGTAGGGATTAATGAATGGAACGGTAACCGTGAATTAGAACTAAAAATTATTGACATAAAAAAAAGTGATTAATGCAAAAGAAAAAAAGTTAATTGTTTTTACCGACGGGGGAGCGCGTGGTAATCCGGGACCGGCGGCATCCGGGGTGGTAATATTTGACGAACATAAGAAAATACTGGGTGAGTATTCAGAATATCTTGGTGAAACGACTAATAACCAGGCGGAGTACCGGGCGATAATTTTGGCATTGAAAAAAGCAGTTGAACTGAAAGGTACGAAAGTAATAATTTATTCCGATAGCGAGTTGATTGTTAACCAGTTGAACCGCAAATATAAAGTGAAAGATGCCGGGCTTTCAAAACTATTTGTTCAAGTCTGGAATTTGGTTCAAAAATTTGATTCTGTTGAATATCATCACATACCGAGAGAAAAAAATACATTGGCTGATGCACAGGTGAATATGTGTTTGGATATGCAGTAAATTATTTAATGTTAGTCATTTTATGGATTGATTTTATGGGATTTGACATAAATTCTTGAAATGAGCTATCATTTAAGTACAAAAGAATACTATCTATTGGGCGGCCTCATCACTTTTTGATTTTGCCGCTTATTTTAATTCATAAAGAACAAAACAATGGAAGAAAAAGTTATTATTCAATTAGGATTAATAAAAGTGTATGTTTTTATATTCTCTAGTTTGCTAATAATTGGGGTTCCTATATCAATGGTAAATGCAGGATACAATAATAATCTTAGAATGACTTGCCCAGCTGATTCAAGTGCAATGTGTAACTATTTTATCACTGTACCGGCAAGTTTGGATGACACAGCAGTTTTTAAGTTATACAGCCACTATATGGTTGCTGAATCACAGATCAGACCTTATGGTGAATTCAAAGGTGATATACAAGTTATCCACGCAGATACAGATGGTGATAATAAGGAAGAAATAATAACCGTGCCCAAGAGAGGAGGGGGACCACACGTTCGTATATGGGAATTGCCTTATCAATATCGTCTAGATTTCAGTCCGATTCTTGATGATGAATTTTTTGCCTATGATAATCAATTTCACGGTGGACTAAATGTAGTAACTGGTGATTATGATGGTGATGGTACGGATTCAATTACTATTTCTCCACTTAGCGATGGGGGGCCAAACATTCGCACATTTAGATATAGTGAGCATGGTTATACTTTAGATGATTGGTTCTTTGCATATTCTGAGGACTTTCATGGAGGTGTTACAGTGCATTCTGGTGATGTTGATGGTGATGGGAAAGATGAATTAATAATAGGTTCAGTACAAGGTGCTGCTCCAATAAAAATATATGATTGGAATGGTGTTAATTTTGACTTAAAGAATGAATTTATGCCTTTTTCAAATGATTTTACGGATGGGGTGAGAATCAAAATTGGCAATGTATCAAAACAAATAAATCAAGAAAACGAAGAGATTATTATTACTCCTAATTATTCAGCAAATCCTGAAATAAAAATATATAGCTGGGATGGAGATCAATTCAGAATAGTAGATCAATTTATGGCCTATGGAGACAATTCAAGTATTCATCTAAACTCTGGAGTAGATATGCAACTTGGAAATGTGGCCGGAGATGGTAAATTAGAAATAGTAACTTTCCCTTTGCAAGAAAACATTGTTCCATTGCGAGTATGGCAAGAAGGGGGAGATGCGCCGCTCCATTTGAATTTTAGACCTATTGCACAAAAAACCATTTATGAAATGGGTTCGCAGGGAATAAGTGTTGGGCTGAGAAACCTGCAGCCTGATCGTTTTCCAGAACTTGATGGTGATGGCCATGATGAAATTATCGTTGCATCAAAAGGTGGGGTCTCTCCTATTGTGCAATTGTATCGTTTCCATCTCTATGAACCTACTCGACTCGAAGTTTTAAATAACGTTCTAGTCTTTTCACCCGAATATAGAGGAGGAATACATTTTGATGGAATAATGTAATAACTAACTAAAAGGAACAAAACAATGGAAGAAAACATCAATCCAGCCCATAAAAAGGGCAATAATATAGGGTTAATCGTATTAATATCGGTGGTTATCTTTCTGATAGCCGGAGCATTGTGGTATGCGTTTGGTAAAGAAAACGAGAATACCAATAATGCCAATACTACTCAAGTAGGGAATGAAAATACTAATACTGTGTTAAATACAAATGCTAATACTAATACCGCAGTTAATAGCAATACCAATTCAGCTGTGGATACTTCTGATTGGCTGACGTATACGAATGAGGAGTATGGATTTGAGTTTAAATACCCAAGAGATTTTTCCGTTACTGATAATGCATCTTACTTTTCAGTTCTTCCTATAAACAATAACGAAGCATTGCCAAGAGCAGTTGATATTTCCCAGGGAAGTATAACTGATCACATTAATTCAATTATTGATAGTGATAGTTTGAATGAGGTTCTTTCTAATGAGAGTTTAGAAATTAATGGTGAAGATGTAAATCAGTTGATTCTTAAAACTGCAATTGGCCTTGATTATGTTTATACAACTTTCCAAAAAGACAATTACCTTATCGATCTCATTACAATAAAAGATGATGAAATTGGGGAGCAGATAATAGATAGCTTCATTCTGTTGTGACCATAAGTTTACAAGTTGAGGGATAGTTCCCATTATATCACTTGATGTCGATCAAGTAGTAGATCTCGGCCTGAACGTTGACAACTGAGTAGGAGGTAGAACATGCGTTACATACTTGGTCTGCTCGTGTTACTTCTTGTGTTTCTGTTAACCTTGCTGTGAAGTAAGAAGTAAGTCGGGTCTATAATTCAATGAAAACCAATAGTTTTATTAATTTGACAAAATATGTTGGTAAGTTACAATGAAAATACAAATAGAAAAAACATTGGGCGGCCTCATAATCTTTTAGATTTTGCCGCTTATTTTAATTAGTAATATACAAAACAATGGAAGAAAACATCAATCCAGCCCAGAAAAAGGGTAGTAAAATGGGGTTAATATTATTAATATCGGTGGTTATCCTACTAATCGCTGGAGCTTTATGGTATTCGTTTGCTAAAGCCAACGGTAATACAAATAATGCGAATACCAATGTAGCAATGAACGGAAATACAAATACAGTAGTGAATTCGAATTCTAATACTAATGCGCAAGTAAATAGCAATACCAATAGTTCAACTAATACTAACTCTACCGTGGATACGAGTGATTGGTTGACGTATACGAATGAAAAGCACAATTTCAGTCTACAATTCCCAGTTGATTGGGGATTTATCAGAGAATTTGATGGTAGCTTTAATCCAGATATTGTTAATTCGAATAATACAGCAGATTCTTTTCTTGCGGGTAAAAAAGAAGTAGGCTCAATGTTAGTATTCACTTTTGGTTCTAATAAAACGATAAATGATGTATTGAATGAGGATCACATAACTTCAGAGGGAAGTAGTAAGTTTGTATTAAGTAGTGCTAAAAGTGTTTTGTCTTCTGGTGTGACTGCTGTTATTGCAAAATACGATCCAATGATAAAGGGATATGATACTGAGTATTTGTTTGAGATTAAGTCTGGAGTGATTGCAATAGGTTTGTTGATAGAAAGCGAAGAAACATTGAGGGTCATAAACACTTTTCAATTTGTTGACGGTCTTTAAAGCGAAATGTGCTCGCTTTGAAGTAATTAGTGAAAGCACATTAACAACCTAGCTCTCATAGAGAGCAAACAGAAGGAGAGAGACGTGAAAAGGTGGCCTGTCGTAGTCGCCATTGCAACAATGTTGCTTGGTGGCGCAAAGGAAGGGAGGGGCTATACTTGCCCCTTGTCTGAAATGGATCTCGTTTACGGTTTCAGCGGAAGCCACATCGGAGCCGATTACGATGCTTTTGCCGGTGATCCGGTTTTCGCAATCGCCGGCGGCCGTGTGTGCTATTACAGTGGAAGTGCAGGTTGCATGGGGGGAGGAAATGGCACTACCTGTGCCTGTGTGGATGGAGAGGTAATCTTTGTCCGTCATCAGAAATCCAATGGGCAGTACTTCATTGCGATGTACGCCCACATTCAGAACGTTCGTGCTGAATTCGCTACAGTCACACAGTACACTGAGAACGGACCCAGTGTTGACGTAGGGGAACAGATTGCCGAGATTGGCGTTTACGCGCCATGTAGAGACTGCAGTCCCCGTTGTGATCACCTGCATCTTGGGATCTGGGATAGTGAAAACCAGATGCCCATGAGTGCATGGGGATATGGGGATGCATGTTGGACCAATCCCCAAGGATGTTGGGTTGATCCTGCTACCTTCTTGGGTGTGTGTGATGATCCGACTTCATACACCTACTCCCTCACCTACGCCGGTCAGTCACCGACCGATCCGTCGGGTGTGCTCAAACTACGCCCCCTGGAGACGGTGGACTGCTGGCTGGATGTCCTGGTGGGGCAGGACAGTGCTCCGATCTCCAACGACCCGAACTCGCCTTACTACGTGGAATTGCGTTCCGTGGACAGCTCCTGGATCAACACTGCCTACTCGGACCTACAGGGACCGGACTGGCAGAGCTGGTACCAGATCACACCGGCGAATCTGACTGCTGGATCAAACGAGACTGCCCGCTTCGGCTTCCAGATCCGTACGCCGGATGTTCTGGGAAGAGTGGACAATCTCTGTCTGCGGCTCTTCCATCCGCACACGGGTCAGTACATCGGTCCGACCGGGTGGACTGTTCCAGTAGATGTTCAACCCTACCTCAACATCCGTCCCAATATCCGACCGCCGTGGGATACTGCATCGGCCCTCTGGAAAACATACATCGTGAACATGCCGACTGCTGACCGGGTAACGGTGTTTGTAACAGGTGAAGCCAGTTATACATGTTCCGGAGATGATTCGGACCTGAAACTGGTTATCAACGGAACGGATCTGGGTTGGAATACGGACAAAGCGCTGGACGGTGCAACTTTGGGGAGGGATATCAAGACGATTGCCACAACCCACGATTTCGTCCAGGGAAACAACACGATCCAGATCTGGGCGGATCGCAGTCCGACACTGTACAACGTGCTAGTGGTGCCTTACTATCCGTGGTTGCTTTGTGACATGGTGAGTACTATTCAAGCACCGGGTGGAGACGGTGAATACTTGTGGTTCAATTACCGTTTCTATGTCCACGTGGCGGATACGTATACCATGACAATCAAGGGACTGGCGGGATACTTTGAAACCACAAGTGATGATGATGATGCGAAATTCATTCTTGATGGAAAAGATTACGGCTATAACAATGTAAGTGCTCTTGACGGACAAGAGCAGAAAGGTGTGGAGCGGGTCATTACTCTCACTCAGTACCTTTCTAGCGGATGGCGGACGCTACAGGTAAAAGTGGACCGTAGGCCCAAAATTACCGCGATCCACCTAGAACGTGGGAGCGGCTCGGTGCTGAAGTCACTACCTGTGGATCCTGGTGATCCTACTCTTGAGGATGGGGAAGACGAAGAAGACAAGCCGGCAGTTCCTGCACGGCACGTGATGCTGGAGGCCTACCCAAACCCTTTCAATCCGGCGACGACAATCAGTTATTCCCTGCCGCAGGCCGGCAACGCTTCGCTTTCAATCTACGACTTGGCCGGAAGACGGGTGGCTACTTTGACGGACGGGTTCCATGCGGCCGGTCGGCATCTTGTGGACTGGGACGGGAGCAGGTCCGCTTCCGGAATCTATTTCCTGCGCCTTGTCACGGACCGCGAGGCCGTGACCCGCAAACTGGCACTTCTGAAGTGAGGATACAAATATCAATAGCAAAAACAAACATTAGGCAATGCACGAAGACGGGCGTCCTCGTCAGCACTTTGCAATGCGTTTTCTGTACAACATACATATGTTGGCCGGAGAACGCATTTTTTATTTAAGCTATAATATAATAGATAGGTGATAAGTATGCTAATGATTAGGGTTGACAATATACCGTTTTATAGTATGATATACATTGCCGTTATCTAAGCCGGATGATTGCCCAGTTAATTTGCGAAAGTAAATGACCTGGGAGGAAAGTCCGAACACCCTTCCCACACCAATGTTATGAATTCTTATGATTTACTCTGTTCAGAGCATTGGTGTGGGAAGAAGTGGATAGCTCGTAACTCGAGCCGGGAATAAAGGATATTGAAGAGTTCTATAGACTTTTTAATGTCTGGATGTCCTAGGGATAGTGTCACAGAGACAAAACCGCCAGTGCATTATGTTTCAAATGCCCTGGTAAGGGTGAAAAGTAAGGGCCTAAGAATCCTTTTCCTTCTTTGGTAACAGGGAAGGATGAAAAACCCTATCCGGTGCAAGATTAAATAGGTCCCCGGGCGTTTAGCAATAAACGCGATGGGGGCGGGTTGATCGCTTGACCCCGCCTTTGGCGGGGCTAGATAGATAATCATCGTTTCGCTTATGCGGAATACAAAATTCGGCTTATAGGCTTAGATATCGGCAACTAAAATAGGGGTCTCTATAATGAACCTCTATTTGACTAATCTACTTTACTTTTATGAACCCCGTTATAAATATTTAGATACGGGACATAAATATAATTTCTATTTGGATGAATAAATCGGAACTTACTTTTAGCGCGATTCTGGTTCCTTTGGATTATGTGGTGGTTTTTTTGGCTGGTTTGGCATCATACGGTCTTCGTTTCGGATCTTTTGTTTCGGATTTAAGGCCGGTAATTTATGAGATGCCGCTGAAAGAATTTTTGCCAATTCTGGTTTTTGCCAGCTTGCTCTGGATAATTGTGTTTGGGTTCAGCGGATTATACAGCATCCGATCCACCAGAAAGATGGTGGAAGAACTCACTAAAATTGTATTAGCATGTTCAACGGCTGTCTTAGTGATAATTATTGTAATATTTTTTCAGCGGGAACTGTTTTCATCCCGTTTTATTGTGCTTACCGGATGGATATTAACAATAGTATTTATCGGTATTGAAAGATTCATTATCCGTTCTATACAGCGCAGGTTGCTAAGAAAAGGAATCGGGTCGCATCGGGTTGCAGTAATCGCTAAAGAACCATCAGAGACCGGCATTGTTAAAATCATGCAGGATAATCCGGGTTTGGGATATAAAATTGTCGAACATATTCAGATTAAAAGCGAAGAAGATATTGAAAAAATTAAACACGCCTTTGACAGTTCACTAATCGATGAAGTGATTCAGGCGGATTCGGATATTGATAAGCCACTGGTTCTGAAGATTATTGATCTATGTAATGAATACCATATCACATTCAAATATGTTGCCAATCTATTCGAAACATCCGCAACCAATATTGCAATCACTCCGCTGGCTGATATTCCTGTTATTGAGTTGAAACGTACGCCACTGGACGGCTGGGGTAAAATATTGAAAAGAGTATTTGATATTGCATTTTCTGTTTTAGCACTGGTAATCCTTTCGCCATTATTTTTAATTGTGGGAATAATTATCAAACTGGATTCACCGGGTCCGGTGTTTGTCGGTTTGGAAAGAGTGGGCAGAAAAGGTAAAACATTTACCTTGTATAAATTCCGTTCCATGGTTGACGGTGCCCACAGCATGAAAAAGGAATTATCACAGTATAATGAACGTTCCGACGGCCCGCTGTTTAAAATGAAAAATGACCCCCGGATCACCCGTTTCGGTAAATTTTTACGAACTAGTAGTATTGATGAACTGCCCCAGTTTTGGAATGTGGTACAGAGTAAAATGAGCGTTGTCGGACCGCGTCCGCATGAACCGGAGGAAGTGAGTAAGTACCAAAAACATCATAAAACACTGTTGACCATCAAGCCGGGAATTACCGGCATGGCCCAGGTTTCCGGAAGATCGGATTTGAATTTTGAGGAGGAAGCGAAACTGGATGTTTACTATATTGAGAATTGGTCAATGATTTTGGATTTACAATTGATTTTCCGCACCCCGTTTGCGCTAGTGGCAAAGCGTTCTGCGGCATAATATGATAAAATAAACACATGAAAGTAGCACTAATACACGATCATTTGGCACAAGACGGGGGAGCAGAAAAAGTACTGATGGCGTTTCAGGAGATTTTTCCTGATGCGCCGACTTATGTACTGCTTTATAATCCGAAACAGGCCAATAGTAATTTCGCCCACAAGGATATCCGTACTTCATTTATCCAGAGACTACCCGGTGGGGTTAAACATTACAAATGGTTTATCAGGCTGATGCCGGCTGCCACCGAAAGTTACGATTTGTCGGAATATGACATTGTCCTGTCCAGTACCTCGGCTTTTGCCAAGGGGATTATTACCAAGCCGGAAACCCTGCATGTCTGCTATTGTCACACGCCGACCCGTTTCTTATGGAGTGATACGCATAGTTATGTGCAGGAGCTTTCATACGGACCGATCGTCAGAAAATTAGTGCCGTTTGTTCTACATAAACTGCGTTTGTGGGATCAACTGGCGGCGGATCGGGTCGACCGGTTTATCAGTAATTCAAAAATTGTTCAACATAGGATTAAAAAATACTATAAACGGGACAGCGATATTATTCATCCGCCCGTGGACATCAGAAAATTTTCGGTGAGTAAAAATCTGGGCAACTATTATCTGATGGGCGGCCGGTTGGTCTCATATAAAAGGTTTGATATGGGTGTACAGGCATTTAACCGATTAGGAATTCCTTTGAAGATATTCGGTGAAGGACCGGAGCTCGCTAATTTAAAAAAGATGGCGCGACCGAATATAGAGTTTCTGGGCAAGGTTTCGGAGGTGGAGAAAATGAAACTGTTCAGCGAAGCGCTCGCGTTTATCAATCCGCAGGAAGAGGATTTTGGTATTGTCATGATTGAATCAATGGCTTCCGGCAGGCCGGTCATTGCTTATAATAAAGGCGGTGCGCGTGAAATCGTAGTACCGGGTAAAACCGGTGAGCTATTCTCCGATCAGGCATGGGAAGCCTTAGCGGACATGATCATCCATTTTAAGCCGGAGAGTTATTCACCGGAGGAAATCAGGGCGCATGCCGAGACATTTGACACAACCGCATTTAAAGATAAGATTAAGGCGTACGTTATGGATGCCTATCAACAATTTGAGAATAATAATATTAAACAATAAATCATGGAATTACGAGAACATATATCGATTTTGAAAAAAAGCAGGGTATTTATTATTACTTTTACCTTGCTAGTTACACTGGCGGCATTTCTTGTCACATATTTAAGACCACTGTCTTATGCTTCATCTATCTCGTTTGCGGTAAACAGAATCAATAAACAAGAAACTCCGTATTATGATGACAGTTATTTCGGCATTCAGGCGTCTGATCTCTTTTCACAGACGGTAATCAGCTGGTTCCTGACGCCTTCCGTGCTTTTGGATATCTATGAAAGAGGAAATGTGGATCCGCAGATCGAATCGCTGGAAAAATTTGCCAATCGTTTTAAAACAAAGAAATATTCACCGCAGAATATCGTTGTCAGGTTTAATGAACGTGATGAAGATACTGCCAATAAAATATCACAGGCCGTTGTCTCGGTAGTCGAGGAAAAAGCGGTTTCTATCAACCAAACTGCGGACAATAAAGCGCTGTTTGAAATCGTCGGGGAAAAGCCGGTAATTGTAAAAAATGACCCGCAAGTATTACTGACCACTATTATCGGATTTATCGTCGGGCTGGGTCTAAGCGTTGTGTTTGTTTATCTGCTCCGATACTTTAAAACCCCGTCACAGCCAAAACAAACCATTTAAGTAAATCCATGAAAATTGGTATCGATGTGCGCTCACTGCTTGAAAGAGAAGCGGGTGGGATTTCGGTGTATACCGAAAAAATTATAAAACACTTGCTAGCCATTGATGCTCAAAATGAGTACCTCCTGTTTTCTAATAGCTATAAAAACAGCCGTTCACTGATTGAAAATAAATTTACCGAAGACAATGCTGAATTGAAATTTTTTTCTTATCCGAATAAAGTTTTAAATGCCAGTTTCCGGTTTTTAAATCAACCAAAAATAGACAAAATGCTGGGGGGTGTTGATTTGTTTTTTGAACCCAATATTATATTCATGGCTCTGTCGCAAATTCCGAAAAAAGTTATCACGTTGCATGATTTGTCTTTTCTTTTGTATCCGAATTTGTACTCTGCAAAGGGAAGATTTTGGCATCAAGTTATTAACGTCAGAAGAATGGTCAGTCAGTTTGATAAAATAATCGCAGTTTCCGATCATACGCGCAATGACATAATAGAACTCTTAAAGGTACCTTCGGATAAAGTACAAAGAATATACCCGGGCATTGATCATGAATTTTATAAAAATGTCGGCACAGAGGACAAAAATAACATTATCAAGAAATATGATCTTCCGGAAAAATTTATCTTAAGTTTGGCTGCGCTGGAACCCAGAAAAAATATTGAAATGGTTGTTGAGGCTTTTGCTGAATTTTCAAAAGAATCTGATTGTCGGCTGGTATTAGCCGGTGCGTCGCAGGGGAGTGAATTACTAATTGATCAGCTGATATCAAAAAATGGCATATCCGACAAAGTACGCACATTGGGTTACATTCCGAACGAAGATAAACCGGCGCTTTATCAGCTAGCTGAATGTTTTGTCTACCCGTCATTTTATGAAGGATTTGGCTTTCCTCCGCTCGAAGCTATGTCATCCGGCACGCCGGTAATCGCCAGTTATTCTTCATCACTTTCGGAGATTTGCGGTAATTCGGCACTTCTGATTGATCCGCACAATATTGAAGAGCTTACCGAGGCCTTTAAACAAATTTTGAATGATAGTCATTTTTCTGATAAACTAGCACAGAGAGGAAGGATTCAGGCGGAAAAATTTACTTGGGAGCAAAGCGCCCGGGAAACACTGAATCTTTTTCAAAATCTGGTAAAATAAATTAAATAAACGCTTCAAATGCGAATTGGAATCGATGCCCGGTTTTACGGGCCAACCAGAACTGGTCCGGGCAGATATACTCAAAAACTGGTCGATTATCTTCAGGAAATAGACGATAAGAATGAATACGTCATTTTTTTGCGCAAAGATAATTGGGACGAATTTCAACCGAAAAACAGCCGGTTCAAAAAAGTAATGGCCGATTACCGGTGGTATTCATTATCCGAGCAACTTTGCATGCCCTGGAAAATTAGACAGGAAAAAGTTGATCTGATGCATTTTCCTCATTTCAACATTCCGATATTTTACGGAGGTAAATTTGTCGTAACAATTCATGATTTGATCATCACGCATTTTCCAACCCGACGCGCGACGAAACTGGGTCCGGTTTTATACAAAGCAAAACAGACGGGATATAGAATAGTAATCTGGATGGCGGCAAAAAGGGCAAAGAGGATTATTACCGTATCCCAGTTTTCCAAACAGGAAATAGTAAAACACTTTAAAGTAAAAGATGAAAAAGTTGTGGTAACTTATGAAGCATGTGATGCACCCAGACAGGGGGAGGGAAATTTTTCTGAAATTGCAGAGAGGTATAATATCACCAAACCATTTCTGCTGTATGTCGGGAATACTTATCCGCACAAAAATCTGGAGAGACTGGTTATTGCTTTCAAAAAACTGCGCGAAGAAGAAAAGGTTGATGTGCAATTAGTATTGGTCGGCAAGCGGGATTATTTCTCCGAGCGTCTGGAGTCATCAGTGAAAGAACAGGGGATTGCCAATAATGTAATCTTTACCGGATTCATCAAAGACAGTGAACTGCCGTTGTTTTATCGCTCGGCCATGCTCTATGTTTTCCCGTCTTCCATAGAGGGTTTCGGGTTGCCACCGCTGGAAGCAATGAGTTATGATCTGCCGGTGTTGTCCTCGAATGCGCCATGTATGCCGGAGATATTGGGTGATGCGGCAAAATACTTTCATCCGGATGAAATTAGTGATATAGTACAGGTGTTAAAAGAGGCTATTCTGAATAAACAGTTGCAGGAAGATCTGCGTGCAAAAGGCCGTGAACACATTAAACAATACAGCTGGAAAAGGATGGTTGAAAAAACTTACTCAATCTACCTTAAGGAATTGTCTTAAACTATGGCACCGATCGAAAAAACAAAAAAACACCAAATCAATTTTAAACGTCATCTGGACTTTGCAGTGCCAGCGGATAATGTTTTGGACTTAAAAAAAATGGCATCCGAAAAAGAAGAAGCCAAGGAAAAAGCAGATAACGTTTTTGCCAAAAAAGCGAAAAAAGGGTTCCTGAATTTCTATGAAAAAACCCGGGTAAACAGGAAAGATGAGGATCTTTTTTCCTTTCCTGTTGAAAAGAAAAAGAAAAGACGCAATTATTCCCTGCGGAACAGGTTTGAATTTAATAATCCCTTTAGCCGCTTTTCAACCGCCAAAGTAAGGGGCGTAATCGGATTTGTTTTAATCTCCGCTGTCTGTATTTTGCCCATATACGGTCTTGCATCGTATTATAAAGCCGATAGTTTAAAGGAAAAAGTAATGGGCGTTTCCTGGGAAGCATATGATCACCTGAAGGTTGCCGGGCAGTCATTTGCCGATCTGGATTTTAATACCGCATCGCAGGAATTCAAGTCGGCTATTCAAAACTTTGTGGACGCGCAGAGTATGCTGGAAACAGTGTCCGGCTTGGTAAAAATCGTACCGGTAGCTGGAGGGGAGGTTTCTACAGCTGAGAGAATTCTGAAATCCGGACAATCAATCTCTGCGGCCGGCGACTATCTGGCAAAGGCATTTGAACCGTTTGTTAGTTTAGCTGAAGGTGATGCGGAGGAGTCGTTTAACTTTACCACTGCACTACTTTCAGCCAACAGCAACCTCAAACCGGCGGTTTTAGAATTAAAGAATGCGGAAGAATATGTCCAAAAAATATCAGTATCAGCACTGCCCAGCGAATACCGGGAACAGTTTTTGATAGTACAGGAGAATCTACCCGCGCTAAGAGCAGGTTTAGAAGAGTTTAATGATTTTACCGACCTACTTTTGGCAATTCTGGGACAGGGTTCAATGAAGCGATATCTTTTTGTATTTCAAAATAATGCGGAACTGCGTCCAACCGGCGGGTTTATCGGAAGTTTTGCGCTGATGACTTTCAATGACGGAGTGATGAAAGAACTGGAAGTACCCGGTGGCGGATCCTATGATCTGAACGGGTGGCTGAAAGAACAGGTGATTGCCCCGAAACCTCTGCATCTGGTTAATCCGCATTGGTATTTTCAGGATGCCAACTGGTTTCCGGATTTTCCGACGTCCGCGGAAAAACTGATGTGGTTTTTTACCGAGAGCGGCGGGCCTTCCACGGACGGAGTGATTGCCATGACTCCGGATGTTATTGAAGCGCTACTGGCCTTGTCTGGCCCGATTGACATGACTGCGGATTACGGTGTGACGGTTGATGCGGAAAATTTCAGAACTGTTGTAAAACAAATCGAACTGGAACACGCCAATACCAACAAGCCGAAACAGATCATTACTGATCTGACACCACAAGTATTTAATAAAATACTGTCCTTGGACCGGATTGACCAACTGCAGATATTGGGAGTTCTGAATACGCTGATGAAAGAAAAGCACATGCTGTTATATTTCACTGATGATTACTTGCAGAAATCAATTGTAGAACGTGGATGGGCGGGGGAAATTATGAATTCACCGGAAGACTATTTAAGCATTATTAATACAAATATTGCCGGTGGAAAAACCGATCTGGAGATGGAAGAACTGATTGACTATAATGTCACAATTCAGGAGAGCGGAGAAGTACAAGCGAAAGTCACCGTAAACAGAACTCACACCGGTACGGAAAACGATCCGATTACCGGCATTAAGAACATGGATTTTATGCGGATGTATGTTCCGGAAGGCAGTACGCTGATTGAGGCTAAAGGGTTCAGTCATGTTGATCCTCGATTGTTCTTCTATCCAAATGAAGGTTATCAAGAAGACAAACTACTGGAGCAAGTACAGGGTACGGTAATTGTGGATGAAAATTCTGAGACCAGAATCAACAACGAATTCAATAAAACTGTATTCGGCAATTGGGTGGGGACAGAAGCCGGGCAGACATCGCAAGTTTCAGCGACATATAAGCTTCCGTTTACCGTGAAACCGGAAGGAGTATTCAGCAAGTCCGATTCCTACAGCCTGTTTATGCAGAAACAGTCCGGAACGAAAGGCTCTGTTGTTTCTGCCACCATAAATTTCCCGAAAAAATACGATGTAGTCTGGCAGTATCCCGAGGACAGCTCCGTCGAAATTACCGAGGGAAAGATTACTTTTACCACAACTTTGAATATTGACCGCTATATCGGATTTGTCTTTCAAGAGTAGAATTAAGCTATAATTAGCCAAAATATAGTCTGTTAAGCCGCCTGGGTCTTGACAGATTTTGTTTTTGGGTATATACTGATCAGTTAAAATCAAATTCTTTGAAAACTGAGGAGAGAGAAATCGAAAACATATTTAGCAAAATATAATGGGTGGTTTTAGTAGAAGAACTCTCTTCAACGAATAATTCCGTCCATTTTTGTTTGCCGATATTGGTACAAGAGATTTGGAGGAGCAGGCTGACAGACACAGATCTGAAAGCCTGCTTACAGGAGACCCTTTTAAAAATATAACTATGGTCCTCCTAACCTCCAAATCCCTTGAAACTAATATGACAAGGATTGCACATTAATACATTATCAGGGCAGATTTGGAGGAGAGAGTACGAAACATATCGCAAGAGACTACTGGCCTCGGCTAGAAGTATCCTGCTGAAATGTTTCACGCATAGGTAGATCTATTTATAGGTCATAAACTTATGCAAACAGTTACCTACCTACGGTAGGAAGCTCATCACCTCCAATTCCGCCCTGACAACATTGAATCGCATCGTATCGGTCGCTACTCACATTAATCGCAGAAGGAGCAGGCGATGAACAAGCAGCCGAAATCGCGGCTTGCGGTTTTCGACCATCCGGAGTACCTCAAGGCCCGCGCAGCGCTGGAGGATGATTATTCCACTGCCATGGTTGAGGTCGCTCATGACCCCAACAATCGGCAGAAGAAGGAATTCATCTCCCTGTGCAATGGGCGCAGGAAGCTCGTGAAGGGTCGCCACTCGGGATTCTATGCCCCCAGGGACAAGGAACTCGATGTGCGCATGACCTACCGCGAGCGCATCCTGGACCGCGAGGCCCGTGAAGCGCTGGTGGAGGGATCTCATCCCGCCGCCACCGTCGAGCCCACGCTCGAACCTGTCGACTTGCGCAACGTCGTCGTCTCCTGCGGTCGTCGCAAAGACAACGACACCGACGGTAACGTCGACCACATCTTCATCCCGGTGAAGATCCGGATGTCGAGTGGCAGTTGTTCGTCCCGCAAGACGACGAGCAAGCCCCCGATCCGGCGGGAGTTCCGGCCGGCGAAGCGTCAGCTCCTGCCGATCGACGACGCGATTCGTCGCAGCGCCTAACCAGGCAAGTGCCCTTGGCACGACTGCGACAAGCGAGAGAGCAGTAACCCCGTTACTGCTCTCTCGTACCCCTTCTCCAGCGAATATTGGCTTATGTCAATGTTTGCTGAATAAGGGGACATTAACAACCAAGTGCTCAGAAATATGGAGGGGCGAACA
>Ga0172379_10002705_pt1 | contig 30526 bp, 24 predicted proteins | sample GrowelOW334metaG_FD_119756 | JGI IMG/M metagenome (GOLD analysis project Ga0172379, IMG submission 119756) | Groundwater microbial communities from an aquifer near a municipal landfill in Southern Ontario, Canada - Groundwater well OW334 metaG | ecosystem: Environmental > Aquatic > Deep...
CTTCCTCATTCCGATACTTTGGAGTGTCGTTGAGCATAAGGCATTTCAGTTTTACAATCATTCCGGACATTCTGGCCCCTCGTTCTGCATTTCCAGCGTTCACAACTTTTCTTGCTTTTCTTGTTTTTCACTTTTCTTGCTTTTCACTTTCCACTTTTCACTCCCGCATTCGCGGGCTTCCTCATTCCGACACTTTGGAGTGTCGTTGAGCATAAGGCATTTCAGTTTTACAATCATTCCGGACATTCTGGCTCCTCGTTCTGCATTTCCAGCGTTCACAACTTTTCTTGCTTTTCTCTCCCGCATTCGCGGGACCCGCAAGCGGGGCACACTCCCGCATTCGCGGGCTTCCTCATTCCGATACTTTGGAGTATCGTTGAGCATAATGTATTTCAGTTTTTCACCCATTTGGGACAGCCCCGTCCGGCACGGACGGCACTACACCAAAGCCATTTTGGACAATCATCTCCCTTCCCGCATTCGCGGGAGACAACGCTCCCTATAGGCCCCATAAGACCCATAAGACCCATAAGACCCATAAGACCCATAAGACCCATAAGACCCATAAGACCCATGTTTTCCGGTTCTGCGGCTTGTCTCCGCGTTCTCCGCGCCTCCGCGTGAGACATCATTTTGGACAACGCTCCCATAGGCCCCATAAGACCCATTGGCCCCATGTTTTCCGGTTCTGCGCCGGACAACCGCCCGCTTATCTCCGCGCCTCCGCGTGAGACATCCTCTTTCGACAGTTTTGATTCAGTCATGATACCTTTTTCATTGTTTTTTGCGTTGTCGCGCTGTCGCAACTCGCGTATACCTATAGTAAATTTGTCAATAGAAACGTGTGCGTTGTAGGTATAAAGTATTTGCATAAAGGATGTTACACGGCTTGGAATTGTAATTATTAATCACAAAAAATTAAGATCAGGAAGGCGTAAAAACGAAATTCTGTCCGGCCCATGAATTTTAACAGGGATGGACAGGATCGACAGGATCGACAGGATAAGCGATATAAACATTTTGGACAATTGGCTATTTTTAACATCCCAGGTGAGGCCCCGCAGAACATCTGACCGGCTTTATACTCTTCAATTCCATAATCAATATCCACCGTTGGATTTTTTTTTGCTTGCATTTCGCGGAACATAAAGCATGTTAAAGCGAGTTGATTGCGGCAGGCGATCCCGACTGATTGCCTCTCGTAATTAAATGAAGTATCAACAAGATTCATGTAGTGCATGAGGAGAGTTATGTTTATTCTTAAGGTTGACAGTATGGAGGACAACAAGAAATATTATGCATTTTTAAAAAGAATCAGAAATAAGATCGATGATGACTTATATAAATATTTCAAAGAAGACTATTTTCATGATGGGAATATGTTGGATTACAAATATGACAATGCTCTTCGCAAATTATCTTTTATAATAAATTGTCCAAACTATATTGAAACCCGAACAGGAGCGTATTTTAATGTATTTTACAATATTATTTTTTATGGAGTAAAAAAGATAATTCTTGACTACAACAGTGATAGTGTCGAAAAAAAATCAGGGAATATAATATTCAGATTTTCCGAAATTATGACATTGGTTGGAAAACAAACTGAATACAAAAATGATGAGTCTATTATTGTTGAGTTCCTAGATGGGGATCGGTGCGGATTTTTAAATGTCATTTTTTCATATGTCAATGTAGACCCGGTTGAACCGTTAGCTTATAAAATGCTTATTGAAAATAATACAATCACTCCTCCGTGCTGATTATATACTATAAATTGTTGCAATCGGGGTCAAACTGATTCTGCTGAAAAACTACTAAAAAGCCTATGCTTAGTGGTTTTCAATGACAGCTTTGAGCGTAAGTAATATGTGATATCATGCATAAAAGTGACTTTTTCAGCAGAATCATTTTCGGTGTTTTCGTTGCTTATAATATTTTTATTTATTGTGCTGGTTTAAGAATATTAGGACAGTTTGCTGACGGTTTCGCGTTCGATCAGTTTTACGGGGACGGCAAGCTGGTAGGGTTCGCCGCCGGCTTTGACATGCATGACGGCTTCAATTAGTTTGTCCGCAAACATCTCTTCATTCAGGTCAACGGTGGTAAACGCCGGCGTGGCGTATTTGCCCCAGTAGAGGTTGTCGGTGCCGATCAGGCTGACGTCATCCGGGACCCGCAGCTTGTTCATGGACAGCGCCTTTATTGCCGGAAACATGATGTTGTCCGCGAAACAGTAAAACATGGTCGGCAGTTTCCGGTCTTTCGACAACTGCCGGATTTCCCCGGTCATGATTTCATGGTCGAAGGTAACCGTCCAGCGGAATTCCTCGGGGCATTGTCCGCCGCCGGTGGTAAAGGCTTCGACAAACCCGCTAAATCTGGCGCCGGGCATGCCTTTCGGGAAAATCGTTCCCGCTGTCGCATGGCCCATTTTCAGGGCATACGCGCCGGCGATTTTGCCGGCGGAATAGTCATCGCAATATACGGAAACACATTCAAGCATGATTCCGGCCTGCACGAGAATGACTTTGAGACCGTTTTTCAGCAGATATTTGGCCGTGAGGTGGTTGCTGCACAGAAACACGTCAATGTCCATGGCGCGCAGCTTCTGCAGTTGCAGATAGGATGTTTCCGGATTTTCCGTGCTGAATTCGTGGAGGGACAGTTCGATTTTATTGCCGGCGGATTTCCGCTGCATATTGCTGTAGACTCCGGCAAAAAACGAGGTCATGGAATTGAAGCGTTCAATTCTGGAAGTGAGGTATGCAATGCGCGTCCATCCGAGCAGATTGATGCGCGGCAGTTTGCGGTAATTCATCGCCACCGCCGCGGCAATGACTTTCCGCCGGGTATCTTCGCTGATGCCTTTATCCTGTCCGTTGAGGACAAAGGAGATCGTGGCCGCGGAGATCCCCAGCTTTTCAGCGATGTCTTTGACTGTGGTTTTTTTGGTCATTAGTGTTTTTGCTTTATAAAACAAGGAGTCAGGAGTCAGGAGTCAGGAGTCAGGAGTCAGGAGTCAGGAGTCAGGAGTCAGGAGTCAGAATTTAATACAGAAGACATGGAGCAGGAGCCGGAATGGGACAGAACAGCCTGAATTTCTGCTTCTCATTCTGACTCCTGCTATTAATATTCCGCTTCTCTGGAGCTGTATTCTGAATTTATGTTTTCCATTCTGACTCCTGTTTTCCGTCTCCTGACTTCTTGTATTTCCTCAATACGTTCCCAGTTTCAAACCTTCATCAACAAAATATCTGTATGTTTCGTAATTGCAAGTCTCGGGAATCGAATGATCGGAATGCAGGATATAGCCGGAACCGGCTTTCACCGCCGGGATTTTTTCCTCGAGTTCGGCTTTGATGGCTTTCAAGTCATTGGCCACCAGGTTTCTGGCGTCCATGCCGCCGAAAAGCGCAAGCCTGTCGCCGTAATTCTTTTTAATCCGGAGCAGATCCATGCCGGCCTTGACTTCGATCACCTGAAGACAGTCAACGCCGGATTCAACGATGCCGGGCAGCAGCGGTTCGACATAACCGCAGGAATGCATGATTACCTGCATGCCCCTGGCGTGGACATAGTCAATCGTTTTCTTATGCGCGGGGCCGATCAGTTCGCGGTACATGTCCAGCGAGAAGAAAGGGCGGCCTTTGAAGCCCATATCCTCGTAAAACCATGCGCCGTCCGGCTGGCCTTCTTCAGCGAAAAGCATCTCCATCAAATCAATCGTCAACTGCGCGTAAGTATCCGCCATGTCTTTGATCCAGCCCGGGTCCATCGCCATGCCGTACAGCATGTGTTCATGGCCGCATACCGGATGCATCAATTCAAAGACATTGACGCCTTCCCAGTTGAAGTAGCGGTTTTTCGTTTCCGCATGTTTTTTAGTTTCCCTGTAGGCTTCAAAATTGATCCGGTCTCTGGCCGGCTTCAGCAGCGGTTTGATTTTCTCTTCCCAGGCGGCTCTTTCCTTGACCATGAAGTCAACGTGTTCCGGCGTCGCGTTATGCAGTTTGTGGCGGCGCAGCAGCGCGCCGTTGCCGTCGCGTTCCAGAATGGTTTCTTCAGTTTCCTCCACGACCTCATTTTTAAAATCCACCTTGGCGGTCATTTTGAAAACCCAGGCATTTTCCATGTCAAAGCCGAAATGGTCAGCCAGATTCTCGTCCGGTTTGACATGTCCCTGTTCCTGCCAGCGCTTCAGGGTGTCGCCCCAGAAGTGTTCATAGAGTCCGATGCGGTCAACTGGTTTATGCTGAATTATTCTCGTTATGCGTTCTTTGCCGGTCATCCTGTCCATCATAAAATCACCCGTTGGTTAATTATTTACTAAATATTTTAGTTGATGTTTCAGGTTTTGTCAATCCAGGAAAGCAATTTTCCCGGATTTTTGTTTGTGGCGGGCGGAATCGCCGCCAATAAAAAAGGCTCCGGGTTTTGAGGCCCGGAGCCGTAAGGATCAGTACGGAGGAGAAATCTTACATGATTTCGCCCATCTGCTGATAGAACTTCATGCGGCGTTTCGCATCTTCTTCAGCACGCTTGAATATTGCTTCCGCTTCATTCGGAGCTGTTTTGAACAAGGTGGTGTACCTGCGTTCGCTGCGGATGAAATCCTGATAGCTGCCGGTGGGTTCTTTGCATTCCCACTTGAACGGTTTTGCGTCCATCGGATTGTAACGGAAGAGCGGCCAGTAGCCGGCTTCAACCGCGCGTTTCTGTTCGAGCTGGCTCTTCATCATGTCAATGCCGTGAGCAATACATGGAGAATAGCACAGGACGATCGACGGGCCGTTATAAGCTTCGGCTTCCTGGAAAGCCTGAAGTACCTGATTGCGGTTGGCGCCCATGGCGACAGACGCGACATATACATTGCCGTAGCTCATGCACATGAATCCGAGGTTTTTCTTGGTCAGACGCATGCCGGCGTTGGCGAACTGCGCCACCGCGCCGATCGGTGTGGACTTGGAAGCCTGGCCGCCGGTGTTGGAATATACTTCGGTGTCCAGCACCAGGATATTGACGTTGCGGTTCTGCGCCACGACATGGTCGAGGCCGCCGAAACCGATGTCATACGCCCAGCCGTCGCCGCCGATGATCCAGACGCTCTTGTCCACGAAGTAGTCCTGAAGTTCCTGCACCTTCTGGAGGCAGGCCTTCTGGCAGTCACTGGATGCCGCTTTGATAACGTCCGGCAGCAGTTGGCTGATTGCTTTCTGATTAGCTACAGCTTCCGGGCCTTTATCGTTCCACAGTGTCAGTGCTTTTTCCAGTGCTGCTTTCAATGCATCGCTGCCGGTGCCGTGTTCCAGCAGGCATTCCACATTGCCTTTCAACTGTCCGCGATTCTGATCAACGGCCAGTCTCATGCCGTAGCCGTATTCGGCATTGTCTTCAAAGAGGGAGTTAGCCCAGGCGGGGCCGCGGCCTTCTTTGGTCTTGGTGTAGGGGATGGTCGGGAACGAGCCGCCGTAGATCGAGGAGCAGCCGGTGGCGTTGGCGACGATCATGCGGTCGCCGAACAACTGCGATACCAGCTTCACATACGGGGTTTCGCCGCAGCCGGCGCAGGCTCCGCTGAATTCGAACAGCGGTTTCAGGAACTGTGAACCCTTGACCGTGGAGGGCGCGGCGCCGTCAATGACATTGTCCGGCAGCGCTTCAAAGAACTCGGCGTTCTTGCGTTCGCCTTTGTCGCGTTCCTTCTGGATATGGGAGAATTCGAGCGCTTTGGTCTTGGCCGGGCAGGTTTCGATACAGACGCCGCAGCCGGTGCAGTCTTCGACATAGACCTGGAGACGGTAATCAAGATCGCGGTCGTTTTTGGTCTTGGACTTGACGGTGATGAAGGACTCCGGCTTGTTGACCAGGTCTTTCGGATCGATCTGCTTGGCGCGGATCACCGCGTGCGGACAGGACATTACGCACTGGTTGCACTGGATGCAGTTTTCATTGATCCATTTCGGCACATGCGGCGCGATGCCGCGTTTTTCGAGACAGGTGGTGCCGGTCGGCATCGAACCGTCATAGGACATATCGGAGACGCTGATGTTGTCGCCGTCCTGATGCATGATCGGTTTGATGATATTGCGGGCGAACACGGAGGCGTCGTCGGCAATGAGTTTGGGCGGCACATAGGAGACCGTGATCTTCTCGGGAACCTGAACCTTCTGCAGCGCGGCAATGGTGTTGTCCACGCAGGTCAGGTTCATCTTGACGATGTCATCGCCTTTTTTCTTGAAGCTTTTTTCGATGGTTTTCTTGATGTAGCCGATGGATTCGTCAACCGGGATGATGTTGGCGAGCTTGAAGAACGCCACCTGCATCACCGTATTAATGCGCGCGCCGAGACCGGCGTCTTCGGAAATCTTCAATGCATTAATATTGTAGAAGTTGATCTTCCTGCTGATGATCGTTTCCTGCATCTCTCTGGTCAGGTGGTTGAACACTTCCTTTGAATCGAATTCGGAGTTCAGCAGGAAAGTGCCGCCTTCGCGGATGCCGGACAGCATGTTGTAGCGTCCGATATATGCGGGATTGTGACAGGCCACGAAGTTCGGGGCGGTCACCAGGTATTCAGACTTGATCGGGGTGTTGCCGAAGCGGAGGTGGGAAATCGTAATCCCGCCGGACTTCTTGGAGTCATACACGAAATAGGCTTGAACATACTTGCCGGTATTGTCGCCGATGATCTTGATGGAGTTCTTGTTCGCGCCGACGGTGCCGTCCGCGCCAAGGCCCCAGAACATGCAACTGACCACATCGGCAGGTTCGGTATGAATGTTTTCTGTGATCTTGAGCGACAGATTGCTGACGTCATCGTCGATGCCGACGGTGAAATTGGTGGTGCAGGCGCCGTCAAGATGCTTGTAAATGGCATTGACCATCGACGGGGAGAATTCCTTGCTGGACAGACCGTAACGGCCGCCGATGACGTTGATGCCGGAGTTCGCCAGGCAGGCTTTGACATCCAGATACAGCGGTTCGCCGAGTGAGCCGGGCTCTTTAGTCCGGTCGAGGACTGCAATCTTTTTGACCGTCTTCGGCAGTGCGCCGATAAAGGCTTCCGCCGAGAACGGACGATATAATCTGACCTTCAGCGCGCCGACCTTCTGGCCTTTGCCGTTCAGATAATTTACGGTTTCTTCAATGGTTTCACAGGCGGAACCCATCGCAATGATAACTTTGTCGGCATCCTGGGCGCCGACATAGTCGAACAGGTGATACTGTCTGCCGGTAACGGCTGCAACCTGGTTCATGAAATCCTGAACGATTGCGGGAAGCGCGGCATACTGTTTATTGGTGGTTTCACGGCCCTGGAAATAAACATCGGGGTTCTGAGCGCCGACTTTCGCATAGGGTTTTTCCGGACGCAATGCGCGGTTGCGGAATTTCTCGACATCCTTCATGTCGAGCAGATTCTTCATGTCAGCATAGTCAAGCGCTTCGATCTTCTGCACTTCATGCGAAGTACGGAAACCGTCGAAGATGCTGAGGAACGGGATTTCGCTTTTGAGGGCGGACAGATGTGAAACAATCGCCAGGTCATGCGTTTCCTGGATGGATGCCGCGGACAGCATTGCAAAACCGGTGTTGCGGCAGCCCATGACGTCGGAATGATCGCCGAAGATCGAGAGTGACTGCGCGGCAAGGGCGCGGGCGGAAACATGGAAAACCGTCGGCAGCATTTCGCCGGCAATCTTGTGCATGTTCGGGATCATCAGCAGCAATCCCTGCGAACAGGTGAAGGTTGTGGTGAGAGCCCCGGCGCTGAGCGAGCCGTGCACTGCGCCGGCGGCCCCGGCTTCAGACTGCATTTCCGCAACTTCAACAACTCTGCCGAACATGTTTTTCGTGCCCTGGCTCGCCCAGGTGTCGGCGTACTCACCCATCGTTGACGACGGGGTGATGGGATAAATCGCAGCGACTTCGCTGAACGCATAGGCAACATAGGCCGCCGCGTAATTCCCATCGATGGTTAACATTTTCTTTGCCATTTCTAAAAACCTCCATATATAAATTGATGGCTTGAACTAAAAACTCACAATTGACTTCCGGACTATGAGAACGGCAGACAGATATCCGCCGTTATAATAAGACAAAAAGCCGTTTTGAAACATACACTCCAAAAAAGAAATTTCAAAGCAAAAGACAAGGGAATTTCCGTCAAATCAATATTTTTATATTAATTTAATAATAAAATCATGTTAAAAACAGCCGGACCGGCTGTTTTTATGAAAAAGCGGATATTCGATAACTTCCCGTTTTTTATTCAGGATTGCGGAATCAGACGGCAGCGGAGCAGCGGCTGACCAGCGGGCCGTCCTTCAAAGCTTCCAGTTGCGACTCGAAGCTCTTTCTTCTGCTGCGATAAATCACGCCGACGGGAATCTCATCGCCGAATTTCATCGCCAGCCGGAATGCCGCATCACGGTCAAAGGGATCATGCGAAGGATCGACCGGCCGCACCCGTTCCCTGTACCATTTGAACGTGTTCTGGTGGTTGAACGTGAAACATGGCTGGAGGATGTCCAGCAGCGCCATGCCGCCGCGGTGGTTCAGCGCTTCTTTCATCATTTCCTTTAAATGCTCCGGCGTACCGCTGAACGAGCGCGCCACCCATGAGCAGTCCTCGACGATTGCCAGCGCCAGCGGGTTGAACGGCTGGAGGATGACGCCGTGAGTCTGGATTTTGGTGACGAAGCCCGGGTCGGAAGTGGGCGAAGCCTGGCCTTTGGTCAGCCCGTAGACCTGATTGTCATGAACGAAAAGCTTCAACCCGACATTGCGTCGCAGCGCGTGAATGAAATGATTGCCGCCTTCGCCGTACATGTCGCCGTCGCCGGAAGTCACGACCACTTCCAGTTCATGGTTGGCGATTTTGATGCCGGTGGCGGCGGGCAGGGCGCGTCCGTGCAGACCGTTGAAAACATTTGCTTTCGTGTAATGCGGCAGTTTTGCCGCCTGGCCGATGCCGGAGACCAGCACCAGTTTCCGGCGGTCGATATTCAGTTCGTTAAGCGCTTCGTCCAGCGTTTTAAGGATCGGATAGTTCCCGCATCCGGGACACCAGGCGGGTTGTTTGTCGGCAACGGCTATATTTTTCATTTCAGCACCTCCGTGACAATGTATTCCGCGGTGAACGGCAGGCCGTCATAGCGGGTGATCAGTTCATGACTGCTGCTGATTTCCTGTTCGCGCAGAATCGCGGCGAATTGACCGGTGTAGTTGCCTTCGATGACAATTACCCGCCGTGATTTTTCCAGGAAACCGCGGCACAGTTTCCGGTCCAGCGGCCAGACCTGCGAAAAGTGCAGCATGGCGGCGGCGTGGCCTTCCCGGTTGAGCTGCTCCACCGCTTCGCGGCACGGACCGTAAGTGGAACCCCAGCAAATCAGGGTGATTCTGGCGTCGACCGTGCCGAAAAATTCAGGATGCACAAATTCCGCCAGCAGTCCGTCGGCTTTGGTCATGCGCTTTTTCTGCATGGCGATCCGGACGCTGAAATCTTCCGACAGATGACCTTCCGCCGTGTGTTCGTCGCTGTCGCAGACAACCATGGCTTCGCCGCCGGGAACGGCCCGCGGGGAAACGCCGTCTGCCGTCAATTCGTAACGCTGATAGCCTGGATTGCTGTTGCCGCAGAGATGGCGGTCCACCGGATTATACTTATCACTTAAAGGTGCGATGTTTTTTTCGGCATCCTGCAGGAACTGATCGGTCAGCATGATAACCGGCGTCTGATAACGGTGCGCGGTCTCGATTGCCAGCCGGACAAGATCATAACTCTGCTGCTGTGTGCCCGGCGCATAAATGGCGCGCGGAAATTCGCCATGTCCGGCGTTTACCGCAAACTTCAAATCCTCCTGGGCGGTGCGCGTCGGCATACCCGTTGCCGGGGCAGGGCGCTGCGCCAGCAGGATGAACAGCGGGAGTTCCATCATGCCGGCCAGCGACAGACTTTCACACATCAGCGCAAAGCCGCCGCCGCTGGTCGTGGTCATGGCCGGAATTCCGGCATAAACCGCGCCGCAGACCATATTTGCCGCGGCGATCTCATCTTCGGCCTGCTCCACCACGATGCCGTATTTGTCGGATACCGCCGCCAGGTAGTTAAAGGTGGCGGTGGACGGAGACATCGGGTATGCCGTCGCAAATTTGACGCCGGCGGTTGCCGCACCGAGTCCGGCGGCGTCCGCGCCGCTGATCAGTTGTGAGTACTGACAGGCTCCAGCGGCGGGGGCGGACAGTTTCAGGTTTTTCTCTGCCGCGGCATTATAACCGGCCAGCGCCGCCTGACAGTTTTTTGCAATAATATCGTCGCCTTTTTTCGCAAAAACCTTATTCAGGTAATTTTTCAGCAAATCCGGATTATATCCCAGCAACGCGAAAACTGCTCCAGCGGCGGCGGTGTTCGCCATCAGGTCGCTGCCGCAGATATTTTTGGAAATGCCGCTGAAGTTCAACGCCAGCAGGCCTGCTTCCGCCGGGGCATCCCCGTCCAGCAGCGCAATGCCGTCGGGAGCAAGGTCATCCCGGAGCAAATCCAGCGCCTCCGGCGTCAATGCCGCCAGCAGTTCAATCCGCGTTTTCAGGCCGAACAGTTCGGAACTGCCGATCCGGATATCAGTCCAGTTCAGGCCGCCGCGAATCCTGGACATGTAGCTTTTACCGGTAAACACATGCAATCCGGCGGCGGCCAGCGCCCCGGACAAAATTTCGCCGAGTGAAACAACCCCCTGGCCGGCTTCCCCGGCGATTCGAAGATTAATATCCATGACGAGTCTCCTCTTTGTGCTTGGTCGGACATGTAATCGCAAAAATGATTTTCTCTAACCAAAACTACCACCGTAATCGCACTTTTCAAGTTCCATTATTTTGTCGGGGCGGAATGCATATTGTCATGAAACGCGAAGCATTAATATCTTCCGCACAGGCCCCGATGACCCCATGTTTTGAAAACGTGTACAATGTATTAATGGGCGGGAATCTCCGGAATCGGCCGGTTGTCCGGATTATTACTTGCGGAAATTCCGTTTTGCGGCTTGAAAAATTGAGTCATTAGGACTTATTATTGCATGATACAATTTAAATTACACGAATATTGAAAATCAGAGCAGTTTAATGAAAAGTTTGAAAATTGAAGGACGCGCCCCGGTTAAAGGCGAAATTACGATAGGCGGGAATAAAAATGCCGTGCTGCCGATGATTGCGGCGGCGCTGCTCACCAGTGAAGAAATCACTCTCTGCAACGTACCGGAGATTATTGATGTCAAAGTGATGCTGGAGATCGTCGCCCACCTCGGCGTCGAAGTTTCGTTCAGCAATCATGTTTTACGGCTGAAAGCGGCCAATATCAGGACGACTTCCATTCCGCAGAGCTGGTGTTCGAAGGTCAGGACCTCCATCCTGCTGGCCGGTCCGCTGGCCGTCCGCGCCGGCAAAGCCGAATTGTGGCCGCCCGGCGGCGATATCATCGGACGCCGCCGGCTGGACGGTCATTTTTACGGACTGCGGACACTGGGCGTCAATATCAATGCCGACGGTCTGACGTACAAATTTTCCGCGCATGAGCGGCTGAAGGGCAGGGACCTGTTTCTCGACGAGGCCAGCGTTACCGCCACAGAACATATTCTGATGACTGCCGTCACCGCTGACGGCCAGACCATCATCCGCAACGCCGCCTCCGAACCGCATGTTACCGATCTGGCCGAACTCCTGATTAAAATGGGCGCGAAAATATCCGGTCTCGGCAGCAATACTCTCACCATTGACGGCGTTGAGACGCTTCACGGCGCGGAGCATAGTATTCAAGGCGACCATATTGAGGCCGGTAGCTTTATCGCCCTGGGCGCAGCCACCGGCGGCGAGCTGCTTATCAAAGGCACCGTTCCCCGCCACTACTGGATGATCCGCCGCGTTTTCGAACGCCTCGGCATAGTGATGGAACTGCGTCCCGACTGCATTTTCCTGCCCGGCGGCCAGAAGCCGAAGGTTAAAACTGATTTTGGCGGTCACACCCCGGTCATTTCCGACGGTCCCTGGCCGCAGTTTCCCAGCGACATGATGAGCTGCGCCATCGTAACCGCCACTCAATCAAAAGGTTCCGTGCTGTTTTTTGAAAAAATGTTTGAGAGCCGCATCTATTTCGTTGACCGTCTGATCGGCATGGGGGCCAATGTCATTGTCTGCGATCCGCACCGCGTGGTGATCAACGGTCCCGCTCATCTGCATGGGACTTCCATGTCCAGTCCGGACATCCGCGCCGGAATGGCCATGCTGATTGCCGCCATGTGCGCCAAGGGCACCAGCATCATCCATGCGGGCGACGTTATCGCCCGCGGTTATGAGAACATCACTGAAAAAGTACAGTCCATCGGCGGCAGGATTACTCAGGTGAAACTGGATTGATAAAGATACTGCCGGATTAAATAAATACGGCTGGCAGGGAGTCAGTGACAGGCATTTGATATTGGAGATCAATGCGGGGGCGCTTCATGGCTCATTCCCGTTATGTCACTGACTCTCTATTAAGGATTATACAGCCCGAAAGTAATAATGTCAACAGGCAGTGCATGGACGGATTAGATTCCTGTCAGTTTTCTCCATGTTTGCCGCAAATGTTCTTGATTTGTTTACTTCAATCTTTATATTGTCCATTGGTTAACCTTTTCTATATTGTGCAAGTTTCGTATAAGGCGTTTTGTTTTCCTGGATTGCAGTTTTTTTCGAAACGGAAAATTATCATAGGAGCGGTGATTATGGCTGAAATTATGGACCTTGGGAGCGGGATTCCGGTATTCAACGGGCTTTCCGAGCAGGAACTCAAACTGGTCGCGGATGCTTCAGTCAAACTGGGGAAAAAATCCGGGGAAACGATCTTTAAAGAGGGCGATTCCGGCAGCAGTCTGCTGGTAATCCTTGACGGCAAAGTCAAGATATCCAAGAAAATCACCGAGGGCGTCGAGTGTACGCTGCTCACTCTGGGCAGGGGCGGGGTTTTCGGCGAACTTTCAGTAATTTCCGGCGATCACCGCACCGCGGGCGCGGTAGCGGTGGCGGACACAATGATGATCGAACTTGGACGCGATGTGTTTAAGAAACTTGCCGAAGAAAATCCGGAGTTAGGCCGCAAGCTGATTCTCAATCTGCTGCAAATCGTCAGCTCCAGGCTCAATACCACCACCGAAATGTATCGTCAGGCCGCCAGTTGGGGGCTTCAGATCAGCGGGGCGGTGGAGTTGAACTACAACCGGCTCATTGCCGATAATATCGGGCTTTCCATCGAACTGCTTACCGGAAAAATTATCGCCGGAAACCTGCTGAAAGCCGACCGCACCGAACATGGCCTGGAATTAATGATTAAATCCGACGACGAACGGATCGTGATCGTGCCTTTCCACGCGGTGGCGGAAATCTCCTTTCCTTCACGGCAATTAGTACAAAAAACGAATAATTAAGCAGGAAAGGAACTTCCATCATGGCAGCTATTGACATGTTTCTTGAATTCATGGTCGGACAGAAAGCTTCAGACCTGCATTTATCCAGCGGCAATCCGGCGATCTACCGCATCGACGGCAGCATGGTGCGCACTGAAAGCGAACCCCTGAGTTCCGAAGCCATCGGCGAACTGATATATGAGATTATGCCGGAGCGCAACCGCAAACAATTTGAGGAAACTCACGATACCGACTTTGCCTATGCGATTGAAGGGCTTGGCCGTTTCCGCGTCAACGCGTTCATGGACCTTTACGGCATCGGCACGGTGATGCGCCTGATTCCGGCTAAAATTCTTTCCTTTAAAGACCTGAATCTGCCGGAGCCGATCCGTGATCTGTGCAATCTGAGCAAAGGCCTGGTGCTGGTCACCGGTCCGACCGGCAGCGGTAAATCGACCACGCTGGCCGCGATGATTGATTATATCAACGATACCCGCGAAGACCATCTTATCACGATTGAAGACCCGGTCGAATTTGTGCATCACAATAAAAGCTGCCTGATCAACCACCGCGAAGTTCACCGTCATACCGACAGCTTCAAAGGGGCGCTGCGGGCGGCGTTGCGCGAGGACCCGGATATTGTGCTGATCGGTGAAATGCGCGATCTGGAAACGATTGAAATCGCGATTGAAACCGCGGAAACCGGGCATCTGGTTTTCGGGACGCTGCACACCACCACCGCCCCCAGTACGGTCAGCCGCATCATCGACCAGTTCCCTGCCGACCGCCAGGCCCAGATCAGGGTCATGCTTTCGGAATCGCTCAAGGGCGTGGTCGCGCAGACGCTGCTGAAGAAAAGAGGCGGCGGCAGAATCGCGGCGCTGGAAATTTTGATTGTCAATTCAGCCGTATCCAACCTTATCCGCGAGAACAAAATCCATCAGATTCCGTCAATCATGCAGACCGGTCAGAAAATCGGCATGCAGATGCTTAATGCCCATCTTATGGAACTGCTGGACAAAGGCTATATTGAAGTAGCCGAAGCCATGCTGAAATGCGTTGACAAGGAAGATCTGAGAATCCGCCTGAAAACCGGCGGGTATGAATTGCAATAATTGTTTGCATATTGCGTATTTTAGGTTATTTTTTGAAGGTGAAACTTCGACCATAATTAAGGAGATAATGATGAATGTTGAAATTCTTCCAATGACCTTGAATGATATCGGGGCCTTGATGGAGATCAAAAATAACATCGGCTGGAATCAGCTTGAATCAGACTTTAAGTTTCTGATAGAGTATTATCCGCAGCATTGCTTTACCGCATTTTCCCAGGGCAGGATAGTCGGCTCCGTGACCGGCATCAACTATGAGAACAAGGTTGCCTGGATCGGAATGGTCATGGTGCATGAGGAATTTCGCGGCCTGGGAATTGCCGGACTGCTGATGAGTGCGGCGCTTGATTCGATGAAGGACTGCAAATGCATTAAACTTGACGCCACGCCTGCCGGTCAGCCGGTTTACGAGAAACTGGGTTTTGCGCCGGAGTGGAGCATCACCCGGATGATTAACACCGAATTCGTCTGCAAGACCAGAAATGTGGAGTCCAGGGCGGAGCCGGTGCGGGAAGATGACATGGGGGAAATTTGCATGCTTGATGCAAATGTTTTCGGAGCTGACCGTTCCTGTCTGCTCAGGAGACTTTTGCGGGAGTATCCGGACCTGGCATTTAAAATAACCAACAGCGAAAACGGTAAAATCACGGGATTCTGTTTCGGGCGCAACGGTCATAAATATCGCCAGATCGGTCCGGTTGTAGCCGGAAATTCGCTCGATGCATTTGAGATATTCAAGGCCGCTTCGGTTTGCAGAGGGGATAACTCCCTGGTGCTTGATGTGATTGACGCTCATGCCGATTTTGTCAATGCCATGCGGCATATCGGTTTTGCCGCTCAGCGGCCTTTGCTGAGAATGTTCAAAGGTCCGAACGATTGCGCGGCGGAGGTGCCGCAATATTTTGTAATCCCCGGCGGGGAATACGGATGATGCAGGGGAACGTTCTAAAGTTCTGATACTATATTTATCAATATTAATTTTATTCAGCAGGAGTTATAATGTTGGAAGCAAAAGGTGCTGTCGGGGTAATGACCAGCGGCGGCGATTCTCAAGGAATGAATGCAGCCGTCAGGGCTGTTGTGCGTACCGGTATTGCCATGGGCATTGATGTGTATGCCATCCGCGAAGGCTATCAGGGACTGGTTGACGACCGGATCGATAAAATGAGCTGGGAATCGGTCGGCGGCATCCTGGAGCAGGGCGGCACCATCATCGGCACCGCCAGATGCAAGGAGTTCAGAACTTACGAAGGACGGCTGATCTGCGCTCAGCACCTGATAAAATACGGTATTGACAATCTGGTCATAATCGGCGGCGACGGCAGTTTGACCGGCGCCAACACTTTCAGCGAAGAATGGCCGGGCATGCTGCGGCAACTGGTCGAGGCGAACAAAATTACCGCGGCTCAGGCCGCCGCCCACCCGAAACTGCGCATTATCGGGATGGTCGGCTCGATTGACAACGACATGGCCAATACCGATATGACGATCGGCGCGGACACCGCGCTTCACCGGATTACTGAAGCGATTGACGCGTTGATCAGTACCGCCGCCAGCCATCAGCGGATTTTTGTGGTCGAAGTGATGGGCCGCAACTGCGGCTATCTGGCGCTGATGAGCGCCATTGCCACCGGCAGCGAATATGTGTTTATCCCGGAGCATCCCCCTGCGGAAAACTGGCAGGACAAAATGTGCGCTGAGCTTGTAGCCGGACGCAAAGCCGGACGGCGCGACGGCATTATCATTGTCGCCGAAGGCGCAAAAGATCTTCAGGGGAATCCGATTCCAAGCTCGTATATCAAGCAGGTTATTGAAGAGAAACTGGGCTGGGACACCCGTGAAACAATTCTCGGCCATGTTCAGCGCGGCGGCGCTCCGAGCGCTTTTGACCGCTATATGAGCACCGTCTTCGGCTGGGCATCTGTTCAGGAATTGCTCAAAAAAGACGCGGCAGCCGAATCGTCGGTGGTGGTGCTGAAAGAAAACCGCGTCAGGACCGCACCCCTGATGGAATCTGTCCGGAAAACCCAGGCGATAGCGGCCGCGATTCAGGCGCGTGAATATGACAAAGCCCAGGAAATGCGCGGCGGTTCGTGGGCTAAAATGCTCCATATCTTCAATATCCTGTCTCAATCCGGACCGACTATCCCTTGTTCTAAAAAGAGTGGAACTCGAATAGCGGTGATGACTTGCGGCTGGCCGTCGCCGGGCATGAACAATGCAATCCGGGCCGCGGTCAGAATTGCCATGGACCAGGGACATACTGTCCTGGGCATCGAAGACGGCATCAACGGTCTGATCAATGGCAAACTCCGTGAATTCTCCTGGATGGACGTTGAAGAGTGGAATAACCGCGGCGGCACCGCACTCGACACTAACCGCAAACTGCCCGAAGAAAAAGATTTTTACAGCATTGCCAGGACGATTGAAGAACATAAAATCGACGGACTGCTGATGATCGGCGGATGGGCAGGTTATCAGGCTATTGAAAGTCTGTTCCTGATGCGGAAAAACTTCAAGACATTCAACCTGCCGATGCTCTGCATTCCAGCCGCCATCAACAACAATCTGCCGGGTTCCGAACTGGCGATCGGCGCGGATACCGCGCTGAACACGATTGTTGAGGCGGTGGACAAGATCAAACACTCATCCGACAGCTCCCGCCGCGCATTTATGGTGGAAGTGATGGGCCGCTACTGCGGCTATCTGGCGATGATGAGTGGGCTTGCCACCGGCGCGGAATACATTTATCTGCACGAAAAAGGCGTCTCGCTGGAACTGTTGCAGCAGCACCTCAAGGAACTGCTTTACAGCTTTGAAAAAGGCGGCAGGCATGTTGCGCTGATGATCAGAAATGAAAATGCCAATCCGACTTACACCGCCGACTTTATCTGCGAACTGTTTCAGGAAGCCGGCAAGAGTGTGTTTTCCATACGCAAATCAATCCTCGGCCCCATGCAGCAGGGCGGCACCCCGTCGCCGTTCGACCGTATCCAGGCAGTCCGGCTGGCCTTTGAAGGCACCAGTATCCTGCTGGAAAGCATCAAACAGGGCGACAGCCGGTGCTGTTTTATCGGCCAGAGCGGCGGCAAAACCGTCATCAGCGACATGAACAGCATCCAGCGCATGGTGGACGAAGACCAGCAGCGTCCGTCCGCGCAATGGTGGGAACCACTCTACAACGTAGCCATGTCCATGGCCAAAAAACCGAGGTAAGTATTGAGGCGGTCGGACGGTGAAACTTAGAGGAATTATTTGATCATGAAAAGACCGCCAGTAATTATAATTATAAATTTGATTATCCTTTCACTTGGATATCTCTGCTGTACTTATGCAGTAATTGATGAACTAAGTGGAGGTGCGTGTAGTAGTGAAAAATTGACAGGTTTTCTTGCCTGGCTGTCTCTGACTCTTTACATGATAGGGACTTGCATTGCGATTTTCAAGCGCCAGTCCAGGTCAATTTTTCTTTTTGGGGTGTTGTTATTGTTGCTAGGATTTATTAGTTGTTCATGGCCTTACGGCTTATCAGCGTTAATCATTATTTTATTGCCTTTCATTATTGGTATTTCATTTATCGTCTGGGGGATTGCTCTGTCCGGAAACAGCAGTAACCCATTGGAAAATAATTCCAAGCAATCTCGCTACAAGTATTGGCTTTACTCCGCAAGCTTTTTTTGTACAGCCAGCATGCTTGTGGCGATATTTGGCCGGTTTATTCATGAATTAGATGTGTCAAGAAATCATGAATTTCTGCGGAAAGTAATATTTCCAACCACTTGGTATCTCGTGCTTATAGGCATCTTGCAAATCATTTTGTATTACATCCTGTGCAAGCTGAAAGAACACCGGGAAAAGAATCAATTGTCAAAAGAATAGCAGGAACTGAAATGATCATGAAAAGACCGCCAATTCTTATAATTATAAATTTGATTATCCTTTCACTTGGATATCTTGGTAATGTTTACCATGCAACCGGAGATATAGTGAGCGAGGTACGTAGTGAGAAAATAATAACCCTGATTACATTGTTGGTTATGACTCTTTTCATGATCGGTACTTGTACTGCGGTTCTTACCCGCCATGCCAGATCCGTTTTATTATTGGGAGTGCTTCTATTATTAAGCGGATTCGCTTGTCGCAATAGTTCGGAAATCATTGTTCTATTATTTCTTTTTACAGGTATTTCATTTATAGTCTGGAGTATTGGCCTGTTTGGAGGCAATAGTAATCAGCCGGAAAACACCTTCACCCAGCCTCCTAAAATATATAAATATTGGCGGTACTCCGTAATCACTTTTTTTGCGATAACTATACTATTGGGCATGCTGGGAAGTTATTTCGGAGATATGTCAAGAAATTATGAATCTATACAAAAGACTATGTTTCAAATAATGAGCTGCTTTTTATTCGCAGGCATCTTGCAATTTGTGATATATTACATACTGTCCAAGAGAAGGGATTATCGGGTAAAGAAAACCAATTTCCAGAAGATTGACGGAAACTTGCAGCACTGAGATTTCCGATTCAGGAATCAGTGCAAAAAAAAGCCCAGGGGGGCCCGGGCTAAAAAACTTACGTTTTTTTAGTTGTTATGAGGTCAGGCCTGAGCGCCTGGCCTGGTTACTTACTTTTTATCCTTGTCGAGATAGTACTGTTCGAATCCGAATTCATTTTTGACTCCGGCCTCGACAGTGCTTTTGTTTACCGCCAGCAGATCTTCGCTGACCGGGCTCCTGACCGGGGAATCAGGATCTTTCGTGCGGCATTCGATAACCAGCACCAACTGCGCTTTCTTGGTGGACTCGGACTCGGTGGAGAAGAGGTAGCCGAGGAACGGGAGGTCTTTCAGGAACGGAACCCCGGTGACGCCCCGGACGACATTCTTCTTTTCCAGTCCGCCGATCACGAATCTGCCGCCTTTATTGCTCAGCATGACTTTGGTGTTGACCGTGCTGTCGCGGGTGATGCGCGGCGTGCCGTTGGAATTCCAGCCGACCAGGCTGTCATTCAGCATATTGACCGAGATCATGCTGGACTCTTCGCAGATAACCGGCGCCAGAGTCATGGAGAATCCGTATCCAACCACGGCGGGATTGGTGACTACTTTGGTGTCTTTGAACGTAATCATATCAATCGCGTTGCTCCATTCGGTCTGCGGAATCCATTCCCTTATACCGGTAGTGGCATTGGTTATGGCCTGTTCCAGCATGAACGAGAAAGCCTGCACGGTGGTTCCGATACTGCCGCCGCCCTTGGCGAACCGTCCGGGACCGGAGGCTACGCGCAGCGAGTAGGCGGTTACGGTGCTGCCCTGGATTCTTGACACTGTGACCTGGCCGGAGAAATTGGCGGTGAAGTCAATCGTCGTGCCGGAGCTGTCGTTTGCCACAATCCGGTATCCGCCTTCAGTGGCAGCCGGAGCGGCAGTGGAGCTGACAAAGAAATCGCCGGATGGGAACATGCAGCCGGAGATGATGGCTTTATCCGGAATCTTGTCTCCGTCTTCAAAGTTATAGATATTCGTCCGGGATTCGATTTTGCCGGTAGCCTGGCTCATGACCAGCATTTCGCCGGCGGTGACAACGCTGCCCTTGCCGGTGGATACCAGGAAGTCGAGATAACGGGTATTCCATTTCGGGTTGAAATTGACATACTTGGTGTTGCTGGAGCCGTTTTTGCTGACGCCGCCATCCCAGGTGGCGCTCCAGTTGTCGCGGATGCGGGCTCCGGTGGCGAAGATGTCGGAACCGGCATTGTTCTTCCACGCCTGGAAATCGGCGCCGATTTTGGCGTCATTTTCAGCATAGATCTCGTACACGTTGTATTTAATTTCAACTTCATAAGTCGGCGTGTCGTACAGCTTGAGCATTTTCTCAATATTCTTCTGTCCGTAACGCGGGATGTACATGAACAGGCAGTTCAAGCCGGTGTCATAATCAATATGGTCCATGCCGCGCTGTAATTCAACGTCATCGCCTTCAACGTTCGCGCCGACGTTTTTTACCAGCCGCGCCAGGTCCCGCGAAGTCCAGTACTTGGGAAAGTAGACGAAGGTGGTCTGTCCCGATGAAGAGGTGACGGACGGTTTGTCCAGCGCCTCCACGATCTCGTCAATACTCATCCCGTTGTCATGGCTCTTGAAACGGTATTCTTCCGCCGATATAATCAGCACGCCTTTGCCGTTATTGTATTTAATGCATTCAACCGTGGTATTGTTCTCCTTGACCCGGTTGGCCATGACGGCATTGCGGACGAACGGCCGGATTTCATACGGGTCTGCGTTCTTCAGCACATACGTTTTGGTGACGACATACGGGTCATTGTTATCCCGGATGAAATGGAACTGATCGGTATCATGGTCCAGATTCATCATGATATTGGCCTGCACCTGAGTCTTTTCGTAAGGCGACGTCGGGTTGACATTTTTACTTCTGACCTGCGAGGACAACGGTCCGGCCGCGGAATAGTTTCTGCCTGCCGTCTGCTGAGCCGGCAGTCCGGGGCAAAAGAGCAATCCGGCGGCGGCCACCGCAGTTAAACATAATATTCTTCGATTCATTTTTATTTCCTCCTTGTTGTCATTTCAGTTATTTGGTTTCCGGAACAGCAGGCGCTGCCGCCGGAGCTGCAACCGGGACGGCTGCCGCCGGAGCCGTCGCAGGGGCGGGAACTGTTACTGGAGCCGCTGCCACTGTCGTCGCCTTTTCAGCCGGTTTCTTCAGCATTTCCTGAGTCAGCAACTGGCCGGCCCAGCCTGCTAGTTCGGAATCCGGATTAACCCAGTCCGCCTTGACCGTGACAAAGTAATAACTGCTGTTTTTTACTTTTGTAGTCGTACCGAACAGATATTTCAACACCGGGATCGAGGAAAGGAACGGCACGCCGATGGTCTGTTCAGTTTCGTAATCCTTCTTCCATGTCGCCAGCAGGCGTTCATTGCCTACCGCCAAAGTCAGATTGGACGAAGCGTTCATGGTCTGGTAAAGCTCCTGTCCGAAATTATTGCGCTCCACCGGATCGGCTTTGGAGACGAAATAATTGAACATGACCGTACCTTCAACCGCGGATACTTTCTCTTCGTCATAGCGGCGGTCGTCCGGCGATTCGGACACCGTATTGCCGGCACCTTTGAAACAGATTACCGGCTGATTGATCGTCAGCTCAAAAAATGACGGCGATCCCGGTACCACATTGGTCTGGTCGTTTTCCGGATTTTTGAGGATATTCTGAAAATCCGGCGCAAACTTGATATTGTATGAATTATCGAAATCATTCACCATCGTCAAGCTGCCGGAATCGGCAATTCTGGCCCTGCCGCCCTGCGCCAGCACCCGGACAAAACTCATATCGAACTGCGGCGCGAACAGGAATCCGCCCCATGCCCAGTTGGCTTTGCTCATGATGTCAGCGCCCTTGAAAGCCGCGGACTTGACAACATTATCCCAGCCGGAAAGATTCATTGATTCCATTCCCGCCCCGAAGATATCCAGTCCGGGCCCGTTCTTCCAGGCCACATAGTTGATCCCGATGTCAGTAAGGTCGCTGTCGCGGACTTCATACACCCGCATCTTCAACTGCACCTGCGGCACCGGGCGGTCCAGTTCATTAATCCAGCGCATCACCTGATCGCCGTCGGATTTCGAGGACTTCCAGTACAGCATGGAAACGCTCTCGTCCAGAAACACGCTGCTGTTGCCCGGCAGGATGTTATTGCGGAGAATTTTCAGCATTTCCGGAGTCGCCCGATTTTTAGGATAATACCCGAAACGGCTGATCCCGGTGCCTTCAACCACCGAACCGGAACTGTCTTTGACCCCCGGGATATCTATTTTGGATATCATGTCATCAACGTAGGGCATCATGTCCACGCTCGTGCTGACTACCAGAATCTCCTTGCCGGCGGCCTTGAAATCCAGCCGCTGAACATTCGAGTCGATGTTGTAGCGCTTGACCGCGCCTTCGACGAAAGGCGCAATGTCGCATGCACGGGTGTGCTTCAGTTCATAGGCCTTTGAAACCATATATGACTGGGCGTCATCCTGGTTAAGACGAAGTTTCTTTACCTTCTCCGCATAGACGCTGAAGCTGGACAGTACCATCAGCAACAGCAATGCCGACACATATATTTTTCTCATCTTTCCCTCTTTTACTTAGTTTATTAGTATCAACTTCTAAAAATTTAATTGTCTTACGATTAACGGTTTAACCCGGGATTCACATATCCCGCCTTTGAGTTTAGTATTGGAATGCCTTCTCAGACATCCCGATACTATTTGATTGTGCTGTAGTTTTGTTGTCGCATCATGGTATCACCCCATTTTTAAATTGATTTTTCAAAAATAATAGAAAAGACAAAATTTATATAGCTTTTATTGTGCCAATTATTTTATAAGTATATGTAAGTATTTAAATATTAATTGAATATATATTATACATATACATTAAATACAAAAATGTAACTATTTGTTTTATCACATTTTTGTGTATCGAGTGTTGTGTAATTACATTTTTGTAATTATTGAAGATGTTTATATGAAATGCAGTAGTTGCAGAGAAGGAACAACCAGGATGATTTGTGCTGCATAAAATTAAAAAGCCCGCCTTGATGGCGGGCCTGAGAGACTTGAGCAGCGTTATTTCAGCCGATTTTGACGGGTTTGCCGGTGGCTGCCGATTTATAGATGGCATCCAGCAGTTTCATTACGGTCACGCCCTGTTCAGGGGAAACTACATAAGGAATCTTTTTCACGATGCAATCAATGAAAGTGTAATAACTGTTTTTGCAGGTCGGTACCGGCGGGTGCAGATGCATGTCATACTGGCATCCGGCTTTTTCCTGATAACATTCGACATGGAACTGGTAGCCTTCTTCGAGATTGTACTGGAAGATACCGCCCCTGGTTCCCAGCAGGCGGGTGGACATCTTTTCGCGTTCCTTGATGTTGGCCGCCCATGACGCTTCGATTTCCAGGGTGGCGCCGTTTTTGAATTTAATCATTCCGCATGCGAGGTCTTCGACATCGTAAGTTTTATTCTGCTTTTTGGCAATGGCGGAAGCAATGTGGTTATAGGCGCTGCCCATGACCCATTCCGGTTCCGGGTAATCCATCAGCCAGAGGGCGAGATCCAGGCGGTGAACGCCCAGGTCGATCAGCGGTCCGCCGCCGGAAAGCGCTTTGGTGCCGAACCAGCCGCCGAAACCGGGCATGCCGCGGCGGCGATGCCAGACGGTGCGTCCGAAATAAATGTCGCCGAGTTCACCGCTTTCAACCAGTTGCTTCATGGCGAATGACTGCGGCGTGAAACGGAACGAGAAGTTGATGCCGAGGCGTTTTTTGGCGCGCTTGGCGGCGGCGAGCATTTCTTCGGCTTCCGCGGCATTCATGGCCATCGGTTTTTCGCAGAGGACATGCGCCCCGGATTCGAGCGCGGCAATGGTCAGCGGCTTGTGGAACTTATTGGGAACTGCGATGCTGACAACATCAAGTTTCTCCTTTTTGAACATTTCCAGCGCATCGGTATAATATTTGGCAATACCCTGCTCTTTGGCCGACTTTTCCAGCTTTACCTTATCAACATCGGCAATCGCGACGACTTCAGCGTCCGGATGTTCTTTATAACCGTTGATATGCGCCTGGCCCATGCCCAGGCCGACAACTCCGATTCTTAGCTTTTTCATCTTGTTGATTCCTTGTTATTTCTTAGTGTTGCCGTCCACATCCTGCACGATTCCGGCGCTGACAGTATGAGGATTAGGCGTCCTGATTATTTCCAGCGGCCGGGCGTTAGGCGCGGAATGTGCCTGGTAAATCAGAGGTCGGGCCCAGCGGACTGCGTTGCCGATCACTTTCAGCACGTTTTTGTCATAGTAGGTCGGATAGGTTTCATGACCGGGGCTGAAATAGAATACTTTGCCGTGGCCGCGTTCAAATGCGACGCCGCTGCGGAAGACTTCACCGCCTTCAAACCAGGAGATGAAGATAACTTTGCCGTCCTGCGGAATATCGAAGCGCTCGCCGTACATTTCCTCATGCGGCAGTTCAAAATATTCGCCGATGCCCTGGGAGATCGGATGCGACGGCTCAATATTCCAGAGGCGCATCTTTTCGCCGACTTCGCGCCATTTCAGTGAACAGTTGGTTCCCATAAGGGCTTTGAAAATCTTGGAGAAGTGACCGGAGTGAAGGACAATCAGTCCCATGCCTTCGAGGACGCGTTTATGGACGCGCTTGACGATTTCGTCTTTGACATCGCCGTGATGACAATGCCCCCACCAGAGCAGGACATCGGTACTGTTGACCACTTCTTCGGTCAGGCCGTGTTCGGGATCATCAAGGCTGGCCAGGCGGATATTCAGGTCGTCCGCGCCGATGCCGTCGGCGATCGCTTTGTGCATGCCTTGCGGATACAGTTTTTTAACGGTTTCATTTGATTTCTCGTGACGGAATTCGTTCCAGATCGTTACATTAATTTTTTCTGACATGATAATCATGGCTCCTGCATGAGTTAAAAGATTCAATGTGATTAATTATAGATGCTGATTTCAAACAAGTCAACAGGTTATATATATACAAAATGTGATATAAATATCCATGTTGTGAGGGTGGCTGGAAGCCCCCTGCCTCCTGTTTTCTACTTTGTATAACTTGCGAAAATACGGCGGAAATATTCTTGCTGCCATAGCCGCAGACGTGTCCGATTGTATCGATTTTCACCCCTGATTTGTACAGGGAAAGCGCATGTTTAAGCCTGACTGAATCCAGGTATTCTTTGACGCTGCAGCCGTAAGCCTGTTTGAATGTGCGGTAGAGTGTAGTCCGGTTGACCTTGAACGCCTCCGCCAGTTCCTCGACGGCGGGATAGCCGAACTGCGCCTGATCAATCTGATCTTTGATTTGTTCCGCCAGATTGCGTTTGCCCTGCGGCTTGCGGCTGAGCATGGACAGTGTCTGCCAGGCTGCCGCGACAGGCAGGAAGGGGGAATATTGTTTACTGAAAAAGGATTTTTCCAGGGAGGAGAACAGTGCAAACAGTTCCGGCTTGTCGGATTTTAAAAATGGTTTTTTAGGAGAAAGTCCGGCTTGATTCAGCAGCAGTTCAAGATTGTTTCCGTCAAAATGAACCCAGTAATATTGCCATGACGCAGCCGGGAAGTCGTGATAATAAATCTGCATACCCGGGAAAAACATGAAAATATCACCGGGGCCGGCCTGGTAGCTTTTTCCGTCACAGACAAATTCTCCAAGTCCGGAAATGATGAAGTGCAATGCATGACTGAGCGGAATTTGCTCGTATTCGAAATTGCCGCGGCTCTCAAAGAAACTGAATTTCTTCATCCGCAATTCCTGCTGTAATGACGGCAGGGCAGGGATGTTCAACGTTGCCGTACGATTAATGAAATTATTATTTCGACGAAACATTTAATACCTGATAATGCAACATTTTATCATTGATTTATGCATTAAATATAGTTATAGTCTTAATAATATGCAACATTAAATATGAAAAATAATCCGGAGACTGATAAAATGGATATTATGCCGATCAGGAATATTGAAGACTGGGAAATGCGTTTGAAACGTCAGGATGCCTGCTGGAATTGCGAGATTCTTGATCGGCCGGTAGTATGCATGTCGTCCTGTGAACCGGGTTATCGGCAACCGGAACCGAAATATGAGCATATGACCGCTAAAGATTATTGGATGGATGCTGAATATCAGGCGGAACGGCGGCTGGCGGGGATTAGAGCGACCAGATATTTTGGTGATGCCCTGCCGTTTACCTACCCGAATCTCGGACCGGATTTCTTTGCCGCGTGCTTTGGCGGCAACCTTGTATTTGAAGAAAAATCAACCTCATATATTGTGCCTTTTGTAAAAGATTATGCAGAACTTGACTCACTGCGGTTTGACTATCAATCTGAATGCTTCAAGAATATGGAGAGAATGTATGACGCGCTGATCGGGATGAATGACGGCGACTGTTACATCGGCTGGCCGGATATCCATCCGGGCGGAGACTGCCTGGCCGGGCTGAGAGGATCTGAGGTATTGTGCATGGACTTGTACGATTATCCCGATCAAGTTAAGAAAAATGTAAGGATGGTTACTGCCGAACTTAAAAAGCTGTTGGATTTTTATTTCAAAAAACTTGGAGCTCATAAATACGCGGTTACCGGCTGGCCGGGGATTGTTTCATCAAAACGCTGGTCAGTGCCCAGTTGTGATTTTGCGTATATGATTTCCGTTGATAACTTCAATGAATTCTTTCTGGAAGGAATCCGGGAGGAGTGCAGCTTTACCGATGCCAATATTTTTCACCTAGATGGAAAGGGCTCTCTAAAGCATCTTGACGCGCTGCTTGAGATTGAAAAACTCAATACAGTGCAATGGGTTTACGGGGCGGGACAGGGACGTGCATCCGACTGGATTCCGGTTTATCAGAAAGTGCAGGCGGCCGGTAAGGGAGTACAGATTAATATCGATCTTGACGAATTGGACACAATCATGCAAAATCTACGTCCGGCTGGAGTATTCCTCTATGTCCGCGGAGTCGATGACGAAGAAACTGCCAATAACGTAATCAGCAGAGTTTCGAAATGGAAATAAGTTTTATGGCTGGCTGAATAGGGAAATCAGTGTATCTTAATCATCCTGTGTTTTCATAGATAACCGGATGGTTTATGACTTTAACTTATGATGAAATTTTAAAACTGTTGCGGCAGCCCGGGGCGGCACTATGCCGTTTGCCCGGCGATATATCGGAATATGGAATCTTTGCCAATCCGGTTAAAATTTTGACTGCTCAGAGTGCCGCAGAGGTTGTACCGCTGCTTAGTGAACTGGAAGAAGCGCTGGCGGCAGGATTTTTTGCCGCCGGTTTCATTGCTTACGAAGCCGCACATGCGTTTGACCGTGCGTTCAATACGCTGCCGTCTGAAGATTTTCCCGCTGCGTGCGTTGCTGTTTATGCAGAAGTTCCCAGATGTTTTTCCGCTTTTCCGGATTGCAGTGAAACAATTTCACTCGATTTTGAGCCGGAGATCAGTCATGACGAATATTGCGTGGCGCTGGAACGGATCGCGCAGGATATTGTAGATGGCGACATTTACCAGGCTAATTTTACCTTCAGGAATTACGCGCCGGCAGTAGCCGAACCGGAAAGACTTTTTCTCGGGTTGGTGAAGCGGCATCCGGTGCCGTATCCGGCGTTTTTCAACACCGGAGAGTTCAAAATACTTTCACTTTCTCCTGAACTCTTTCTGGAGAAATCTGGACGGCGGATTAAGAGCAGCCCGATGAAAGGCACCGCCAAGCGGCATCCAGACGCCGCCGCGGACAAGGCCGTCGCCGGCTGGCTGGCGGCGGACCCTAAGAATACGGCGGAGAACCTGATGATCGTGGATATGGTCAGGAATGATTTCGGACGGTTCTGCATACCCGGTTCCATACAGGTGGACCCGCTGTTCCGCGTGGATACCTATCATACTGTGCATCAGATGATAAGCACTGTGCATGGCGAGGTTTGCAAGGAAAAAAGTTTGCGTGATATACTTCAGGCAGCATTCCCCCCGGCTTCGATTACCGGGGCACCGAAAATCAGTGCGGTAAATATCATCAGTCGCGAAGAAAAAAGTCCGCGTAAGGTTTATACCGGGGCCCTGGGGTGTTTTATGCCTTGCGGCGATTTTTGCCTGAATGTGGCCATCCGGACGCTGATCTGTTCCGCCGGTCGTACTGAGCTGGGAATCGGCAGCGGGATTGTTTATGATTCCAGTGCGGAATCCGAATGGCAGGAAGCTCTGTTGAAAAGCCACTTTATCAACTATTCAATCCCTGAATTTCAGGTGCTGGAGACCATGCTGCGGGAGAAGGATGCGGGAATAAAATATCTGTCTGAGCATCTGGCCAGAGCGGAGTCCACCCAGCGCTATTTCGGGCGGCAGTGGAATCGTGCCGCGGTTGATGATGCGTTGTCCGCTATCAAGGCAGGGCAGGTGCCAGCCAGACTCCGGCTGCTGATTGCGGCGGACAGTTCTGTCAGCGTGGAGGTTTACCCGCTGACTGTCGTCGGATGGGGTGAAACTTCGCTCCGGTTGCTGGTATCCAAGGAGAAAGTTGACAGCGGGGATGTTTTTCTGTACCACAAGACTACCAATCGGGATTTCTACAATCGCCATTTGCATGATGCCTATGAGAATGGTTTCGATGAAGTAGTATTTTTTAATGAACGCGGCGAACTGACCGAAGGCGCGATATCGAACATTTTTTTGCGCCATGGCAATCAATGGTTCACCCCGCCGCTGACTTGCGGCCTGCTGCCCGGAATATGGCGTAAAGAAACATTGCATGAACTGAACGCCGTTGAAAAAGTCTTGCGTCTTGAAGATCTGAAAGCCGCCGAAGAAATAATCCTGGGCAATTCGGTTCGCGGAAAAGGTGTTGTTCAGGAAATTGTATATCAATAATTCACAATTCGATTTTGATTTCCGGATTTGCTTCAATATAGTAAACTTGCAGTAATTTTATCACACTAAGGAGTTATGATGGCAGAAGGCATGAGAAAACTTACAGCGGATGAAGAGATCGAATTTTATAAAGAGATTATCGCCGACCCGGTAAAGGAAAAAATGCTCAGCAATGTTCGCGATTCCTTTCATGTGCTGTACAGCAGATCGCAACTGTTATTAAGTTTGATCACGATCTGTTTGACGATTACCGGATTTTCCGGACCTAAAATCGCGGAATCTAATCTGACTTCCAGAGTTCTGATTATAACCGGACTGTTTTTTGTGCTGCTGTCTGCGGTCATTCTGTTGTCCGGCCCGCTGTTTATCAAATTCGGCGAAAAAGGTGATATATTTTTTATGCTTGAATGTCATTTTTTTGCTAAATATAATTTTAATCGGCCTTGATGCTGAACGTTTTTCTATTTATTGCGGTAGGACAGGGGGCAGTTGGAAGTTACCTCTTTGAATGCTCTGGAAAAATTCTGGACATTGCTGAAGCCCAGCTTGTCGGCCACTTCCGAGACATTGAGCCCGGAATACGCCAGCATTTCGCCTGCTCTCCACATCCGGAGTTCACGGTGCATTGTGCGCGGACTGATGCCGTAGGCAGCTTTGAACATTTTTCTGAAATAGGAGGAACTCATGTTAAAGTTGGCGGCCATGACATCAACATTGAGTTCCCTATCCAGATGTTTCTGCAAATATGCCACTGCCTGCTGCATGGTAACAGTATGCGGATTACTCTGCTCAGAGTGTTCAGCAGTTATTATCAGTATTTCTTCCAGCATTTGCAGAAATAATCCGGACTGGGCCAGGCGCTGCCATGGAGAATTTTTATGGATATGGCAGATTTTGCGGAACAGCGATTTAATGTTAGGGTTAGCACCCGTGAAGATTTTACCCTGCAATTGCGCGATAATTCGGTCATTTACAGGCGGGTGCATTCTGGCTGCGTATCCTTGCAAATCCATCATTCCGCCGGGGACAACCGCATTCCAGTGACTGCGCTCCGGATCATAAAGCAGATCGAAGTGAAGATAAATACAGTGCATTTCTTCAGAAGTCCCGCGCATCCAGTGAGGCGTGTCCGGCGGAATCCAGATCAGGTCGTCCTCGGCAACTTCGAATTCCTGCCGGTTCACAGAAAATACGCCATATCCGCTGCCGATGTAAACCGCCAGATAGTCCAGCAGTTTTCTTTCGGCCATATACCATTTTAATCTGATATCATCGCCGCTCTGCCGGATATAAGGTGAAAAATTCACCAGCCGCCAGGCCGTTTCCAGCGGCGGCGGCCGGACTTCAATTTCTTTGAGCGTAATATTGTTCATTTTATCCTTTATAATCGTTTAAGATAAAAAATAGCTGTATGTGATAAATAATCAAGTTCATTGATGATTGAGTTTTAGATAAAAAAGATTATAATTGATAATAAGCAATTTATCAATAAAGGATTAATAATA
>Ga0172379_10002706_pt1 | contig 30520 bp, 46 predicted proteins | sample GrowelOW334metaG_FD_119756 | JGI IMG/M metagenome (GOLD analysis project Ga0172379, IMG submission 119756) | Groundwater microbial communities from an aquifer near a municipal landfill in Southern Ontario, Canada - Groundwater well OW334 metaG | ecosystem: Environmental > Aquatic > Deep...
ATTTAAGGGAAAACAGATGACTACAACCACGGCGACATCATCCTACGTCGCGGCGAACGCATTTTTAGCAAAATATGCAAAACTTTATTTTGCAGATACGGTTGCACTACTTAGCGCCGCTTCCGAGACTCCTATTTCTAGGGCAAAAGTTTCCATCGCAAAGAATCTCACAGACTATCAAGCTTGGGGGGATGATGACATCGCTTCAATCCATAATCAACAGTTTGGAGTTAGTGGAGATCTTGATGCCCTTTTCTCTGATGTTACATTGAGGGATTACATGGTCAATAGCACGAAAAAAGCGATGCGAATTAAAATGGTCAACACGGACATAACGATCGGGGCCGCAACTCATCCGACTTTAATTATCGAACTCTCTCGGGTTAGTTTTGAGTCATGGGACGATTCCGCCGAAAATAATGCTCTCGTAAAACAGACCATCGGGTTTGTGGGAGAATTTTCTACAACGGACTCAAATACAATATTGGCAATTTTAATCAATAATAGAGTAACCGCTTACTAACCTTTAAAAAATATTCTAATGAAGCTAGAACTCTCAAAGGGTTACGCGGAAATCCGCGATTTTTGCCCGGTTGGACCATATAGAAAATATCAAAGGACGCTCTTAGATGGCGTGGGCTTTGATAATGACGATGACAATAAGAAAAAGCGCCCATCACTAGGCGTGTCAATCGATGCTCAAATGGTACTTGTAGTCGAAATGACTTTAAAAATCGTTTTAAATGAAAAAGAAACAGTTTTCGACGGGAAAAGTTTTGAGGAAAATCGAAAATTCATTGATGATAACTTGAGTGTAAAAGACTACATCATAATCAGAGAAAAATGCACTGAATTAAAAGATGCGGCCTACCTAGAGGCTGAACCTAAAAAAAAATCTTAGAGAAGATTGAGTCTGAGCTTTTATCTGTTTGCACTCAAAAACACTTCCCTATTGAGTACAATGACTTTATAATGATGTCGGAGATTTATCATTGCACGCCATTGGAATTTTATGCACAGCCGATCGAGATCATTGAGTTACATAGGGCGTTCAGAAATATTGAAAACAAGACGGCAAGAATCAATCAATATCGTTTAAAACAAGGGAAAAATGCCTGAGAGTAGAGAATTAAAAATTTTATTATCGGCAAGGGATGAGCTTTCAAAGGCTCTTTTTACGATTGACAAAGAGATGAAAGAAATCGAGAAGGCTACGAAGTCGGCAGGCGGAGCCGCTGGGGATGCCGGGTCTTCTTTTGGTGATATGTTCAAGGGGATGCTTACCGCCTCAATGGTAAAAGATGCAATTTATGCAGTAAGAGATGCGGTAAAAGCTTTTATTTCGGAATCAATCGCGGCGGCGGCGGCAAACGAAAGAATGGATACGACTTTTGGAATTTTAATAGGAGACGGAGAGAAAACAAAGGAATTGCTTATGGAGCTTGATTCATTAAAGATGACGGCTCCTTTCCCCTCGGATAGCATCGAAAACTCTGCTAATGCACTTCTAGCCATGGGCGTGGCTTCCGATGAAGTTGCTTCTACGATCTCAATGCTTGGAGATGTTGCCGCAGGAACAAACGCCGAGCTTGATTCTGTCACTTCTGCTTTTGCGCGCATATCTGAGGCCGGTGAATTAACCGGAGCCGCATTAAAAACTTTGACATTAAATAATATCCCACTTCTCTCTTTATTGGCCGATTATTTTGGGACTACGAGGGAGGCAGTTGAAAAGATGGCCGATTCCGGGAAAATCACATCGGATGTTGTAACTCAAGCTTTTAGGGCGATGACGAGCGAGGGAGGAAAATTCGAGGGTGCAATGGAAAAACAAGCCGCTAATCTCGACGGCTCTTTCATCACTTTTCATAATACTGTCGAACTTTTATCCGAAAAAGTAGGCGGTACTTTATCACCAGCAATGAAGGTTTTGTCAGAAGAATTTTCGACCACTGCGAGTAAGGTTAGTGATCTTCTTGTCACAACCGACGGAGAAATGACACCGGCGGCGAAAGAACTTGCTGATGCCTTTACAAATGTCGCATCGATTTTTGGTTCACTTGCTACTCCTGCAATCATGTTTATGGCGAGTAAATTTTTAATTTTAGCATCGGCAATAAATGATGTAGTGGGTGCGGCAAAAAGTGCGGAGTATTGGATTGGAAGACTTAGCGGGATTAGTCAACTCAAGGATGCACTCTCTGGCCCGAATCAGTTGCGAGGGAGTTTCTCTGATCTTGGAGACACTATTCACGAAACATTTTCTACACTTAATGGCTCGACGACTGACGGGAAAACTGGAATGGATGGGCTTAGTGCTTCGACTGAAAACTGGGGAGGGTCAATGAGCAGTGCCTCATCTTCCGCGAGTGATGCCTCGAAAGAGATTGAAAAGATAAAAAAAGCAGTCGAAAACTTAACAGGAGCCTATGAAAGTTTCCAAAGTGATGCGACCGATGCAATCGAAAACGTAGCGGATAAAACTCGTGATGCAGTAAAGGAACTCGATGACGCAATAACCGGTATTTATACGAGCATGGAAGAAGCAACCCGAGATTATTTGACTTCTCAATCGGAAGGGAACGCAGATATTGCGACATCCTACGTTGACCAAGAAGAAAAAGTAAAAGACTTACAAAATACACTTGGAGATTTAAGGACTGAATATAAAAAATTACTCGATGAGGCTCAAAAGCAACTTTTCTCGGAGGGAATCACAAACATAAGCCTTAGAACGGTGAATGTTGGAGAAGGAGAAACTGTAAGCGATTCCAAAATTCAAGAATTACAACAATGGGCAACCATGACCGGCTCTTCCGAACTTCAAAATTATATCGATAAAATTAAAGACCTAAATGAGACAATAAGCGAGACTCAGCTCGACCTTACACCAGAGCAGGCCGCGCTTGAGGATTTTGCGATTCGAGCCATGGAATTAGACCAAGAAATTGCGGACGCGCGCGACTTCAATAACATGACTGATTTTGAACAATCGGTCTCCTTAATCGATGATAAAATGTCCGATGAGGAAATAGCGTATCAAGAAAAGATGACAATGTTGGCCGATGAACTTTTAGCAACAGAAACTCAGAAAGCTCAAATGATATCTCTTGAGACAAACACTTATGCGGCGATTTTAGCTTTAAGAAATCAAGCGGCCATAATTTATCAAGGAATTATGAATAATATGGCAAACACAACAGAGATAGAAGTCAATAGAATGATCGAATCATTAAAAAAACTTCAAGAGGCCGCAGGAATGACCGGAGGTGAAACATACACGGAGGCGGCAAGCGCAATCACAGGCTCATCAACTACTACCTCAAATAATGTAACAATCAATGTTTCTGATCTCCCAGCAGGAGCAAGCGCCTCTGAGATCGCAGAGATTTTACAGGAAAAACTTTTACGTTCAGTTCAACTCGAAACTTTATCCTCACAATAAATGTACAACGAAATCCAATTTAATGAAGGTGTTTACAATGGAGGTGCTCCGATAACGGAGTCGAGCAGTAGCGATGTTTTTCAATTTAATGGGTATGGACTCCAAAACTTAAACATAATCGTTTCCGACAGCGATCATTCAACGTCCCCAAAGCGATCAGTTGATACGGGAGAGCTCCCGCGTAGGCATGGTGTTGTCATTTATGATGCACAATATAGGGAAAAAATTGTAACCCTTGAAGGTCACATCAAAGCAAACAGCTCAAGCGAACTTGAGGACTTAATAAAAGAAATAAAAAAGGAACTTTCAGAAATTGATGGGAATCTTGATATAACCATCGGAGGAGAAACCCAGCGCTACATCGCTACCCTTATAAATTCAGATGATCTTTTCTCTGAAAGGAAAGGATACCATATAACATTTTGCCCTTTTAAAGCGACTTTTTTATGTTCTGAACCATACGGGCATGACGTTGATTACACAATTTATGCACTTTCCGGCCAAACTTCGACTTCTGTTTCTCAGACCATGACTAATGATGGGAGCGCAGACGCAGACCCGGTTTTTATTATCACAATCGTTAATATGAGCGGATTTTCTTCTTTGACCGTCTCAAATAATACGACGATTCAATCATTAACAATTTCGGAGCCAATAACGGCCGGGGATATTATCACCATCGATGCCGAAAATCAGATCGTTACTTTGAATAGTGTTGAAATAGATTTCGACGGGTCAATCCCTTATATTGAGCCGGGGGACAGTCAAATTGTGATCGAAGTGGATAGCACTTCTCACTCGTATGATGTAACATATAAGCATAAAAACGCATACTTATAACCCTCTGAAAAATGGTCAACCTAAAATGCTTTGCGGTAAAAGACAATGCCAGCGCTCAACTTGGAGCCTCATTAAGCTCCTCGGCTCTTTCACTTTCCTTGCAAAGTGGTGATGGGTCAAAATTCCCGACTACAATTTCGGGAAGTGCTACATCATCTGGGACATCGAGCATCTTAAATTCAACAGGAATAGGTGCGAGCGGTGTTGTGGCCGGTGATGCAATTCATAACATAACCGATAATTCTTGGGCTGTAATTAAAACCGTATCAACCGATAGCATTATAACTACGCCTCTTCAGGGTGGAACTGGGAATACTTGGGACAGCGCGGACACTTGGGCCATAAATTCTTTTGTGATAACTATGGTCCAATATAATACCGTAAATAGTCCTTCAACCGGGGTAAATAAAAGAGAGAAAATTTTAATCGACACGCGTTCTGGTGATACTTTAACCGTAAACTCAAATGGGAGAGGATACGATGGAGATACAGCGCAATCATTCAATGCACAGGACAACTGTTATCTTTTTGTAAAACAAGTTGATTTTAATGGCCTAGTGGAAGGAATCAAGGACCTCCTAGACAGAACAGATGACCTTGAAACGGAAGTGTTGCGGAAAGACGGGAGCACTCCACTCGAAAACAACACTAATTTTACGGCACGAAATAATGCTGACTCTGCGAATGTAGATCTTTTCAAATTGACGACAGGGGACATCGCTGAGTTTCAGACGTTGTTTAGAAATATCGCATCGCGCGTGATCGCAAATGATTACGATATTATCGACAAAAAATACTTTGATGACCATCTTCAAGAAGAGGCTCAGACAAGTTTTATTACATACACTCTTGGTGAAAATATTACGATCACAAGTGTTCCTGTTGCCATGCAGATTTCGGATGGTAGATATGGAACAGCGGGACGCGTTTATTACTCTGACCCATCTAATTTTCAAAATGATCGAGCGAAATTCGATGGGTTTTTAAAAGCGTCAGGAACCGCGGGCAACCCTGTTGATATTTATAATGGTGTTGTTGATGGGTTTACTGGATTAAGTCAGGGAAAATATTATTGGCAACAGGATTCTTCTATTGGTGGGATTGCTTTAACACCGGGGAGAATACCTATTTGTGTTGGAAAGGCTATTTCTACAACGGAAATTGATACTAGGCTCCAACCGAACAAAGATTATTTTGATAATCTTTTACCGTATGCAACGTATTGTCAGGTAGACCTTGATGTCGAAAACTTTGATGTTTCTCGTGGTGGCACATTCACTTCAATCCGTGCATTCTGTAGTGCAGGAGATAGTTTCCTCCATCATATTGGAGCGGCTGGATTTATTGATATGTCTTATAGATTTAAAGTTTCCACGGTAGCGGCGGATTCTGATTGTTATTTCGGGACAGTAGAAAGTGGAACACCCGCCGAACCTAGCGGGCACACATACACGGAACCGCATTGCATGTTTTTGATTGATGGTGGAGTCTTGTACGCCTCTCAAGCTAATGGGACGACACAGACGTGCTCTGCGGCTATTACTGGTATCACTTTAACGAACTTCAATAAATATCGGATTTATTCTGACCCAGTAAACGCGGTGAGTTTCTTTTTTGTAAATGATAATTTGGTGGCTACGTTAACAACGAATTGGGCATCGAATGGATTCGTCTATTTTTACATGGGGTCCCACTCCAATACCACATTATATGTTCATAACGACATCAAATTTTATGGGCCTTCTTTATAATAATTTTTTAACTTTTCAACGATGTACATTGCTACAAATCTTACCGGCCAGCAGATATGTTTAAGGGATGAAGTTGTGAACGCGTGCGGAGAAAAGAAAAAAGCAGTCATCTTACCGGCGCACGGGGGCATGAATATTCCGGATATTTTTATCGTGGAGGTAAAAGGTATTCCTAACGTATCTTTCGTTGAAGGAGAAGATGAAACTCTCGAAACAATGGAAGAAATCTCGGAAGAATTTTTAAATGCTCAACCAGTTGATACCACTATCGACTCTTAACAATGCGAAAAAAACGCTACCAGTATAAAGTCTATAATTTTGAGGGTGACTTTTTAGGGCACCTTAATCCATTAAAAGTCGTAAGTGAGCCTAGTTTTACATCGTCCATGAATGGTGGCTTTGGCTCGATGACGGTTGAGTACGTTGTGGACCCTAATTCCTTTGATGAAGGGAACCTTATCAATGACATGAATGTCGTTATGATTTACGCGATAGACGAAACCTACCCTCTCGGGCGCTTAATTTACGGGGGATTTATTTCGAGTTATTCACCTTATGTTCAGAAAACACAGATGGGGGTATCAATCAACCTTCTCGGGATGGTGTCCCTTTTGGGGTTTGAATACTACAAAGACAATTCTTTATTGATCCATCCGTGCACGCGATACGATGACCCGACCTATGGGACGTGGACTGGTGTGACATGGGATGAAACAAACGTAAGGACGGATACGACAGATTATAAGCGGGGTGGAGGGTCTGTTGCTTTTGATGTCGACGTGGATGCTGACGTAGTAAATTCCGCAGGGATTGCAATCAATATTTCCGCAATGGATATTTCGGCCTATTCAGACGGAAGTTTTATTTTTCCTGTTTCAATTCCTTCCGTAACAAATTTTTCTAGTTTGAATGTTAGTGTATCGAGCGGTGGTCCAGGAAACTATATTACGATTCCTGCGACATCAGATATAAGTGGAAACCCTTTTGTGAATGGCTGTAATTTAACAAGGTTTAATATCGCCGATGGGGTGAGTGGTGGAGGGTCTCTTGATCTTGCTAATGTGATTTATTTTTCGTATGTAGTGAATTACACGGCGGCCTATTTAGATCAAACGGGTTTTAAAATAAACGATTTCCGGCTTTACAAAACAGTAGCAAAGGACGACCCAAAAACAGTCTCTTGGAGCGACGCTGAACCGTCGTACATCTTCAAATCGATCTTAGATGTGGCAAATGCAACCTTCCCGGGCGAATGGTTCAAATATAACGAGGGGCTTATTGAGGATGTAGGAGAAAAGATGACATATACATTCGAGGACAAAAAGTTTATTGATGCGTTAAAAGCGGTCTACGATTACACGAAGCGTTTTTGGTGGTGGCATGTAGGCGCGGACGGACAGGCGAGCTTGCGCGCGCGCCCTCAGGTGGTGACGCATAGGTTTGTGATTGGAAGAGATATTGAAAAATTTGAGGTTAATAAAACAAACGAACAGGTGATAAATCGCCTTGAATATCGTTATGCGTCTCCGGGCTCTGCTTATTATGATGATGCGACATCACAAGAAAAATATGGGGTACGCGCGGAGGTTTACAATAACACCGCAACAACTGACTCGGACACGATCGATCAGTATGGAGAAAAAAGGATGCACGACAATAAAGAAAAAACGATCAACGGGAAACTGGTAATCAACTCAAACTATGACCTTGAAAGCATAAAGGTCGGTGATCTTTGTAAAATCATAGGACTACCGAAGACGGCAAACCTTTTCAAAGATCAAGGGCTCATGGTCCATGACTGCGATGCGTATGATTCTAGTCTCTATGGCCAGTGGACGGCCGGAGGTGATACTACCGCGGTGCGCACAAACACGACGAATTTTACCGAAGGGAACGGGAGTGTTGAATTTGACATCGTGAAATCGGGCTCAAGCGCCGGGCTAGATGTTAATTCATTAACACCGCTCGATCTTTCATCTTACATCTCAAGCGGAGTTTTTAAATTTGACCTTCTTATTCCGAATATAACAGGAGTAACGAGTATCCTTGTTTATATCGGAAGTGGTGGCGGAAACTATTGGTATTGGTATGCAACAACAGACGAAGATGGGGCCGCTTTTGTCTCAAATGATTTCTTTACATTGGCACTTCCGGTCACGACAAATCCACCGGTCGGGACAGTTGATGCCACTAATATCTGTTATCTTGGATTCCGATTACAATATGGTGCAGGTTTTGTTTCTCAGAATGGGTGTATTATTGATAATTTTAGAATTGTCGCAGACGATATTTCTCAGATCGCGAAATTGCAGTATAAACCAAATCAATGTACAATATACCTCGAGCGGGATATCTCGCTCGGGCTCGAATTAGCGAAGCTCGTCAATAAAATAAACGAGTCAAATGCGTGATAATAAAGACGAAATCGCCGCAATTAAAAGAAGATTATCACGCGCCGAGAAAATACTTACTCAATTCACAAAATTTAATGAAAATATGGCTGAAATTGCAAAAGACATAAAGGAACTAAGAAAATCAAAATATATCTCGTCAATGATTACGGGAGCTTTTATTGTTTTAGTTTTAATCCTTATTTATGGTCTAACTCTCCATTAAAATGGATTTCATTGAATTTTTAGAACAACACTGGGCTCTTATTGTGGCGATTGCCAGTGCAATAGCTCTTTTCGTTAGGATTGAATATAAGCAAGTGATATTTGACAAAAATATTTGTGAGATTGAAAATAAATTGGGAGAAGAAATAAATCAAAGAATTGTTATAATGAATTTAGTTACAGGTTTACAAAGAGACATGGAGTGGGTAAAACAAACATTAGAAAGAATTGAAAGAAAAATATAAACTTGACTTTTTTATTTACTTAACCATAATAAAATCATGGATTCAAATTATTGGGGTGTTATTAGTGTCGATAGCATCGAAACAGATTACCAACTCTCTTGCGGAGGAGATGGCTCACAACTTTTGCCAGTACCACGGCATACTTTCGACCAACTCAAAATACAATATAATCAACCAGATATTGCTCCAATGTCTTGCACTCTTCACGGTGCGCTTGGTTGCTTATCCGACCTTTCAGGATTTACTTTTACCCAAGACCAACGTAAGGGATTATGGTCAGAAGCTTTAAAACTTGGTGCTAGCGATTCAAAAGGGTGGTATATACGAAAAGCAGTAGATCTTGTGCGTCAGGAGGGGGCAAAAATTTTAGGAGAGGGATTAAAGACGTTCCTCGTTTCCTTTGGGAGTGAAAGCTTTTACCATGCTCTCGACATGGGTTACAGTGTAAATTGTGGATTTAGGGGAAATAAGAGTTATAATTCAGATCGGATTGATGGGATTTTAGACGGAATATATTTTGGAGATACAACTTATGGACATGCGGTCCGTTGTGTTCGCGATGTTGAGGATGGCGTTTATAATTTGATAGTCGATAATTATTCAAAATCCACAAATAAACCCAATATTTACAAGATAAAAAAAGAGAATATTGATAATTTATTAAAAAATAAAGTCTTCTTTAGTGAAGGTTATATTTTTGTTTTTTCATCAGACTGGGATGAGATGTTAAATATTTCAAAAATACCTGTATGGGCCGCCGCCGCCGCCGATGCCGCGAAAAAGAAGGGAATTAAAATTGAATGGTCAAATCCTGAGGAAATAGTCGGAGATTCAAAAATGGAAGAATGGTTTATTAGTCTCGGAGCTCTTACTCAAAAACTTGGTAATATTTCTCTTGCTAGATTCATGGTTGCGCTTTATCGTTTAGGGATTTTTAATCTTTAACAATTCTACTTATGGATATTGTAGAAGTTGGGGCCTTAGTTTTAGGCCTGACGCAAGTTTTAAAGGGGTTTATTCCAGAAAACCTACGCAATACGCTCACGCCGGTAGTTGCGGTCCTATTAGGGGCCTTTGCGAATTGCTACGTCGTAGGAAATTACGAACCCGCAACAGTCACAACTGGATTGATGTATGGTCTCACGGTTGCCGGTCTTTATAAAGTTCCAAATAAAACAATTTAAAAATGAATTTTAAAACTTTGATTTTTTGGTTTTTAACTATTATCGAGGTTGCGCTTGGTGCATTATTTTTCATTGTTGCCACAACAGATTTTCATATTGGTTTAGGGCTTCTACTTTTATGTGATGGCATAAAGCCAGTTTTGAAGCTAAAATAATAGGGTTCGTAGAAAGGAGAGGCTCAAAAAGGAGATTAAGGATGTGAAGACCGCGGGAGGCGGGAGAAACGTTCACATCTTTAGCCTCCTTTTTGAGTTTTCATCTAAAAAAGTTTTGCACAATTTATAAAATCTTTGTGCAAAAGTCGAAGGAAAGTTTTGCACATAGTCGTTTTAATCTCTCCATAAGGAATAAAAGATTTACACAAGTTTTGCACAAACAAAATCATATTTTATGTTATTCTATTTCTTAAAAGTGTTAAGTTGTGCACAAATGCACACCCTCTACTACTACTAAATTTAATATAATTAAATAAATAAAATACTAGTAAATAACTAAAGAGATAATATTAACGTAAGAAATTTTTTTTTGTGTTGGTAGGCCAACCGGACATACTTAGAACTTAAAATAACTTGACAATCATATTTATCTCGCTATAATTTCCTCACTTTTAAAAAATCTATTATGCCAAAAATTAAAGAAGGTTATGAGGTTTATGGGAGATTTTTGCCTGAGCGTATTCGCCAAGCCCGCAAGGAAGCAATGAAATCTCAAATACAAGTTGCCAAGTTTTGTGGGGTTTCAAGTAAGCAGGCTGTTTCTTTTTGGGAAAATGGTTTCTACCAACCAAGAGAAAGTAAAAAAATAAAACTTTGTAAACTTTTTAAGAAAAGCCCTGCGTATTTTTTTGGTACAAGTCAAGGTTAAATCAAGGATTAAACTTGACTATTTAGGTTGTGTTGATTTATACTTAGGCCATATTATATTTTAATCTTATATTTATGAATAAAGCAGTTGAGATTCATCCGGAGCCGATCTCCGCGGTGCAGGCCCCTGTTTCTTTCGCTTCGATTGTGACCGACCCGGCAAGACTTATGCAAAACGCGAAGTCTTTGGCTGATCAATTCACTAAAATTGTGGATACACAAAAAATGTACACGGCAATTTCGGGGAAAAAACATGTGCATGTTGATGGGTGGTCGATGATGGGTGTCCTTTTGGGTGTGTTCCCACATGTTGTTTCTACGGAGCGCGTCAATTCCGATGTCAATTTAACGAACGGAAAAAGAGAGGTTGCCTATAAGTCAACTGTTGCCATCCGGACGCTTGGCGGGCAAGAAATCACTCGCGTTGAATCGATATGTTCAAATGCGGAATTAAAACGATCATCCAATGACGAATATTCTATTTTTTCAATGTCTCAAACAAGGGCCACAGGTAAAGCCTTCCGGATTGCTTTCGGTTGGATTGCACGCATGGCAGGATACGATTCTACCCCATACGAAGAGGTTACAAAAGAAATGTACAAAGAAGAACCATCCCCGGCCCCAATTCATGTTATGGATGATTTAAAGGGAGAGATCGAGAAGTGTAAAACTATCGAAGAATACCGAAAGGCATGTGAGCGCGTAAGCAAATATGGAGCACAACTTAACGCAGACGACATTAAGGAAATACGCTCTGTTGCCACTAAAAAGAAAATAGAACTTGATAAAATTAAAGTTGACACTAAACCAGTAGAAGAAAAAAAATCATAAATTAAACTTGACTATAATTATTCTTTCAAATTAGAATAAAATCATATTATTTAAAACCTCCTAAAATGACTGAAATTGAGAATTTAATTAAAGAAAAAAAATACGTCGAGCTCGAGAAGGTACTTGAAAAATGTCGTTTTCAACCATACGCAGAGCGTAACTTTCATTTTATTACGTCCTCAAAACTTAAAGCCTTTGACCGTTGCCAGCTTTCTTATAAATACAAGTACATTGATCTTTTACCGGATAACACAGAGGAGCCGGATTATTTTATTGTTGGGACTGCGTTTGATGATCTGGTAACGTATGGGGTAGATGAGTGGAAAAATAAATACGAAACAGTTTCGCGCCGAAAAGATGATGCTACAAAAATACAACTCACGAATACTATGGCTCGTGAAATTTTACAGATGTTTGATGAGTACAAAGAGAATAAACTTTTCCATCATAACCCACAAAAAAAGGTTATGTTTTATGAGTTTGCCGGGTTCTGTTTAAAAATAGAAATGGATAGTTTTGACGGGAAAACAATCGTGGATTATAAAAGCACGGCGAATCTTTTAACCTTTAATCCTTCCGATTATGTTTTACAGGCCGCGTTTTATCAATGGATTGTGGAAGAGGTAACAGGGGATAAACTCCCGGTGCGTTTAAATGTCCTAGACAAGTACAAAGATTTTTCACGATCTGAGGTGTGGGAATACCGAGGTGACACATTAAGTGAAGGGCGGGGCCGCATCCTTGGATTACTTGAGGAGATGAGGTCCGCGCATGACACTGGGATTTTTAAGGCTTCAAGCGACAAGAAAGTTCTTTATTCTTCTCCTTACTATGGATTTGAAGGATATGGAAGACAGGATGATATAAATTTTTATTAAATTTTAAATAATTAAAATATGCAAAATTTACAACCGAGATTTATTTCATTAGTCGAGATCGTAAAACAAAGCGGACTCGAACAAACAAAAGCTCAATACATTTTAGACAATTTTCAGGGGTATTTTGCACTCGCTTCTGAATGGGAAAAGAAAGCAAAGACAATCGTCGTCAAAGACGAGAGTCAAATTGTCGAGATGAAAATGGCTCGTGAAGCACGTTTATTTTTAAGAGAAAAAAGAATTGCTGTTGAAAACGAAAGAAAGAAACTCGAAGAAAAAGCAAGAAAGGAGGCCGAGGCACGGAAAGAAGCCGAAGCGGAAACAAACCGTTTGATTGAAGCACAAAAAGAGAAAGACCGCACGGAAAAAGAGGCCGCAAAACTTCTCGCAGACGAACAAAAGAAGATTGAAAAGATGAAAAAATATAAAGAGTTTCTAAACAAAAATGGATACTCGGAAGAGAATAAAAATGATTTTCAAATCATAAATACTGGCGATAAAATTATGCTTTTTAAAAAGGTTGATGAGCTTTTATTTTAAATCTTTAAAATTTAATTATGCCCTCCGAAAGAAACTCGTCCGCATTTAGTTTCAGACAAGGAAAGGTTTATAAATTCGGTACTCTTGAATTTGAAATTGTAGCATGTACGCCATTTTTAATTTCTGGTTTAGCAAAGTTCGATTATGAAGAAAAGTGGGAAAAGTTTGAAGTGTGTTGCATGAAAGATCTTGATAGAGGAACCTTCAAGAAAAGAATTTTAAAAGGTTATCTTAATTTTAAAAAAGTTCTTTGAAACAACGGTGGTGCGCGGACGTGTTGGAAAGGCTTTTTTTGTGCCTAACTTAGCCATCCCGCGTTAAATGACTTGAAGCCAACAATAGACGAGTCAGCCACCCAATTTTATTATGCCACGGATGGCGGAATGCAAAGACGCTCAGCTCCTCGGATTTATAGCCCGTATACCGCAAGTGCAAGGAGTGAAAAATATAATACATGCAGGTTCAAATCCTGCTCCGTGGCACCCAGTTTAAATCTTTTTAACCTAATCTTATGGATGAATTTTTTTCAACACAAGATATTTGTATGGCATCGACTCTCGTTTGTTTAGGCCATAAAATCGAGACGATTGATAAATCTAGACCAAAATCAATTCATTTTCTCTTTTTGAATACAGGGAACGTGAGATCTGATGTGGTGAGATTTTGGGATGGTTTAGTACGAATTGAGCCAAAAGAATTTTGGAGTACATTTAGAAATATCAAAGGTCGTATAATGTCAAACTATGAATAAAGATCAAGCTTTAAATATTATCCGAGAACTTATAAAAGATCGGAACATTGAGGCCTTATCTGAGTTTGGCCGTAGGAATCCTTTTTTTATGTCTGCTTATGCCGATGTTTTAGGTGCTGAAATTAAAGCGCTCACGGCTCGTATGGAGTTGATCGCTCATGTTTTGACTTTTGCTTTGTCTACAAATGGACAGAAATCAAAAGAAAAAGAGGATTAAATTTTAAAAATATTTTATGAAAACCACTCGGGAAGTTTTTGAAAAGTACATAAGAGAGCAATGCGTCAATGGTCCGTGGGTAAAATATGGGCCACATGTTATTCGGTCGGCCCTTAAAAATACCGCGTGTACGAGTTACGAGAAATTCATCCAATGTTGTGAATATCACCAGAGGGCTAAAACTAAACTTGACTATAATTATAGAAAGGATATATCCTTGCCATAGATACTTTTTAATTTTTACGAAATGCTTACATTAGACTTAGAAAAATGTCCCGCATGTGGTCATGACTGCGAGATCGTGGATTGCGATATTGATGTTTACCATCCTGACGGTTCATTTTCTCCAACCGTAATTCATGAAATAGTTTGTAAAAACTGTAACCACGAGCAACCATGGGAACACACACCAGAGGAGGATTAAATTACTCCGAAGCTTTAAAATTCGCCGACACTTGGTTTTCTCGTTTTATTCGTATGCGAGACATACTAATCAGAGGAACTTGCATAACGTGTGATAAACCGATCGAATTTGAGACATGCGATGCCGGGCATTGGATTGACCGGGGACGTATGTCAACACGTTTTCATCCATTAAATGTAAATGCACAATGTCGATATTGCAACAGGGCATGCGATGGTTTAGAAAAGCGCCATGGAAATAGGATAAAATTACTTTATGGAAAAAAGGCTTACGATGACTTGAAGGCGCTTAGGAACTCTGTTGCCCTTTATAAGTCAAAAGACCTTGAGCGGATTGGGGTTGAATTTAAGTCCCGTTATTTAGCAATGAAAAAGTAATATGAAAATACCAAGGCCAAAATTTAAACTCGGAGAACAGATTATTTTTAGAGATGTAGGCCGTAATGTTAGTGATTTTTTTAGGCAAGGTATTATTTTAAATGCTTCTTGCTATCCAAATGAGGAAGGAGTTTTGTGTTGGATTTATGGGGTGAGACATTCCGAGAGCGAGCAGTCTGTAAAATATATTTTGGAAAAACTTTTGATTAAAATTATTGATAAATTATGATATTTTACGGAGAAGTTATTAACGGAGTCGTAAAACTTTTTCATACTGATATTTGGAAAGAGTTTTTGAAATCAGTAGAAGGGAAAAAAATACAACTCGACGCATCTACGCGTAAGGAGACGCGCACGTCGCGCCAGCATCGTTATTTATTCGTTTATTATACAGAGATTTCCGAGGTAAGTGGATACTCAAAAGCAGAACTCCATGCCTTTTTTAAGAGAAAGTTTTTAGTCCCTGAGTATGTTCAGGTCTACGGAGAGATGATTGCAGTTGAGCCCAGCACAAAGAAGCTTTCAAAGGCTGAATTTTCCGAATATATTATAAGAATCCATGATTTTACTGGTATAACGCCACCTGAACCAGAGCATTTTTCATTAAAAATGTAATCATTAAACAAAAATTAAACTTGACTTAGTATCTATGTTCCTGTATTCTTTCCTTGTAACAATATTATTTTAAATGAAAACTTCATGGGGGTCGATTATAGACAATATGTGAATAAAATAGCTATCCGGGTTATGACACCAGAGCATATTGATGCGCGATTCAACGCCATCCGGAAGCACCGCAAGATTCCTTTCAACCTACAAAGCAAATGGCATTCACCTTTTAATAACCTTTAAAAATGAAACAACAAATTGAGAGTTTGATTGATCGTCTTGCAGATAAGAGTTTGACGTTTGGATGTCTTTGCTTTGATACTCTTAACCAAAAAGTAGGACGTTATCATGGAGGAGAAACAGAAAAAGAAGGAATTGCAAATTGTATAATCCTCGGTCATCCTATTCATCTACACGATGTACTGGAGAAAATCGAAAATCAATTTAATGAAAATCCAACTACTTTCAAAGGATGTCCTGGACATAAAGCAGTATCTCTTTTATGGGTTTGGCAACCTCTAGGCTTCACCAAGTCAGTACAGGAAATTTACAATGAGTGTCAGTGGGAACAGATACATAGAGATTTTCCGTGTGATGGCATTTGTCATCCGAGTCATCAAATACAAGTTCCCCTTCAACAAACCCACAGAGACTTTTTCCAATTCCTTTTAGATTTAAAACTTTAAACATGACAATTTTTAAACAAATTCAAGAATTAGCAAATAATATAAGAATAAAAGCATATCTGGCAAACTTAAATAAAGGGAATAAATCACCCGATGAATACATGAATGAAATAATTGATCTCAATGAACAAATTGAAGAAATCTATTCCACAAAATGGTAAAAAAATAAAGTTTGATGAATGGATTAAAATTGTTTCAGAAGGAAAACAATACAAAATATATAAAACAAAAAATTATAAAAAATTATACCCTAATCTATAAAAATATGACCGCACAAGAACTCTTCGATTCCTTTAATCTCAAAGGAAAGATTACAGAACAGCATGCTAAAGAGATTATTATGAGCCTTGAGTTAGAATTACTCAAAGCCAATAGGAATGGATTCGCAGAAGCAAGAGAAGTTATGCTGGGCTCTTTATCCTCTAACCAAAAGTAAGCATGGAAAAGAAACGGAAAGTAAATAGATTTATTGGCCTATTTAACTACGATGAATGTCCTAAATGTGGATATGCACTTATTGTTAACACTCAATTAAGAAGCATTGGGATTAGGGAATGTGCGAGATGTGATTTTGTTGGTAGACTTCAAAAAAAGAACTTCACAAATAAATAACTTTTTATTCTTTACCCTCCCTCTCTATGGAACCACAAGTTCAGCCAGAAAAGGCTCAAAAATCACTCTCGGACAGGTTTACTATTTCTCCGACAACAGCAGTCGGGATTATAGGGGCAATCCTTTTGGGATGCCTTGCAATCAACGGACTCATGAGGCCCTTGTCCGCCAATGCAATCATGACGGCCCAAAATGACCCCGTATTAGCCCAAATGGAAGACGTAAGGGCTACTCTTGTGAATAATCTTTCAGATGCACAAGAATTACACCAAAAGGCCGAAGAATTAGAAATGAAAACACGAGAAAATGAATCTGAATCAGAACTTGTATTGTGTGAAAATGATCGAATGATGGCTCAATACAAACTTTCGATGGGATATGACCATGAAAGAACACAAGAGCTTCAAGACAAAGTGAACACGATGTGCATCGTTCTGGGTTTTTAGATCGGGGGGCGGTATCCGAAGACTTGCCGGCGCCTGTAATTCCAGAGCCTACAAGTCAACCAACCGCAAGCTCGGAGGTGGAAAAGGAAGTGGCATCTCCGAGCCTATCGATTGAAATTCTATCCCTAGCAATCGCCTATCATGAAACAAACAATGGGACCAACCCAAAGAGCGTCGGATATCCTCCCCAAAATGATGTGTGTGGATTATACGATAGCAGGGCCGGCCGTTTCATGTCATTCCCAACCTACGAAGATGGTCTCAATAAATGTAGAGAAGTACTCTCGGACCACTATGCTGGATTATCAATTTATCAAATTGCTCAAAGCTGGACGGGTACCCAAAAGGAAGAATGGATAAATAATGTTACCTTTTTCTATAATAAATTCTCACAATGAAAACACAACACGACAAAATCATAGATATTCTTTCAGACGGAAGGTGGCATGATGGGCACGAGTTTCTTTTTGCCGGTATAACACAACACAATACGCGAATGGATGAACTTAGGAAGATTGGGTTTATCCTTGAAAACAGGAGTCCTAAAAAATCGGAAGTTAAGCATCCAATGTACGAATGGCGTTGTCTTGGAAGGACAGACCACATACCTAGTAATATGAGGTCGTTTCGCGCACCTGATATGTCAATAAAAAAGAAAGAAATTAAGAAATCAAATAAACTTAAAAAAGCCTTACAGAGAAGACTTTTTCCCCTTCCGTGAAGTTGATTTTACTTGCATTTTTTATTATTTTTGTTACAATAAAACCATGAAAACACTCGGAGAAAAAATATATGTAAATTGTAATGGGAATATTGGAGAGTACACCATCGCTGGTGTGCGCTATATTCCTATTCAGATCAATGCCGACGATCAAGACGGAACTGGTGTTGCAATAGCCGAGGAAATGGGGGTAACTCTTGGTGTACCAGATTATGATTCTTCAAAGGTTCAATACTTACTAAAGGAGGCTCAACGCCATGATTATTGGGTTGATGAGTCTTGTGTTTTTGACTCCAAAGATGAAATGCTAGCCTCAATTTAATTTCTTTATGGAAAAACTAAAGAAGAAAATCGAAGAAGCTCGAGTTAATTTTATGTCTATGCTTTTCCGAAGAAATCCAAACTATCGCAACTTTGTTTTAGCGATTGGGTTCAATGATGAAGTCAAAGACTCCGGGGAAATCAGGACCATAATATCATTAAAACTCAATGATGGAATTAAGGAGTTTCAAGTTATAGCAAAAGGGGTCGAATCGTTTGGGGACGCTCTGATCGGTATTGTCGAAATCATAGAGGGAAAGATTAGTTTTGTTAGTGATCTGATTTTGTCAGATGTTTTTTGTGAAGAAGGAAGAGAAACAAAACTACACCGTGCGCAGTGTAGCCATTGCCTTTCTCTTTCAACGGCAAAGTTATCGCGCGTGGAAGCAATGGCCGAAGTCGGCGAATTTATTGGGACAATTCTTTTTTGTAAATCATGCCATTATAAGTTATTGATAAAATAATAAAATGTTTTATGACAAAGCCGTTAAAAATCGGAGGAAAACGAAATAGGGGTGTTGATGAGCATGGACGTTTCACGGTTGGAAACCCCGGTGGTCCCGGTAGGCCAAAGGGTAGCCTTTCGGTTGTGGATGCAATACGCAGGGAACTTGAAAAAGTTATACCTGGACAAAAAAAAACATACCTTGAAAAATTAGTCACGAAAGTTTTATTCACAGCTTGCACAGTAGGAGACGTAGCGATGATTAAGGATATTATTGATCGTGTTGATGGTAAGCCAGCTCAAACGATTATGATGAAGGACGACAGAATGACTGAGGAAGAGGCATTAGATCAACTTAAAAAAGAACTTTTAAATGATAATTCTTCCAAAAAAACAAGCCCTCGAAATATACGAAGACCAAAAAAAGGTCGAAAGGCTTAGTCCTGAACCATTACGTTTTTTATTACGGTCCGTATACTTTTACCGGACAGATCTTTTGGCTCGGGATATTTTTCAAAGGTGGACCTCTGACAAAATAACCGGACAACGCTTCGCGTCTCCTCCATTTCATCATGAATTGTGGGGCCACATGGATTCTAGGCAAGACTTTTTAGGGATTGTGCATAGAGATTCCGCGAAGACTACTGCGGTCTCAAAAATTTATTGTACAAAATCATTGCTCTACGGGTTAGATCAATCAATCCTTTTAATTATGTCAAAGGGTTTAGGTGAAGAAGTGATCGGAGATATTCAAAGGGAGCTCATGGAAAATAAGAGATTAAGATTTATTTTTGGAGATCTTATACCATCCGATAGTCAAACTGAGCGATCAAAGAAGTGGCGCGCGCGCGAGTTACAGCTTAGAAATGATACTGAGATAAAAAGTGCCACAAAAGGTGAAACGATACGCGGGCGTAGGCCAACTCGTATACTGATCGATGACCCTCAGGAAGAAAAGGACGTTAAAAACCCACGAATTGCAAAGGCTTTTTATTCATGGGTTTGGACAACAGTGTACCCGGCTCTTGCGTTAGGAGGTTCGATGGCAGTCCTTGGGACAGTTATAAGCGAAAATTGTTTTGTAAACATACTCTCACAAGAGGCAAAGGCTAAAAAATTTAAGGTAATAAAATATCCTATTTTGAGAGATTTTGACCCAACAAAAGACATTGATATGATAAACGGGGACATTCATTTTAAAAAAGGCGTTTCTTTATGGCCGGAGAGGTGGCCGATTAAAGTGATTGAACAAAGATGTCAAAAGATTGGACTCGACGCGTTTATGCAAGAGATGTTGAATATTCCTATTATTCTTAACGGTTCTCCTGTATTTTCAAAGCGATATTCTTATAAAAAGGTCAATGTCGTGGACGTTTTGGATGAGGTTTCTTTTTATGTTAAAGAATTTCCAGATGATGGTTTTATTGGAATTGATACGGCCTCCGGGAGAGTCGGTGGAGATTTCTCGACGGTCGTTTGTCGTGACATAGGTGGAAAACTTTTAGCACAATATAAAGGATATATCGCGCAAGATTTATTGTGCAAAAAGGTTGATGTCATGGCTACTAAATTCAAGAATTTAAAAATAGTGCCTGAAAATAATAACGCATTGGCTTTTCTACAGGAAGCTCGAAATCATGCGTGGTATGGTTCAATTTATAGAGAAAAGGTTATGGATAAAATTACCATGAAAGAAAGCGAAAGACTCGGGTGGAGTACGAACGGAAAAACAAAACCATTACTTATAAATGGCCTTGATATGCGTTATCGGTCTGGAGATTGGGAAGTGAGCCCAGAACTTTATGAAGAAATAACTCACTACTACTACAATGAAAATGGAGAGGCCGGTGGAATTTCTCCCTACCATGATGACCTTGTAATTGCTGATGGTTTATCGGTCCAAGCAATAAAGTCCGGGATTGCGGCTCCGTTCCTTGCGTTTATTTGACATCTCTTTTAAAATGTAAGCAGTCTTTAAAAATCAAATCATGGGTCTTTTTTCTTGGATTAGTACGAAAGCAAAAGAGGCAACAGCAAAACTTCCACCGATCATCTCTGTTATCCGGTCGGGTTTTTCTTTTACAAGTAGTCTTAAAAATGAGGCTGATTACTATACCGGATGGGTAAGCTCTTGTATTCAAGTCATCGCAAACGAAGTTGCAAACGTCGATTTAATCCTTTTGGAAAAAAGTGCGAATGGAGAAAAAAAGATGATTTCAACTCATCCAGCCCTTGATTTATTGGATGACATGAATGGATATTTGACGAGATATTTTACGTTTCTTCGGTTACAAAGCAATATGGAGCTCTACGGAAATGAATATTGGTTTATTGATTTTAATGGGAATACACCGGTTGGAATTTATCCATTAAATCCGAGGTCTGTTACTCCGAACTTAGATCAATTTGAGTATGTCGCAAGCTATACATATGTTTTGAACTCCGAAAAAATAATCATACCAAGGAAAAATATTATCCATTTTAGAAACTACTCTCCAACAAGCGACGTGATTGGGATGTCTACAATAACCCAGGCTAAACATGCTGTAGAAACAGACGAATACGCTAGGAATTTTAACAAGGCATTTTTTGAGAATAACGCACAGCCCGCCGGTACATTAAATACGACACAATCACTTACGGAAGATCAAATTAAATCAATCAAAAAGCAATGGGACGAGGAATTTAAAGGAGCTAAAAAGAGTCACAAAATGGCAGTTCTCCACAGTGGGGCAACCTTCAATAAAGTTGATGTTACTCATGAGGATATGGAGTTTATAGAGCAACGACGATTTTCCCGTGATGAGATTTTATCAATTTTCCGTGTCCCAAAAACAATTCTTGGAATTTTAGAGGACACTAACTTTGCCAGTGCTAAAACTGCAAACTATGTTTTCGCGCTTCGCACCATTGCGCCAAAAGTAAAAATGATTCTCGATACATTGAACACATTTTTCCTACCATTATTTGGTCAAAAAAATCTTATTTTTGATTCCAGAAATTTAATCCCGGAAGACCGCGCCGAATTGATTTCTTATTATACGGCGGGAATAAATGGTGGATGGCTTACACAAAACGAGGTACGTCGAAAGGAAGGTTTAAGCGAGGTTGAAAATGGGAACGCTTTATTTTTACCATTTAATCTTTCTCAGGTTGGACAAGTCACAAAATCTGTTCAGGTTTCAAGCCCTATTCAAAAGATTGCTATGGAATTGGCCGAGGTTGTATTGAAGTCAATTGAAGAACCAAAAAAAGAAGAAATAAAAATGGATGTACGACTCGAGAAAATTGGGAAAGCAAAAAATGAACGTCAAATCTTGAGGGCTGAAAAATGGGAATTGAAACTTAAAAATATCATAAATGATTTTTTTAAAGGTCAACGCGAAAGGGCGCTTGAAGGAGTAAAGAGAGACTTATCAAAAAAATCCTATAAATCCTCTAAGCATAATGTCCTTGATTACGATCGAGAAATAAAAGCCACTATTGATCTTTTCACGCCAATCATGACCGAGTTGATTAAAAGTGAAGGTCAGGCCGCTTATGATTATTTAGATATGTCCGAGGATTTTGATGTCGAGGAGCCTTCGATAATTAAATTCATAAATAAAAGCATTAAAAAACTGTCCGGAGAAATAACCGAGACAACCATTTCAGAGATTGGCTTGATCATCTCGCGCGGAGTTGATAGTGGTCTCTCATTCGATGAAATAGCGAGCGAGGTGTCAAATTACACCGGATTTTCAGAGTCACGGTCTTTGAATATCGCACGCACGGAAGTGACACGCGCGCAGGTTGAGACAGAGTTGCAAGTATGGGAAGATCTAGGAGTTGTTAAAGCAATGCAGTGGTATACCGCGGAGGATGAAAGGGTTTGTGAGCTTTGTAGCCCAATGCACGGAAAGGAAATATCGATCGGGGATGAATTTTTAACGCTTGAAGAAATGGAGAAAGTCGGGGTTTCAAATTATAATGGCGCGATAAGCGGCCCGCCCCTTCACCCGTCTTGCCGATGTACATTGATACCACTTGTAGAAAAGTCAAAAGGATTAAAACCAAAAGAGAAAACAAGTGGTCAACTTTTATCTGATTATTTGTCATTAAAAAATGGATAACAAACAACTTGAAAAACTAGAAAAAAAGATGCTTGAACATCCAGAACTTAGGGATTTTGTTTTGAGGGAGCAAGAGATTCGGAAAGCAACCATTGAAAAAAAAGCAGACCGTGAATATTACGAGAGTATTTTTGGTATCATGCGCGATAGTTTGGAAAAGATTTCGGGTGTCGCGGATTCTGCTGAATTTATGCTTAAAAATGTTGGAGTCATTGCCAGTATAGCGGATACATTGCAAAGTGTTATAAAAGAGGTGAGCCACGAAAATGAAAAGGAAATGATTGATACATTAAAAGGAGTACAGACAACACTTTTAGAGATTGAAAAGAAGGTCGCCACTCCTCCCGTCGTGAATATCGCACCGGCGAAAGCTCCTATTATTGAAGTTAAGGCTCCGGAGGTCCCGGCCCCTGTTGTGATTGATAAAACAACTGTAATACAAGAGACAAAACATATTGAGAAGGCCGTTGAAACATTAAAAGATATTGCCAAAAAACTTTCTTCCGATAGGGTATACATTAAAAATGCTGAACCGAATGACGCAATATCTGTTCGTTTTGTAGATAAAAACGGAAAAACTTTTACTGATTTCGCAGAAGCAATTTCTCGGATTCAAATTCCTGTTGGTGGTGGAGGTTCAAAAATTGCACATACCGCAAGCCAAGATGACCCGCTTCATGTTTCGATTTCTTCCGCATTGATTATTGACGATAGCACTCCTATTGAAGTGAATATATCATCGCCAATATATGTTGATTCTACTATACCAGTTTCGGTTACGGTTAGTTCACCCATTGAAATAAATGATAGCACTCCAATCCAAGTAGCAGAGACAGGAACACCAACCGTGAACCAAGGTACACCAGCGGCCGTTTCTAATTCATGGCCAGTTTATGGAGGGGTAAAATCTGAAGTTACTGGGTCAGGAAGTGGAGTTGGCCAGTTCCCGGTTACTGCAATCGACGTATCAGATTATCAAGAAATCGAGCTTCAATTTTATGGAACATTTAGTGCTACAACTGCACTTGAGGGGTCAAATGACGGTATTGGATGGGTTCAAGTGGTTGGGCTTGATGTTGCTTCAAATACTGGTGGCCTTGCTCGTCTTACTACGGCTCCGACAATTTATATAATTCCTGTTCATTTCAAATATTTTAGAGCGCGAATTTCAGCATATACGTCTGGTACAGTAAGTGCTATTGCTGAGCTAAAAAACTTTTCATCACACTCGTTATCTGGAGCAGTCAGTATTTCTGGTGGCCCTATTTCTCTTTCAAATAGCAATCAAAAAACGTCATTTTCTGGAACAGGAGTTGGTACGGCCTTACAGTTTTCACAAAATCCATTATCAAAATTTGGTCTTTCTGTTGCTCGAAAAGGTGGTACTGCTACCTCTTGGACAGTAAATCTTCAAATAAGTTTGGACAATACGATATGGACGACTATTTTGACTCATACTCTTGCGACAACAGGTGATGGTCAAATCATAACGACTTTAAATAATTTTTATCCAGCCCAATATGCTCGGGCACAATGTACCGCAGTTGTTCTTGGCACTGCAACTTCCATAGAAGCATCTATTGTAGGTATGTTATAATAAAATCAATCTAACCACCCGCCCATGCTTATCAATTTCAAAGAATATACGAAGGAGATGGCAAAACAGTTCGCCGATGCCATCCAAAAGAACTTTTCATTAAAGGCCGAAAAACAGCCAAAAGGTAATGGAGAATTTGAGGTTATTGCGACAACTTCTTCTGTTGATCGTGATGGGGAGACGATTAGTGCTGATGGTTGGGTATTAGAAAATTACATGAAAAATCCTGTTATTCTTTGGGCTCATGAATATTTTTCTTTACCGATTGGGGTAGCTACCGAGGTGCGGAAAGAAGACGGAAAAATTATTGTTAAGGGAGTTTTTGCAAGTCATGAATTTGCGCAGGAGGTGAGGAAACTATATGATGATGGATTTTTAAAGGCGGTTTCAGTTGGATTTATTCCAATCGAGAGAAATGGCCCTGCGATTGCAAAAGCCGAACTTTTAGAGCTTTCTTTTGTCCCTGTTCCATCTAATGCCGATGCTTTATCTTTGACGAAAATGAAAGAAATTCAAACTATTTATAAAACAGTGGTTGCGGAGCATGAGACTCCTATGGCCGATGAAGGGATGGAATGGGATGCGTCCGGAGCGGAAAAAAGAATGATGGATTCGTGCATGTCTAAAAATGATGCAGGGGAAGACGTTGTGGATTGGGAAAAATATTCAAAATGTTTTGCATGGTACGATGAAGCGAACAAGGAAACTGTAGGCGCTTATAAATTGCCACATCATGACATTGTTGACGGTGAAATGAAGGTCTTATGGAAGGGTGTATATTCCGCCATGGCCGCTCTCTTGGGCGCGCGTGGTGGCGTTGAAATTCAAGAAGAAGATAAACAAGGGGTATACGATCACATTAAAAAACATTACGAACAGTTTGGGAAGGATGTTCCAGAGTTAAAAGAATACACACAAATTGATCTCGACAAACTCTTTCCTGAGTTTGCGGAAAATGTTGATGATGATAGCCAAAAAGATATTTATTTTTCCTTAATCTCTCTTAAACATAGCGTTTTAAAACAGATTGATGGCGCACTATCGCGCTTCAATGTTCCAAGCGCACAAGTTAAAGAGGGACGCGTTATCTCGACAAAGAATAGGGGCCTAATCGAGACAACGGTGAAATCTTTGGGAGATGCACAGTCTCTACTTACTGAGCTACTCGAAGCGTCCGAGCCAAAGGATAGCGACCTACAAAAGGCCGCTGACCAAAACCTCAAGGCGTTACAGAGTTGTGATAAGGTGATTGAAGCGGCAATTCTCCAAGCAAAACAGGCCTCAAAACTTTTTAGAAAATAACAAAACCTTACAATGGACGAAAAAGCTTTACAGGAGACGCTTGCAAAGTTGTTCTCCGAAGGGTTCGAGACGAAACTCGGGCCAGTTGTTTCTCAGCTCTTAGACGCTAAAGTCAAAGAACTTGGATTGGATAAAATCGATCGAAAATATGGAGCCTTTCCGGGTATGGATGAAAAAGCGATCAATCTTGTTAATAAAAAGCAAAGAATCGCAAAATTTATTAAGTCCGTATTTTTGAAGGATGCGAAGGCTTTGGCCGAGTTGCAAGTCAAAGGAATGACGGAAGGCACCGGCTCCGCCGGAGGATTCCTTGTCCCTGAAGAATTTAACGCAGAAGTTTGCCGAATCGCAAACGATTATGGACTTGTCCGTAAGTTTGCGCGACGCTTACCTATGGGAACAGACACATTAAATGTTCCTACAGAAGCCACTTCGGTTTCTACCTATTGGAAAACTGAGGCATCCGCCGGGACAGAAAGCAACCCAGTTTTAGCAAAACCTGTTCTTCTCGCCAACACTTTGACTGGTATTTCTACGATGTCAAATGAGCTTTTAGGGGATGCTAATGTCGATATTGTCGATTACCTCATGACCATTTTCGCGGAAGCCATGGCCGGAGAAGAAGATAAACAGGGATTTATGGGGACTGGTTCTCCTTTTACTGGTATTTTAAAAGATACCACCGTAAATATTTTGAATATGGGTTCCGGTGATGTGAATTTTGACGATTTTGTTTTGGGAGACTTGATTAGTCTTCGAGCTCAAGTTAAGTCCTCAGTCCTGAAAACCTCCGCATATTTCATGCACAGAGAAATTTGGGATTTAGTACAAAATCTTACTGAAAATTCACAGCACATCATGAGTTTCCAAACTCCTATGGTGACTGGGAACGGTCCAGATCAAGCGAACTCACTCACTCCGGTGGGTGCTTTGCAGGGTTGGCCGGTGTATTGTAACGATAATTTACCTGACGCAGGTGACACGGCGGTTTCAACCCCGTACATCGTTTTCGGGTCTTTGCCACTTGGTTTATTCCTCGGAGATCGATCACAGATGTCTATGATGATTTCCCAAGAGGGAACCGTCAACTCTGTTTCGATGTTTGAGACAAATCAAAGCGCTGTTCGCCTCACTCAACGTGAAGCGATCGTGGTCGGTTTGCCGAAAGCCTTCGCAGTTTTGAAGACAGCCGCAAGCTGATAAAAATGGGGGAGGCTAAACCCCTCCCCCTTTTACTCCTAATTTTTCAACCAAATGGAAAAATTTTATCAAGTAAAAAGTCTCAGGAACTTTTCGTGCATGGGTAAACGCATGGAAAAAGACGAGGTAGGAACATTGTCTGAGTCCGTCGTAAAGGCGGTTGGAAGCGATGTTCAAATCCTTGGTTCAGTTGGAGACGAAAAAAAGGAAAGTGAACCTATGGAGGAACCTTTCGTCGCTAAACAGTCAAAAAAGGCCCATAAAAAGGGTTAATTTTATTCAATAATCAATTTCCTCATGTTTAATATAAACGAAGAATATAAGGTGCTTTCCCTGCTCCATGCAGAGGATAAAACAGCGTCCGGAAATTCGACCGGAGTTGCAGTTGAAGGATATGAAGAAGACATGATCGTCATTTTGGATGTTGGAACCGTATCCGGTACCTTGCCAACCCTAGACGTTGTTGTGAAAACCTCCGATGCTTCCGGTGGTACATATACGACAGTTGCCACCTTTGGACAGGTTACGGCGGCGAGTAAAGTTGGGGCCGTCTCCCTTTCCGTCGAAGGATTAAATAGTGCATCCGATGAGCAAAAGTATGTCCGTGTAGACTATACGATTGGAGGGACAACTCCACATTTTAACATGTCCGTTGTCGCACTAGCAAAAGTTAAAATCGCTCAAGCTTCTTTAAACGCTTCGACTCCCGCATAATTTTCGGGGGCGAACGGCGCTTCATGCCTTATTTTCGCCCCCTTAATTTTTCTTTTTTATGACAGCTCTTGCTTACGCACTCACATCCGTCGCTAATGTAAAAACTTATCTCGGTATAAGTGTTTCAACCTACGACGCATTGCTTGAGGATATGGTTGACGCTTGCACTGAATGGATTGAAAAATATATTGGTGGTCGGCGCATTTTTGACGATGCGGCGACAACTGAATATCACGACGGAGCGGAGCTAGGGCTCACAAAGTGTTCAATTTTCCTTAAACGCTGGCCGATAAACTCGGTTACAGGGATTTACTATAGAACGGGAGACTACGATTCACCAACATGGAACGTATACGATGCAGGGAATGATTATATTTTAAATAGCACGACAAGAGAAATTTATTTTCCAGGTGGTCTCCCCGTTGGTGTCCAAAATATAAAGGTTGTTTACCGTGGAGGATTTACGGTGGTCCCGGACGACATTTCTTTTGCGTGCAAAAAACTTGTGGCAAAAGAGTTTGAACGTCGAAAAGCTCAAGGGATAACAACTGAAAGCGTCGGTGGTATGTCAATTTCGTGGTACGATGGGCTTGATACCAGTACAAAAGAAATTTTAAACGGTTATAAAAACTTTTCTTTTTAAAATGTTCTCACAATTCAAAACTCCGGCTACAATAAAAAAGCTTTCTACTTATACTCTCGATAAGTCTTCTTATGCTACCGTTTCTGGCGTAACGATTTATGGGTGGTTCAATGTCGTATCTCCCTCAATGCAGATGATCTCTCAAGGGGTTTTCTCCCAATCGTATGAGTATTATTGCGATGGGTCCGAAGATGTAGACGATGGCGATATTCTAACGATTGATGGTGTTACTTATGGAGTAAGAGGAACTTCTTTACATACCCTTGCTAGTATTTCTGTTTTAAAATGTCTTTTGGAAAAGAAGCAAAATGAGTAAAGATTTTTCGATTTCGATTGGCGGCATAAAAGAAATTTCGGCGGCTTTTAAGTCGTCACCTGTTTTAGTTTCAAAAAGGATAAACGAAGCCATTAAAAAATCAATAATAACTCTGTTAGGAGAGGCAAGAAAAGCAGAGACCGCGGTCGATACTGGATACCTACGGAGCCCCAGCATGAAAACTGAGTTTGGAAACATGACTGGAAGCTTAAAAAATACGTCGAAATATTCCATTTTTGTGCACGAAGGGACGCGCCCGCATTGGCCCCCAATTCAAGCGATTACTCCGTGGGCTAAACGCCATGGAATACCACCATTTTTAGTGGCTCGATCTATCGCGAGGAAAGGGACAAAAGCAGTTCCATTTTTTGACATTGCAGTACAAAAGAGTCAAAATAGAATTGATCAATATTTTAGTTTGGCAACGGAAAATATCACTAAAGACCTCGCAGTATGAGTTATGAAGCTTTAATCACTACAATCAATACGAAACTTTCAACCGTAACTGAGCTTGCGGTTGTTAAAAAATATCACACGACCGAGTTTACCGGATACCCGGCCGCCACAGTCGAAATGTCTTCTAATGAAAATATAGAAATGACCACGACGGAAAACCTTATAGACTACAATTTTGACATAATCGTACACCAAGAAATAACAAAAGCCGGGCGTTCGGAAGCTCATCGAATTTTAGCTCAAGCGGTTGATGCAATTATAGCGGCTTTTAATAATGATTATACTCTAGGTGGAGCCATAAATTTCGCACATGCTATTATGGGTACAAAAGGAGAATATCAGGCAAGCAATTCAATCGTACTTTATTATGTTTTTACATTAAAATGCGTTAAGTTGGTTGCGATTTAAAAGTCTTTTTAGTATAATAAAATCATCACTAAACTTTCTCTTATGGCTTCACAAAAAAAACAATCAACAAAGCAAGTAGAATCTGAACCTCTACAACCTTTTTATTTTCCGGACGTTGTGAATGGCACGACGATCATGGCTAAAAACCAAGAGGAAGCTATGGAAATTATCAAAAATTTAAAAGTTTAATTTTTAAATAAAAACCCCATGCCCAACTTTATTGGAAGAAAACGCAAAATCGGTATTGGAAAAGAGACAACCGCAGGTACAGCGGTTGCCGCAACAGACTGGATGCCTTTAACAAAGCCGGGTTTCAAGCCCGTCTCTGAAAAAGCCGTTGATTCTAGCGCGTATGGAAACATTGATGAAATTTACTCGAAAGAAACTACAAAAAATATGACCGAGGTTTCAGTCGAAGGAATTGTTAGGGATGGTTGGTCTGGGCTTTTGCTCCTCGCTTCACTAGGTAGTGAATCGCTTTGTGTTTATGGGATACTTTCAACCGTGACTGGGACGTTTGTGGTAGGGGAAACCGTTACCGGCGGAACCTCAGGCGCAACGGGGACAGTAAAGAGGCTTGAAGGAACAACCATTATGTATATTACGGTTTTGACTAGTACATTTACGAGTGGAGAGACGATCACTGGTGGCACATCATCGGCGACTGCTACTTTAACCTATGACACAACGGCGCGCGCACATATCTTTGAGAGGTTAAATACGAACGCACATCCAACTTTCACCTTAGTGAAATCTGATGACGTTGACACTCAAAATTCTTCTTATTGTATGCTCGATAAAATTGATCTTGAAACTGCTGTCGGAGACTTTTCTAAATTCGTCGCAGTATTTAAGGGAAAACAGATGACTACAACCACGGCGACATCATCCTACGTCGCGGCGAACGCATTTTTAGCAAAATATGCAAAACTTTATTTTGCAGATACGGTTGCACTACTTAGCGCCGCTTC
>Ga0172379_10002707_pt1 | contig 30519 bp, 29 predicted proteins | sample GrowelOW334metaG_FD_119756 | JGI IMG/M metagenome (GOLD analysis project Ga0172379, IMG submission 119756) | Groundwater microbial communities from an aquifer near a municipal landfill in Southern Ontario, Canada - Groundwater well OW334 metaG | ecosystem: Environmental > Aquatic > Deep...
CGCAGGTCAGTACCGAACGAATCTCAACCCTTTCGATCGGAGACTCATCAATGGTATGAGCGATGGATTCGGTAACTTCATCACCGGACTCAACGATCATCTCACCTGTGGTCGGATGGTAAATATCATGCAAACTGACACGGCCGAGAATACGGTCGTACAGGCTTTCCACCACTTCTTCATTATTCTTGAGTGCGCTGGCGACCAGACCACGAAGCGTACCGCAATCCTCTTCGGATACGATCACGTCATGGGATACGTCTACGAGACGACGGGTCAGGTAACCTGCATCAGCCGTTTTAAGAGCCGTATCGGCGAGACCTTTACGCGCACCGTGGGTGGAGATAAAGTACTCAAGTACCGACAGGCCTTCTTTAAAGTTGGACAAAATCGGGTTCTCGATAATTTCCGCGCTGGCTGAACCGGATTTTTGCGGCTTGGCCATCAAACCCCTCATCCCGCACAACTGGCGGATCTGTTCCTTCGAACCACGGGCTCCTGAATCAAGCATCATATAGATGGAGTTGAAGCCCTGACGGTCGGTCCTCAGCTTGTCGAGAACGGTCTGGGTCAATCTCGCATTGGTATGCGTCCAGATATCGATGATCTGATTGTATCGTTCGTTATTGGTTATAAATCCCATGTTGTAGTTTCCGAGGACCTCATCAACCTGGTCATAACCATCCTTTATCATCGCATCTTTTTCAATTGGTACGATCACATCATCGAGGTTGAATGAAAGACCGCCACGGAAAGCAGCCTGGAATCCAATTTCCTTAATATCATCCAGGAATTTGGCCGTTTTGGCAGTACCGCATTCTTTCAGCACCCATCCAATGATTTCCCGAAGGGATTTCTTTGTCAGCAAGGTGTTCAGATAACCAACCTCTTCCGGGACAACTTCATTGAAAAGGACACGGCCTACGGTAGTATCAATCAGCCTGACCACTTGTTTCCCGTCGACCATATCCCCGGTTTTCACACGGATATTGGCATGGAGATCAATGGCATTCTCATTGTAAGCAATGATTACCTCTTCCGGAGAATAGAAACTCAGTCCGTCACCCTTGACATGTTCTTTATCGGTACTGATACGTCCTTTGGTTATGTAATACAACCCAAGAACCATGTCCTGTGAAGGAACCGTGATAGGTGCACCGTTAGCCGGATTCAAAATATTATGTGAGGCCAGCATAAGCATCTGAGCTTCAAGAATGGCGGCATTTCCCAACGGGAGGTGAACAGCCATCTGGTCACCGTCGAAGTCAGCGTTAAAAGCGGTACAAACCAAAGGATGCAACTGGATGGCTTTACCTTCGATCAGTTTCGGCTGGAAAGCCTGTATACCTAACCGGTGCAAGGTAGGAGCCCTGTTTAGCAGGACAGGATGACCCTTCAGTACGTTTTCAAGGATATCCCAAACTACGGGATCCCTGCGGTCAACAATTTTCTTGGCCGATTTGACCGTTTTAACTATACCCCTCTCAATTAGTTTCCTAATGATGAAAGGCTTATAAAGTTCGGCTGCCATATCTTTAGGCAGACCGCATTCATGCAATTTCAATTCCGGTCCGACGACAATAACCGAACGTGCTGAATAGTCGACACGTTTACCAAGCAAATTCTGACGGAACCGGCCTTGTTTTCCTTTCAGGCTGTCGCTTAAGGATTTCAGCGGACGATTGGCATCGGTTTTTACAGCATTGGATTTCCGGCTGTTATCAAACAGGGAGTCGACAGCTTCCTGAAGCATGCGTTTCTCATTCCGGAGAATCACTTCAGGGGCTTTGATCTCAATCAGTCGTTTTAACCTGTTATTGCGGATGATAACCCTGCGGTACAAATCATTCAGGTCGGATGTTGCAAAACGTCCGCCATCGAGCGGTACCAAAGGCCGGAGTTCCGGTGGTATGACAGGGACTACTTTTACGATCATCCACTCGGGATGGTTAACGGCTTTAGACGCACGGAATGATTCAACTACCTGCAAACGCTTCAAAGCTTCGCTTTTACGTTGCTGGGAGGATTCATTATCAGCACGATGCCTTAAATCGTAAGAAAGTTCATCCAGATCAATGCGCTCAAGAAGCTTATAGAGAGCTTCGGCACCCATTCCGGCAATGAATTTCCTGGGATCGGTATCATCCAGTAAATGATTCTCTTTTGGCAGGGATTCAATAATATCCAGATACTCTTCCTCACTCAGGAAATCATGCAGCTTAATACCGTCAGCCTCTTTAATTCCTGCATTGATGACCACATATTTCTCATAATAGATAATGGAGTCAAGCTTTTTCGATGGCAGCCCGAGCAGGTAACCGATCTTGTTCGGAAGTGACCTGAAATACCAGATGTGTGCAACCGGAACCGTAAGGGAAATATGTCCCATACGTTCACGCCGCACCTTCTTCTCGGTAACCTCAACACCGCAACGGTCGCATATAATTCCCTTGTAGCGAATACGTTTGTATTTGCCGCAATGACATTCATAGTCTTTAACCGGCCCGAAAATCCTTTCACAAAACAAACCATCCCGCTCCGGTTTATAGGTGCGGTAGTTTATTGTTTCAGGTTTCAGTACTTCTCCGCTTGACCGTTCCAGGATCTCTTCCGGTGATGCCAAACCCAGGGCAATTTTGGTAAAATTCGTTTTTACCTTAGTTTCTTTCCTGAACGCCATAATATATAGAGTTCTATTGTTTACAAACCTGTATTAAATCAACTTAACGCTCAATCCAAGGCCGCGCAGTTCATGCAGCAGCACATTCAGTGATTCCGGAATACCCGGCATCGGAAGCGGTTCACCCTTAACAATTGCCTCATAGGCTTTTGCACGGCCGATAACATCATCCGATTTAACCGTTAGAATTTCCTGAAGGATATGAGCAGCTCCGAAAGCTTCAAGAGCCCAGACTTCCATTTCACCAAATCTCTGGCCCCCGAACTGAGCTTTACCTCCGAGCGGTTGCTGAGTGATCAGTGAATAAGGTCCGATAGAACGAGCATGCATTTTATCCTCGACCATATGGCCAAGTTTCAGCATGTAAATAATGCCCACGGTTGCCGGCTGGTCAAAACGATCACCCGATCCACCGTCGTACAAATAGGTCCGGCCAAATTTAGGAACCCCGGCTTGATCCGTATAGGCGGATATTTCATCAAGGGTGGCTCCGTCGAAAATCGGACTGGCAAACTTCAACCCGAGCTCTTTTCCTGCCCAACCCAGAACAGTCTCATAGATCTGCCCAAGGTTCATACGGGAAGGTACGCCGAGCGGGTTAAGCACGATATCCACCGGCGATCCGTCTTCGAGGAAAGGCATATCTTCCTGACGGACGATCTTGGCAACAATACCTTTGTTACCGTGGCGGCCTGCCATCTTATCACCTACTGTGAGCTTACGCTTTTTGGCAATCGATACTATTGCAAGCTGCACAATACCCGCGGGAAGTTCATCCCCGATGGTAACATTGTACTTCTTCCTCCGGTAATCACCTTCAAGCTCCTTATATTTAATCAGATAGTTCTGAAGCAGTTCTCTGATGGTATCATTCTTATCCTTGTCGGTAGTCCATTTGTTTGGATTAACCTGCAGAAAATCGATACCCTGAAGTATCCTTAATGAGAATTTAGTTCCCTTGGCAACGATATCTTCATTCAGGTAGTTTTTAACTCCCTGTGAAGCTTTTCCGTTGATCAGGGTAAACAGTTTATCCACCAGGATATTGGAGAGGTCATCAACCTGACGCTTGAATTCCTGTTCGAATTTGTCGATCAGGGTTTTCTCGGCGGCACGTATTTTCCTGTCCTTCATACTCTTCGAGAAGAGCTTTTTATCAATAACAATACCGTTGAGCGACGGACCGGCTTTTAAGGAAGCATCCTTAACATCGCCGGCTTTATCACCGAAAATAGCACGAAGGAGTTTTTCCTCAGGAGATGGATCCGATTCACCTTTTGGGGTGATCTTACCAATCAGGATATCGCCCGGCCTGACTTCAGCGCCTACGCGGATCAAACCGTTTTCATCCAGATTGCGGGTGGCTTCTTCACTGACATTCGGGATGTCAGCGGTGAGCTCCTCCAGTCCTCTTTTGGTATCACGCACTTCAAGCAGATATTCATCGATATGCACGGAACTGAAGAGGTCATCACGGACAACCCTTTCCGAAATCACGATGGCATCTTCAAAGTTATAACCCTTCCAGGGCATGAAAGCTACCTTTAAGTTACGGCCCAGGGCCAGTTCGCCACCTTTTGTTGAATAACCTTCGGTCAGCATCTGATCCTTTGAAACGCGCTCGCCTTTACGGACGACCGGTTTAAGGTTGATGGTGGTATTCTGGTTGGTCTTGTTGAATTTCGGAAGAACATAAGTTTTGACTTCATTGTCAAACCGTACAAATTTCTGATATTCATCACGGTCATATTTTACTACAATACGTTCGGCATCGGCATATTCGATGATCCCATCCTCCTCAGCAGTAAAATGGATACGGCTGTCCTGGATAACATCTCCTTCAATTCCTGTTCCTACAATCGGAGTTTCAGGATTAACCAGTGGAACAGCCTGACGCATCATGTTCGAACCCATCAGGGCACGGTTGGCATCATCATGTTCCAGGAAAGGAATCAATGAAGCAGCTATCGAGGCAATCTGGTTGGGAGCCACGTCCATCAATTGAATATCTTCAGGGGCAGCTATCGGGAAGTCACCTTCAAACCTTGACTTGATTCTGGTATCAATGAATTTGCCATCGTCGTTCAAACGGGCATTTGCCTGTGCGATAATCTGACCTTCCTCTTCTTCAGCAGTCAGGTATACAAGGCCTTCATCGGTTAAATTGACTACTCCGGAATCCACCTTACGGTAAGGAGTTTCAATAAATCCAAGCTCATTCACCTTGGCGTACACGCAAAGGGAGGAAATAAGACCGATGTTCGGTCCTTCAGGAGTCTCGATCGGGCACAAACGGCCATAGTGGGTATAGTGAACGTCACGAACCTCGAAACCGGCACGCTCCCTCGATAAACCTCCCGGTCCCAAAGCCGACATTCTCCGTTTATGGGTCATCTCGGCCAACGGGTTGGTCTGATCCATAAACTGGGAAAGGGCATTGGTTCCGAAGAACGAATTGATCACGGAAGAGAGGGTTTTGGAATTGATCAGGTCGATCGGGGTGAAAACCTCGTTATCCCTGACGTTCATCCTTTCCCTGATAGTTCTTGACATACGGGCCAGGCCCACACCGAACTGAGCATACAACTGCTCACCAACGGTACGGACACGACGGTTGCTCAAATGGTCAATATCATCAACATCAGCTTTTGAATTGATCAGCTGGATCAGATATTTTATAATACTGATGATATCTTGTTTGGTCAGGATTTTCACATCCATCCCGATATCAAGTCCAAGTTTCTTATTGATCCTGTAACGACCTACGTCACCCAGGTCATACCGTTTATCGGAGAAAAACAGTTTGTCAATTACATCTCTGGCGGTGGCATCATCCGGCGGATCAGCATTCCTTAGCTGACGATAGATATGAATGACGGCCTCTTTCTCAGAGTTGCAGGGGTCTTTCTGCAGGGTATTATAGATAATGGCAAAATCGGAAAGGTTCGTATCCTCTTTATGAAGCAGGATCGATTTTGCACCTGATTCGACGATAGCATCCACGTGATCATTATCGAGGACTGTTTCGCGGTCAACAATAATTTCATTACGTTCGATGGATACGACTTCCCCGGTATCTTCATCCACAAAATCCTCAATCCAGGATTTCAGCACACGGGCAGCCAGTTTTCTGCCGGTAACCTTTTTAAGTGCAGCTTTAGAAACCTTGATCTCATCTGCCAGGTCAAAAATCTCCAGAATATCGCGGTCACCTTCAAAGCCGATAGCTCGTAGAAGGGTGGTCACCGGTAATTTCTTTTTACGATCGATATAAGCATACATGACATTATTAATGTCGGTAGCAAATTCGATCCATGAACCACGGAAAGGAATTACTCTTGCAGAGTACAACTTACTGCCGTTGGCATGTGTACTTTGACCAAAGAATACTCCTGGCGAACGGTGCAGCTGAGATACTACCACCCGTTCGGCACCGTTGATAACAAACGTTCCCCTGCGGGTCATGTATGGTACGGTACCCAGGTAAACATCCTGGATAACCATATCAAAATCCTCGTGTTCCGGGTCAGTGCAATATAGTTTAAGCTTGGCCTTTAGCGGTACGCTATAGGTAAGGCCGCGCTCAATGCACTCCTCAATCGTATATCGCGGAGGGTCGATATAGTAACCCAGAAATTCCAGGACAAAATTATTCCGAGTGTCTGTGATCGGAAAATTTTCCTGAAAGACCTTATACAGGCCTTCATTTTTTCTTTGCTCTGGAGTAGTTTCCAGCTGGAAAAATTCGGTAAATGATTTTACCTGAACCTCCAGAAAATCAGGGTATTTTAGCTGACTTTTTGTGGAACCAAAATTGATTCGCTGTGTGCTTTTCTGTGCCATCGACCAAAGAAGAATTAATTAAAGCGGGAATAGGAAACAACAGCAAAAAGGCTTAGAACCCCGGAAGCCGGGATTCTAAACCTTGAGAATCGGGTATGGAAGAGTCGTTCTTATTTAATTTCAACTTCGGCTCCTGCTTCAACAAGTTGTGCTTTCAAAGCTTCTGCTTCTTCCTTCGTTACTTTTTCCTTAACTGCTTTCGGAGCAGCGTCAACCAATTCTTTTGATTCTTTCAGACCCAGACCGGTGAGTTCTTTAACCAGTTTAACGATAGCCAGTTTTGCACCACCCGGGGCTTTCAGAATAACATCAAATTCAGTTTGTTCAACAGCAATCGGACCTTCATCCGATGCGGCAGGACCAGCATAAGCTACTGCAGCAGCAGCAGGTTCAATGCCATATTCATTTTTAAGGATACCAGCCAATTCGTTGACGTCCTTAACGGTTAGATTAACCAGTTCTTCAGCGAGCTTTTTTAAATCAGCCATTTTACTATGATTTTTACAAATGGATTCAACAATAATTACACTTCTTTTTCAGACAGCGTCTTAACAAGACCTGCCAGGATATGTTTACCGGATTGGAGCGATGACATAACATTGTTCATCGGTGATTGCAGGGTTGCAATCAAGTCAGCAAGAAGTTCCTGACGGCTCTTAACGGCAATTAGTTTCTCGATGAGGTTTTCACCTACATAGACACATTCTTCAACATAGGCACCTTTGAGTTCCGGCTTTTTGTACTTCTTGCGGAAGCTTTTGATCATTTTAGCCGGTTTATTTCCTGTATCAGAGATCATAATGGACGTTGGTCCGTTCAATACAGGATATAATTCCTCATACTGCCCTTCGGCGCGTTCCAGTGCTTTCTGAAGGAGGGTGTTTTTCACCACAAGCAACTTCACATCTTCCTTAAAACAAACTCTCCTTAAAGCACTCGTTTCTATTGCATCCAGTCCACCAATATCGGCAATGTAGAAATGTTTTGCCTGATTAATCTCAGTGGTGAGCTGATCTACGATGACGTTTTTGTCTTCCCGTTTCATGATTTGAAATTTCTCATTTTAGGGTATTAAGCGTCAATTGACCGTGGGTCAATCGGAATTCCAGGGCTCATGGTACTTGACATATAAATACTCTTTACATAAGTACCTTTAGCGGCGGACGGTTTCAGCTTGAGAATAGTAGAGAGAAGTTCGCGGGCATTGTCCGCAATCATCTCCGGTTCAAAAGAAACTTTCCCGACACCCGCATGAATAATGCCGAATTTGTCAACACGAAAATCAATCTTACCTTTTTTTACATCGGTAATCGCTTTCCCAACTTCCATGGTAACAGTTCCGGTTTTAGGGTTCGGCATCAATCCGCGCGGACCGAGTATACGGCCGAGGGGTCCGATTTTTGCCATACAGGAAGGCATGGTAATGATCACATCGACGTCAGTCCAGCCTCCTTTGATCTTGTCGACATAGTCGTCGAGACCAACGAAATCTGCTCCTGCCTCCTTAGCTTCGGCTTCCTTATCCGGGGTGACTAAAGCCAAAACCCGAATAACTTTGCCCGTGCCATGAGGCAGGGTGACGACACCACGGACCATTTGATTGGCCTTCCTGGGGTCAACCCCAAGACGAACATCAATATCCACCGAAGCGTTAAACTTAACGGTAGTAACCTGTTTGACCAGGTCTGATGCTTCTGTCAGGGTATACAATTTCTCATCCTCGATTTTTGCGAGGGAGACTTTTCTGTTCTTAGTCACTTTAGCCATGATAACTCCTTAATTATAAGGCTGTCTCACCTTTAATTGTTATTCCCATGCTCCGTGCTGTACCTGCGATCATTTGCATGGCTGATTCAATCGTGAATGCGTTTAAATCTTCCATCTTATCTTCAGCGATCTGACGCACCTGTTCCCAGGTTACAGAAGCAACCTTAACTCGGTTGGGTTCAGCAGATCCTTTTTTTAATTTGGAGATTTCAATCAATTGAACAGCTGCAGGTGGGGTTTTTGTGACAAATTCAAATGTTTTGTCGCTAAAAACCTTTATCACCACGGGAATAATTTTTCCGGCTTTGTCCTGTGTACGTGCATTGAATTGCTTGCAGAAGTCCATAATATTGACTCCTTTAGAACCCAAAGCCGGTCCGACAGGTGGTGAGGGGTTTGCGGCCCCGCCCCGGATCTGCAATTTGATGATTCCCGTTACTTCTTTTGCCATACGATTTCAAAATTTATTATAAACACTCATACAGGGTCCGCAGCAGCAACTTCCTGCGGAAGATCAAAACAGGGGGAAGCATTTTTACCTGCCGGTTCTTTGGAAGCAAGAACCTGCTGGTATCCCTATTCCTTCTCTACCTGCATAAAACTGAGTTCCAACGGTGTTTTTCGTCCAAAAATCTTGACGATAACTTTCAGTTTTTTCTTTTCATTGTTCACTTCTTCAATTACGCCGGAGAAACTGTTGAATGGTCCATCGACCACTTTAACCGCTTCACCAACAAAGAAGGGAACATTCAGTTCCTCATCGGTCTCGGATAATTCATCAACCTTTCCTAAAATCCGGTTGACTTCCGATTGTCTCATCGGGACAGCGATCCCTCCTCGTTCTTCGCCTAAAAAGCCGATTACGTTCGGTACATTCTTCAGGATATGAGGCACTTCGCCAACCAGGACCGCTTCAATCAAAACATACCCCGGAAGATAGCTCCTCTCCTTGGATACCTTTTTTCCATTCCGGATCTGGTAAATTTTTTCGGTAGGGATCAGAACCTGAGTAATATAGTCCTGCAGGTTATGGTGAGCTATCTCGCTTTCGATATACTCCTTAACCTTTTTTTCCTTACCGCCTATAGCTCTCAGGACATACCACTTCTTTTCGTTCTGACTCATTTTCGCTCAGGTTAAAAGAACACGTTGTAAATGGCATGCATAATATTCCTGAACGAAAAATCCATGATCAATACAATACCCGCGATAATCAGAGAAGCGACCAGTACCACAATGGCGGAATTCTGCAATTCCGGCCAGGTAGGCCAGCTAACTTTGTGAACGAGCTCGTCGTAAGATTCTTTAAAATAGGTCTTGACTTTCATTGCTTAAGCACTAGGCACGGATGGAGAGACTCGAACTCCCAACCTGCGGTTTTGGAGACCGCTGCTCTACCAATTGAGCTACATCCGTATGATAAAGGATGATCCGGCTATTAACCGGATCATCCAACAAAAAAAACTTATTATTCAATAATTTCAACCACCTGGCCGGCTCCAACTGTACGGCCTCCTTCGCGGATTGCGAAGCGAAGTCCACGGTCGATTGCAACCGGAGTAATCAGGTGAATGGTAATGGTCAGGTTATCACCCGGCATAACCATCTCAGTTCCTTCCGGAAGAATAATCTCACCGGTAACGTCAAGAGTCCTGATGTAGAACTGCGGACGATATTTATTGTGGAAAGGAGTATGGCGACCGCCTTCTTCTTTTTTCAGGATATAGACCTCAGCTTTAACTTTGGTATGAGGAGTGATCGAACCCGGTTTTGCGATAACCTGTCCGCGACGGATTTCTTCTTTATCCACGCCGCGAAGCAATAAACCAACGTTATCACCGGCTTCGCCGCGATCCAGGATCTTACGGAACATCTCAACACCGGTTACGATTGATTTACGGCCTTCACCCAAACCAATGATCTGGATTTCATCACCCGTGTTAACAACACCGGTTTCAATCCTGCCGGTAGCAACTGTTCCACGTCCGGTAATGGAGAATACGTCTTCCACCGGCATCAGGAAAGGTTTGTCAATTGCCCGCGGAGGCAGTTCAATCCAACGGTCAACGGCATCCATCAGTTCGTATACTTTCTCAACCCATTTTGCTTCTTCATGCATAGCTCCGAGAGCTGATCCGAAGATCACCGGGGTATTCTCACCGTCAAATTTGTAGAAGGTGAGTAGTTCGCGAATTTCCATTTCAACGAGTTCCAGCAATTCCGGGTCGTCAACGCTGTCGCATTTGTTAATGAAAACAACGATTCTCGGAACGTTTACCTGACGGGCAAGCAAGATATGTTCACGAGTCTGCGGCATTGGACCGTCAGTACCGGCAACTACCAGAATCGCACCGTCCATCTGGGCGGCACCGGTAACCATGTTTTTCACATAGTCAGCATGGCCAGGACAGTCAACGTGAGCATAGTGACGGAGTTCCGTCTGATACTCAACGTGAGCGGTGTTAATGGTAATACCTCTCTCCTTTTCTTCAGGAGCGTTATCGATCGAATCAAAGCTCTTCACATCAGAAAGACCCTTTTTATTCAGAGCCATTGTGATGGCAGAAGTCAAAGTAGTTTTACCGTGGTCAACGTGGCCGATCGTACCGATATTGACGTGAGGTTTGTTCCTGTTAAATTTTTCCTTAGCCATGGCAACTTCTTTTTATAATCCTATTTACTTTAGTTATGATACACATTAAATTTTTGAGCCAACTACGGGACTTGAACCCGTGACCTCGTCCTTACCAAGGACGCGCTCTACCAGCTGAGCTAAGTCGGCTAATCTCTGAGCGGGAAACGAGATTCGAACCCGCGACCCTTAGCTTGGAAGGCTAATGCTCTACCGCTGAGCTATTCCCGCCTATTGTGGGGAGAGGAGGATTCGAACCTCCGAAGTCGTCAGACAACAGATTTACAGTCTGCCCCAGTTGGCCACTTTGGTATCTCCCCGCTATATTATATAGATAGACCAAATTCGAGCCAATGGAGGGATTCGAACCCCCGACCAGCTGATTACAAATCAGCTGCTCTGGCCAACTGAGCTACATTGGCAAATTCAGTCTGAAAACGCAAACAAAAAAAGAACTCTCCCATTTCCAGTTTTGGGTCTGCAAATGTAGTGTATAGAAATCAGACATCAAAACTTTTACGGAGTTTTTTTCTATCTGCTGGTTTTTTTACCTTTTTGTCTGGATAGCTGGCGTTTCAGGGCTTCAATAGCCTGATCGATAGACTCCTCAAATGTCTTACATTGTTTCTTGGCAAACAAGTCGTATCCTGATATGACAAGGCGGATTTCGCCGAGTTTATTTTCGGTATTCTGATTTTTGTCCAAACGAAGGATCACTTCTGCTCCTAAAATGGAGTCATCAAACAGGTTCAGCTTGCCGACTTTTTCTTCGATAAAATCCAGAAGCTTCTGGTCAGCATCGAAATGCACGGATTGAATTTTAATTGTCATAGGGTTTTCCTCCTGAAATTTTAGTGATCAAGCTCTTGGATGAGCTTTTTGGTAAACATTTTTAAGCTTTTCAAAACCAGTGTGGGTATATACCTGGGTAGCACTCAAACTTGCATGTCCTAAAAGTTCCTTGATGGCATTTAACTCAGCACCCCGGTTTAACAGATGGGTAGCATAAGTGTGCCGTAAAACATGCGGACTTTTTCGCCCGGCATTGTTTACTTCTGACAAAGCATCATGCACAACCCGGTAAACAAGCTTGGCATATACCTGATTTCCCTTGTCTGTCAGAAGGAGAAAACCGCCAATCTCCGGGCCAAAAGTCCGGTTACGGACGGTGATATAATATTCAATGTATTGAATCAGCTCCGGATTGACTGGAATGATCCTTTCTTTTTGCCTCTTTCCGAACACCTTGATCTGAAAACGCGTCAGATCGATGTCCTTATCCCTTAATCCGGTTAATTCGCTCAGACGCATTCCGGTACCATAAAGCAATTCGAGAATCAGCAAATTCCGGATGCCGGGAAATCCGACCGGGGCTGATTCCTTGTTTAGCAAGGTATCCATCTGATTCTCTTCAACGAAAACAGGCAGGGGTTTGGGAGCTTTGACCGAAGGAAGAAAATCCGCAGGGTTTTTATTGATCAGGCCTTCCTGTTGGCAAAAACGATAAAACCGGCGTAAACTGCTGGTTTTTCTGTTGACCGACCGGGCAGCCATTCCATTGTCGAGCATGGAAATAACCCAGCTCCGGATTTGCCTGGAAGAACACGCGGTAATGGAATCTTGAAATCCGCAATCCATAATAAAACCGCTGAACTGTAGTAAATCAGTCTTATATGATTGCAAGGTGTAAGGGGAATATCGCTTTTCAGTATGAAGAAACCTCAGAAACAAATCAACAGCATCCATCATGATCCGGAATCTTTACATAAATATAACAAAAAAAACGCAAAGATGTTACGGACCGAAAAAAAAGCCGGATAAGTTTATTCGTTCTCTTCGGCCTGCTGCAGACCCTGCACATAGGCAGCACGGAGCAGCTCCTGACGTCGTTTGATCGAAGGTTTAGTGAAAGCCTGACGTGCCCTTAGTTCTTTAACCACGCCGGTTTTTTCAAATTTGCGTTTGAATTTCTTGAGAGCCCTTTCAATGTTCTCACCTTCTTTTACAGGAATAATGATCATACTTTAAAACTTTTTATACGTTCAGTTAACTGAAAATTGGACTGCAAAGGAAAACAAAAATCTTCATTTATCCAAAACCAATTTTTCTTTTTGAACAGAATCTTTGGCAACAGTCAAGTAATGGGATAAACCTCGCCGGAGGGAGTCAGCCAGAATACCTGCTGCCCATAATTCCCCCGGCGATTTCAATAACCCCTTTTTATCTCGAAACCTGGCAATCGCTATGACCTGCTCATATTCAAGGTAAGGATGGGCCAGTAATTCCTTAAAAGTCGCCGTATTAAGATTCAACTTCCTGATTTTAGAAGTATCAATGCTGATCAGTTTGATAAATCCATTCAACCTGACTGTATCCATGCCGTAAACCTCCTTCAGTTGCTGAAGATTAACGAAACCGCCCAGCATCTGCCGGTATTTCAGGATTCGCTTTGCAAAAACAGGTCCGACACCGGGTAATTCAAGCAGTGTCACACTGTCAGCTGAATTAATCTCTATTTTCACCAGCTTCTTGCGCACCTGACCGAATGAATCACTGTCGTTCAGTCCGGTGGTATCCATACCTGTATAGCTGCCGGCCGGACTGATCGAATAGGCCAGGACCCTGATCAGGATCACCCCGAAACTCAACAGCAGAATTCCCCGCAATTCCGAGCGGGTATAAAAATACCGGTAAAATGTGGTCATGAAAACCTCCTTTTACCGGTATTAGATGCAGCTTTTGTTCCGGAATGGAAAAATGGCTGCTAATTTTCAGACCAAGGACAAGACTAAAGGCGGTTCAGGCAGTTGAGGTCATCAAAAGCCTGCTGAAGCCTGGCTATCAAAGTTTTTTCACCTTCGCGTAAAACAACGCGCGGATCATATTTTTTCTTATTGGGCTTGTCGGCACCTTCCGGATTACCGATCTGCGTCTGCAGGTAACCCTTGTTCTTCTCATAGTAATCCCTTACTCCAATCCAGTAAGCCCATTGCGTATCCGTATCAATATTCATTTTAATGACACCATAAGATATAGCCTCACGGATTTCCTCCTGCGTGGATCCTGAACCGCCATGGAAAACGAAATTCACCGGCTTCGGACCTGTTTTCAGGTTTTTCTCGATATAAGCCTGGGAGTTTTTCAAAATCGCCGGATGCAATTTAACATTACCGGGTTTATAAACGCCATGCACATTTCCAAAAGAAGCGGCAATGGTAAATTGATCACTGACTTTTAATAGCTCAGAATAGGCATAGGCTACATGTTCAGGCTGGGTATACAACAATGAATTATCCAATCCGGTATTATCTACCCCGTCTTCTTCCCCGCCGGTAACTCCCAGTTCGATTTCAAGGGTCATCCCGATCTTGCTCATCCGGCTCAGGTATTTTTTGCAGATTTCAATATTCTCCTTTAAAGGTTCTTCCGAAAGATCAAGCATATGGGAACTGTACAATGGTTTACCGTGGCGCTGAAAATGTTTTTCGCCCTGGTCAAGAAGGCCATCGATCCATGGTAGAAGTTTTTTGGCAGCATGGTCGGTATGAAGAATGACCGGCACACCGTATGCCTCGGCTATGGTATGAATATGACGGGCACCGGCGATTCCGCCAAGAATGGCAGATAATTGATTATCATTGGATAATCCCTTGCCAGCCCAGAAGGATGCACCTCCATTGGAAAATTGAATGATTACCGGGCCCCCGGCTGTGCGGGCAGCTTCAATAACAGCATTAACGGAATTCGTGCCAACCACATTGACAGCCGGAATGGCAAAACCGCTTGCTTTGGCAATGCCGAAGATTTTCTGAACATCTTTTCCGGTTACTACACCGGGTTTAACAACATCAAGAATTTTCATGACAGTGATTTTAATGAAACCGCAAATATAAGGTAAGCTGGCTTAAGTTTGCTTAAAAAGGATAACCGATGCCAAAGTTTAGTACGAAATCGCTCCACTGGTATTTCCGGTAACCGGGTATCCATTTCGGACCATCCGGGGTTCCCGGCTCCCGCAATTTCATTCCCAGATCAAGGCGGCCAATGAAGTAAGAAAAATCGGCCCTGATACCAAAACCTGTACCCACAGCAATTTCCCGGTAAAAACCGGTGGCCTTGAAAACCGATCCGGGCCGCTCATCCGAAGAATTGATCGCCCAGATATTCCCGGCATCTAAGAACAGCGCTCCCTTGATGATCGAGAAAAGATCAAACCGGTATTCGGCATTGACTTCAAGCTTGACATCACCCAACTGATTCGGGTACATTCCCTTCTGATCCTCAGGAATGATATAGGTTCCCGGCCCCAGCGACCTGACTTGCCAGGCTCTGATACCCGATGATCCGCCTGAGAAATACTTCTTTTCAAAAGGGATGGTTTTGCTGTTTCCGTATGGATATCCCGCACCGGCAAAAAACCGGAATGCGATCTTGTTGGATGTATTGAAAACCCAGTGGTACCTGAAATCTATGTCCGCCTCAGCATACTGCGAAAAAGGGGTATTAAACAATTCATAACCGTTCTCCGGCCTGACCACACCCGCCAACCGGTTAAAGGCATTGAAAGTGTTCCCGGCAATCTCGGGCCGCAACCTCAAATAAAAGAAACTCGACTGCTTATTGACCACCTGGTTCGATAAGGTATAGGTATAGTTCAGTGCCGGCACCATGTGCGACCGGAAACTGTTCTCAACATAAGTACCTTTGATGATCTGGTAAAACTTATCTGACATGTTGGTCACGTACACATAGTTGAGCTCGAAGATATTGATTTGGTGACGTGCCATGATGGACTTCCAGTTATAACCAAACGCGGCATTGGCAATAATACGGGTAAAATCAGGCCGTGCCTGATAGTTATAACTCATGCTGAGTGAAGAATGCGGCTTCCCGAAGGTTGTGCTTCTACTGGTCGTAAACGGGATCCATGACCGGGGAACTTCCAATCTGGCATCCACTCCAAATTCTACCATCCTGTTAAAATCCGAAACAGCGTTTGCCAGGTATTCAACCGCACCCTTGAATTTAAGCTCAAAACTTTCCGCGCCCCTTAGCAAATTGCGGTTCTTGTATATCAGGTTGCCGGCCACTCCGATGTTTCCCGAGGAGTAGGTTCCTTCAAGCGAAACATCATAGGATTGCCTGATCATCGGACTCAGCAATATCTGGCAGTTCAGCTTTTGTATGGAATCCGAAGAATTCCCAACCGGAGTGAAGTCAACCTTAATTTGTTTAAAAGTGCGCAATGAGCTGAATGACTCTATGGTATGGTCCACAAGGCTCTGATCGAAAAGACTTCCGGATTTAAAAGCTACCGTTGAAGAAAGAAGGCTGGGTTTTAGGAAAAGCTTATTTTTATATATAATACTGGTGCCCTGATAGTTGACAGAATCCGAAGAGCTCAGGTAAGATTTCGGATCCCGCAGGTAATCAGATGGATTAAAATCCGATATAATGCTGATTTTTCCGATCCTGTAAAGTGGATGAAAATCCAATAGCGTGATATCATTCAAAGCATCTTTCGGATTCTTAATTCCCATCCAAACGTCAACCTTATGGTTTCCCTTTAAGGTATCCGCCTCAAAATAAACATATTCCCTCGAAAACCCATAGTACCCATTGTCACGCAGGTATTTGGATAATCTCATCCTTTCCAGCCGCAACACCTCCAGGTCATAACGCATGGCCGGCTTAAGCAAAGAAGAGACAGAATCCTGGCGAATCAGCTGAACAATGGCTTTGTCAGTGACCATTTCCGGACTCGTCAACCTGACCTGGTCGACGATGTACGGTTGACCAAAATCAATCCGGTAGGTGACGCTGGCTCTTTTTCGGGAAAATACGATGGTATCATCTACTTTAGCCTCGTAATAACCGATATTCCGAAGATAATGCCTGAGCTGTTTCAGGGTTTCATTGGCCGCACTCAGACTGTAAATCACCGGTTCTTCACCAATCTTCCTAAGCCAGTTGCTTATTCCTTTTTTCTTTGCCGGATTGGAAAGATTATATACACCAAGATGAAACCGCCAAAAACCGAATATCTTTTTATTTGGCTGCTGACGAAAATAATTCTCCAGGTCACGATCCGGAATGTCTCCGCCTCTGGTCTCAATTTTATTGGATTTAAGCAAATACTGATTTTCAGGAACGTACCGTACCGGGTTGCATCCCAACAAGATAACAACTAACAGAAATAGAACAAAGCCATTCCTGACAGACAGAACTCTCGAACAGCCTGAGATCATTATTCCTTTCAAATGAAAAATTCCGAAATTATAAAAATAGTGTAAATTGCGGATTAACCATGATGCCAATGATCACCAGGGTCCAGATCCAGTTCATCCGTTCACTTGAGCAAAAACGAAACCGGGATGAATCAGGATGCTTCATTGCTGAAGGGGATAAACTGGTCAGGGAAGCTCTTGTTCTGCCGAAAGAGAGCCGGTTTACCATTAAATCGATTTACTGTCTGGATCACTGGCTGGAATCCAATCGGTCAGCCATCGAAAATTCCGGGGTGGAAGTCATCAGTATACCAGAACATGATCTAGGCCGGATCAGCTTGCAAAAGACTCCGAATCAGGTGCTGGCAATCATTGAACGTCCCATTGCCAACCCTCCGGCCGACCTGACGGCGGATGAATTACGAATCGGCTTGGATCAGGTTCAGGATCCCGGAAATGTTGGTACCATCATCAGGCTTGCTGATTGGTTTGGACTGGGTGCGGTGATCAGTTCGGAAGATTCAGCTGATTTCTATTCACCAAAAGTGGTTCAGGCAAGCATGGGATCCATTTTCAGGGTCAGATTATTGACAGCAAATCTTCCTGAATACATCCATGCACTTCCGGAAAATTATCCGGTTTACGGGACTGACCTTGAAGGGGAGGATCTTTATCATGCGGATATTACCCGTCACGGTTTGATAATAATGGGCAATGAATCCAAAGGTTTGAGCCAAGGCCTGGCCGGTCTCATGACAAAAAACCTGCGTATTCCGGATTTTCCCGGAAGATACTCCAAACCCGAGTCACTCAATGTATCTATTGCTGCGGCAATCGTTTGCGCCGAATTCAGGCGGAGAGGTAGAGACTGACCGAGTTTGCGGCAGATTCCCCATCCATGGCCGATGATACTATGCCACCGGCATACCCCGCCCCTTCACCGGCAGGAAATAAGCCGGGCAGTTCCGGATGAAACCCTTTCCCGGGATCGCGCAGGATCCTGACTGGCGATGATGTGCGTGACTCCACTCCGGCCATAATGGCCTGGTTGGTCATGAATCCTTTCATCCTGCGGCCAAAAAAACGCAATCCTTCCTGGAGTCTCTGCCTGATACTCTCCGGGAGCCATTCGTGCATGGGAGAACAAACCAATCCCGGATTATAGGAATGATCGGGAAGGGAGACTGAGGTTTTACCATCAACAAAATCCATCAGCCTTTGTGCCGGTGCAATTTGTCCCTGTCCCCCATAACGGTAAGCTGATTTTTCAAGTTCCTCCTGAAAGGCAAGTCCGGCAAATACCCCATGTTCGCTATAAGCCTGGAGATCTTCAGGTCTGATTTCAACCACCAGTCCGCTGTTGGCAAAAGGTGAATTTCGCAATGAGTTTGACATTCCGTTGACCACAGTTTCATAATCCGAAGTGGCGGATGGAACAATAATACCTCCCGGGCACATGCAAAAGGAATAAACCCCGCGCCCGTTGATATTTTTAACCAGGGCATATTCTGCAGCAGGCAGGTACTTCCCCCGTCCGTCTTTGGTGTGGTATTGCATCTGGTCAATCAAATGCTGAGGATGCTCTATTCTGACCCCCATGGCGAATCCTTTAACCTGAAGGGCCAAACCATTCTGGTTCAGCAAACGATAAACATCAATAGCTGAATGTCCGGTTGCCAAAATCACCCCTTCAGCTGCAAACTGGCCGCTTTGGTCAGTCACCACTCCCCTGGCCCGGCCATTTTGAATGATCAGGTCTGTTACCCTGGTATCGAAATGAAATTCTGCTCCATGGCTCTGCAATGTTTCGCGGATAGAGGTGATGATTGCAGGCAGGCGATCGGTTCCGATATGCGGATGGCTGTCGTAAAGGATGGATTCATCGGCCCCATGCAAATGAAGAATGTCAAGTATCCGTCTTACCTCCCCCCTCTTTTTGGAACGGGTATATAGCTTGCCGTCCGAGAATGTTCCTGCACCACCCTCACCGAAACAGTAGTTCGAATCGGGATTTAATCCCTGGTTCCGGTTGAGAATGGCAATATCCCTCTTACGATCGGAAACATTTTTACCCCTTTCGAGGATGACCGGCTTATAGCCCAACTCCAGGAGCCGAAGTGAAGCAAACAGGCCGGCCGGACCTGCTCCGACCACTATTACGGGAGGAGCGGTACTAACATTTATCCAGTTGAAACTTTGAGCGGCCGGAGGGAGCGGTTCATTAACAGCCAAAGCCACCACCATTCTAACTACGATCGGTCTGCGTCGGGCGTCTACCGATCTTTTAAGAATCCTGAAATCGGTTACAATATTAGGGGAAACCCCGGCCTCCTGACAGGCCTTTTTCCTTATTTGCTTTGGGATTGCGGCATCCTCGGGGTTAAGGGCTATTTCGACTTCCCGCATGGCTACCGGTATTTCAGGTTACCTCGATTGTTCAACATGGAATGCAAGGATCACCATCCTCGAGAACATCTTATCGATGCCGTTGGTATACAATTCGAATTCAGGATCAGCCGGTCCATCGAATATGTCCAGCATCCCAACCGAAAATTTAAGTTCTACCGCAACTTTTGCCATGGACAGGTAAAAATCGCAGCCTACACCCAATTCCGGATAAATATCGAATATTTTGATCAATCGGGTGGCCTTTCCGAATCCTCCACGGGGAAGTTCATGTCCGAGAATACCCATTCGGGGATTAAAACCAACTAACAGATAGGGTGCATAATTGTTCACGCGCTGTGACCTGTATTTAAGCAACATGGGCAAATCAACGAAAACACTCTCAATCGACCATGTTTTGTAGTCTGCGGTAAGCTTGTTTGTTACCGTAATATCTCTTGATGTAAATTGAATTCCGGGCAGAAATCTGATATCCAGAAATTTTCCGATCCTGTAATCGGTGATCAGGTTAATGTTTATTCCCGGACCCTGTACAAGTTTAACCTGATATCCTTCATTGGGAAGAATTACAAAGCCTGCAGTGTTGATACCTACGGAATACCCGAAGTGAAATTTCTGATAATCAGCCATGACCATATTCTTCGGTTTTGAATTTTGCGGAAGAGCGGGAAGGCTGCACACTAATAAAATTCCGAGGATGATCCCTTTGGGCAGAGGCATGCAGAATTGTTTCATACGCTAGAATAACTGCAAATCAGGTGAAATTAGTATTGCATTGTTCTTTTTTAATTCCGGTGTACAATCCGCAAATACCAAAAGTCAGCGGTTCGTAAGAAGTTTCCGAGAAGCCTGCCTGCTTTAACATTTTAACAAAGGCATCCCCTTTGGGAAAAGCCTCCACCGAATCGGGCAGATACCGGTAAGCTGAAAGATCGCGGGAAAACAACCTGCCGATTGCCGGCACTATCCGGTGAAAATAAAACCGGTAGGCTGATCGCAGCCATTTCCGGCTAGGCAAGGAAAATTCCAGGATGGCCAATTTGCCGCCGGGCCGGAGCACCCGAAAAAGCTCATTTAAGCCTTGTCCGGGATCTTTAAAATTTCTGACGCCAAATGCTACGATTGCAGCATCAAAGGAGGATGCCTCAAACGGTAAGGATTCACAAGCAGCTTCAACTAAATGGATCCGGCCGGAGAGTCCGCGGTCCAGTATTTTTTTCCTGCCAATCTCAAGCATTCCCTTCGAAACATCCACTCCGGTGACCTGATCCGGATTAAGCCGGATTGATCCAATGGCCATGTCGGCCGTTCCGGTGGCAACATCCAGTATCCGGCGCGGCTTAACGGCCGCTATGTCTCTGATGGCCTTACGACGCCAGCCTTTATCGATATTCAGAGAAAGCAGATGATTCAGAAAATCGTACGAGCCGGCTATCTGATCAAACATTTCTGAATTTTCCCGGCTTTCTCCTGTATTCATAATTCCCGATGTATGATGGTTGCAGAAGCCTGCGCCGTCGGCATGACCAGCACATCCTGAATATTCACATGAGCCGGACGCGTAATGATAAAATGGATGACATCAGCGATGTCTTCAGGCTCAAGGGGAGTAAATCCATCATAAACTTTGTCGGCCCGCTCCTGATCGCCTTTAAAGCGGACTAATGAAAATTCCGTTTCAACAGCACCCGGGCAAACGGATGAAACTTTAACTCCGTAGGGTACCAGGTCCTGGCGCATGCCAGTTGTTAAAGCTTCCACCGCATGTTTGGTTGCACAATAAACAGCTCCTTTCGGATAAACTTCCTTGCCCGCAATGGAACCAAGATTTATTATATGTCCCCTTTTACGGGCAACCATTCCAGGTGCAACCAGGTGGGTAATATTAAGAATCCCTTTGATGTTGGTGTCAATCATCTGATTCCAGTCGTCAAGCGAACCCTCCTGAATAGTGGACAATCCGGCTGCCAGTCCGGCATTGTTGATCAGTATTCCGACCGGTTTCCATTCTTCAGCCAGTTCGTTGTAAACCTTTTTCAGGGTGGCATAATCACGGACATCCACTGGTATGGACTCACACTTTGTTTTATATTTCGATTCGAGGTAATCAATCAGCTTTTTGAGAGTGACTGCCCTTCGGCCCGTTAGGATAAGCGGATAACCATCCTTCGCCAGGCGCATGGCACAAGCGCGCCCGATACCCGATGTAGCCCCGGTGATGAGAACAATGGGTTTTGATGGATTAGACTTGGTTTGCATAAATTATTTTCATAAAAGAATCTGCAAAATTACAGCAATTTTAAAAGACTCCGACGTAACCCAGATGGATTTTGGAATTCTTGAAATTAAACGGCTGTCCGGATTCCTTTCCCAAAGCAAAAATGATCCTGAATATGCCTCCGGCGGTTCGGATCTGCCCGCCCAATCCCATACCCAGCGGTGTTTTAAGCTGTAGTATGCCGTTCTCCCTGGATCTGAGGAATCCAAGGTCAGTCAGAAAAACCAGATGAGAAGTCCGGTCCAGAAGGTACCTGACCTCAACCGAGGTGACCGCAAAAGCATCTGTTTGAAAAACATCTTCATCAAATCCCCTGAGTTGGTTAAGTCCCCCGAGCCTGAACATTTCATTTTTATAAATCTCCGGTGACATCCGATAACCGGATTGAAGAAATAGACCGCAGGTCAGACTTTTAGACAGGGGTTGAAACCAGGAAATATTTGCCGTAAATTCCGATTGCTGCATGGAAATGCTGTCCGGCAAGCTCTTGCGGCCCGTCGACGCTTCAATCCTGAACCCGAATCCGCGATAGGGGTTCAACCGGCTATCGAGTCGGTCCAGCTCCCAGGTGAGTCCGGTAACAAAACTTGTAAATGACTGCAATGCTGACAACGGAATATCTTCAGAAGATAAAAGGACATTGCTTTCCCGGTGCCTTACAAAAAGGTTGACCTGTTGATTTCCGTCCAGGTGATAGGGAATACCAGCATCCCAGGATACATTGAGATAGCTGGTATCTTGCCGGAATAATTCGAATTTTCCCTGAAACCCGAAAGGCATTCCTAAAAGGTAAGGAACAAGAGCCGAAAGGTTAAGCTTTTGAGAAGTATCCTGGTTGCGGCGCCAGTCAAACTGCCAGTTTTCACCCTGGCCAAGGATATTGCTGAGGTTGAGTGCCAGGGCTCCTGAAAAAGCAAGCATTCCGCTTTTCCGAAGATCCGGAGAGAGTCCGACCCATCCGTCGAACCTGTTGGCATTTGCCTTTTCCGGGTAAAAATATACGGATGCTTTTCCAGGGTGAAAACCTACCTCCAGAGGCCGGGTCTGGCTCATATACGTGATTCGCGATAATCTTCCGGCTGCCTGGTTTATGGCTGATTCACGGTACCGGTCGTCCGGCCGGATATTTAATAGCCTGTACAATACGCCCGGCGACAGTCGAAATCCGGTCCGGTTCATCAGGGTGTCAATCATGATAAGTTCCCCTTTTTCAATAACCAGAACTCCCGATAACAGATCAGGCCGCATTTTTACTGAATCCAATCTGACCCGGATAAAAGGGAATCCGGAGTCCTCATAAAACCTTAATATTTTCTCGATTTTCGAAGTAAGATCAGAGAGCCTGATATCCATCGGATTGGTGAGACGCAGCTTCTTGAGCATGGTTTCATCCGAATCCGGGGAGGGCTCAGAAATGACAATTTCAAGCCGGATGGTACTTTGCCCCGGACTTTTAAAAGGGAAAGAAGTAATCAGAAGAAATAATCCTATGAACCGGTAAATCTTCACTTAAGCAGTTTAGTCATCATTCGACATAAAACCCTGCCTGGTCAACATCTCAAGAAAAGCTCTGGAAAAGAAACGGTTATCACTCCTCTTATACCGGTTATCGGTAAATATCTGAGCCAGGGTTTCTTTGCCATTCACTTTGAGCAAGTCAAGGGTTGATTCCAAGTTTTCTTTCTCTGCATGTATCTTATCGATCTCAGCCGGCTGATACTCCTTATACGTCTCAAAGTGGATGATTCCTCCGACCCGGAGCCTATCGGTCAATGGCGGAGTCTCATCAGGATAACCAATGACCAGAGCCGTAACGGGAACGACAAGCTTCGGAAGATTCAAAATTTCAATCATCCTCGAGGCCATCCAGGTGGCCGTTCCAAGATAACAAACACCCAAACCAATTGATTCTGCAGCAATTGCGGCATTCTGAGCAGCAAGAACCGCATCGATTGCACCGGTTAGAAAAGAAAGATAATTATCATAACCCGGATCGGCTTTTCGTTGATTGCACCACTTGGTGAACCGGTTGAAATCGGAGCAGAAAGTCAGGTGAACCGGAGCTTCCAGTACCATATTCTGTTTGAGGTGAGCTTCCCACAATTGTTGACGAATAGCCGGATCTTTAGTAACAACGATGCTGTATGCCTGCATATTTCCGGTATTGGACGCCCTCGTGGCTGCTTCGAGAATGATTTCAAGTTTCGATGCATCGACCTGATCGGGCTTATACTTTCGTATTGATCTGTGATTGAATAAAGTACCTATCATATCTGTTTACTTTTCGAAACGCAAGTATAAAGATATAAAACGGGGCTAAAAATTAACTATGTCATATTTTTCCATTCCGGTTGGCATCATGCATCTATAAATGGAGTAAACATTAATCCACATTCAGATGAAAAACTATTACGCGTTTTTACTAACGGCCATTCTGCCCGGTTATTGGATGATCGCGGCGGGTCAGACAACCCCGAAGCAGGGAGAAGTATTGATTACCGAGATTATGGTAAATCCCAATGCGGTCAGCGATGCAAACGGAGAATGGCTGGAGGTCTGGAACTCAACAGATTATGATTTGCTCCTGAACGGTCTTGTTCTCAAAGATGCTGGCTCAAACGAGCATATAATCACCTCGGCCGATAAATTGGTTTTCCCGGCAAAAACCTATTGGGTATTGTCTAAAAACGGCGATATCCTGACCAATGGAGGTGTATCAGCCAATTACGAGTATCAGAATTTCACCCTGAGCAATACATCCGATCAGGTAATTATCACAGGTCCGGATGGCCTACTGATCGATCAGGTATCCTATGATTCCGGTTGGCCAGTGATACCGGGGGCTTCAATGGAGTTACACCCTGATTTCCAGAACTTCAGCGGTAACGATCTGCCTGAACATTGGTTTCCGGCGCGTATTGTATTTGGGGCTGGTGATAAAGGCAGTCCGGGCAGGGCCAATCCCTTCACATCAGGATTGGAAGAATGGGAGCAAGATATCAGGTTAACTGTCTTTCCAAATCCGGCTAACGGACCTTTCATACTGGAGGCAATCTTTACGAGACCTCAGTCGGGAGAAATCCGGATGATCAACCTGTTGGGACAGGACTTTTTCTACAAATCCTTTTCCGGGCAATTATTTCTAAAGGAAATCATGGAACCCGGATTTCTGGCACCAGGACTCTGGTTTCTGGAAGTGATAACGGAGGGAAGGACAAAAATCGCGCGACTGGTCATTGGGAAATAGACGCAATCAGCAATTGTGATCATCTATTCCGAGGATCATTTTCATTGAGTGTACAATAGTCGGCAGAATTTCCTGGCAATATTCAACAACCGCCTTGCTGCTTCCCGGAAGGCAATAGACAAGTGTCCGGCCGGATACACCGGCGATGGACCTTGAAACCAGGGCAGCAGGATTAGTCATTCCATATTTTACCCGGATCATTTCCATGACTCCGGGTATTTCTTTGTCCAGAAAAGCCTTAACCACATCAGGAGTTATATCCCTCGGGCCCAGGCCTGTCCCGCCAGTGGTAAAAACGACATCCACACCATCCGCCATGAAATTCATCAGAACCTCGCTTAATCGCTGGGGGTCGTCCGGAATAAGCGCATTCTCAATCATTGCATTAATCGATTTTGCCACAAAGAAATCAATGATCAAGGCTGAAATTGCCGGTCCGCTCTTATCCACGTATTCACCCCGGCTCGCACGGTCGCTGAGGGTGATCACTGCAAACCTGATTTTATCGGGGAAGGTCATGCTTGGTCTTTTCAATTAATCGAATGCTACCGATAATCATTTCTTTATCAACAGCTTTACACATATCATAAATGGTTAGCAAGGCCACACTGACTGCAGTCAGGGCTTCCATTTCCACACCGGTCTGGCCAATGCAATGAACTTCACTGCAAACGGTTACACCAGAATCAGTAAGTTCGGTGGTGACTTTAACCAAGGTCAGGCTAATTGAATGGCAAAGTGGTATCAGTTCAGGGGTTCTTTTTGCTGCCTGTATTCCGGCTACCTCGGCAATGGTCAGCACATCCCCCTTTTTCATCAGGCTCTCAGTGACCAACCGGACAGTTTCCGGTTTAAGCCGTATTTGCCCTTCTGCCCGCGCCTTTCTAAGCTGACCTGCTTTGGCACCCACATCAACCATCCTTGCCCGGCCCTCAGCATCGGTGTGCGAAAGGGCGTGTAGAGACAGATTATTATCTGTCTCTACCCAGAAATCTCCTTTCCTAACTTTCTTCATTATTCTTGTAACTTTACTTTTGCCTTCCTGCCCTCTTGCCCTCTGCCTTGCTCAGCCTCCTAAGTTATAGAATTCGCCTGTGTTATTAAAGCTGCCGCATTCCGGTTTGTTCCTTAGCGCATGCTCAATCGCCTGCCCGGAACCCAGTTCCCGGATGGAATATCCGTAATTGCTGAACAGGCATGGTTTGATCAACCCATTGCTGGTTAACCTCAGACGATTGCATGTGGCACAATTTCCGCCATCGCCCCCGATCACACCGTGAAAATATCCCCTTTCAAGGTCCATCTCATGAATATACCTGACATCCAATCCTTTTGCCCTGCCGTATTCCCCAACCATCACAGCATCCGGTTCCCTGGGAGAATTTTTAATTACACAATTGATTTTTACAGGTTCAAGTCCAACGGACAAAGCAGCATCAATTCCTCTAAGTACTTGACTTACATCACCCACCCTGGTGATTGACCGGTATCTGTCAGGATCGATGGCGTCCAGACTGACATTGACTCTCTGCAGTCCCGCATTTTTCAGGTCACGGGCGTATTTCTCCAGCAGTATCCCATTGGTCGTCATCGAGAGATCAAGTATCTCCGGTATTGAGGCAATCATTTCTACAAGATTGACCACACCTTTCCTGACCATTGGTTCTCCTCCGGTGATCCGAACCTTGTTAATCCCGTAATCGACGGCAACTTTTACCACCTCAAAAATCTCAACATATCTTAAGATATCTTCATGGTTTACCATTGGTACACCCTCTTCGGGCATGCAATAGGTGCAACGGAGATTACACCGGTCAGTAACCGATATTCTTAAATAATTGATATTGCGATCAAAGCGGTCGAACATCCACAAATTCCCCTTGTTCAATTATGGTTTTCCCGATCGGTACCGGTATGATCCCGACAGCATCGCGGAGAGAAAATATATGAGCAGAACCATGGTATTCAACAGGATACACCAGACCATCACCATCTATCCTCACTGGCATCCAGGACAGTCGGTTACTCTTCTTGCGCGTCATCTGTTTTCCGGCTCTTAAGCGAATCACCGGCGGATTCCATGAATGACCCATGCATTTATATATAAATGGTTTAATAAGAAGATCGAGCACAAAAAAAGAAGACACCGGATTACCCGGCAATCCAAAAACAAATCTATTCCGACCTGTACCAAAGAGAGTGGGTTTGCCAGGCTGGATGGCAACCTGTTTAAAAGCCACTTCTATTCCAAGACTATTTAAAACTGCAGGAACGAAATCATATTCACCCATGGAAATGCCGCCGCTTAGGATGAGGATATCATTCTGATTAAGGGCATCTGAAATCATGTTCCGTGTGATTTCCTCATCATCTGTTGCTATCCCGTAATAATCACTGTCGATCCCCATCTTTCCCAGTTGCGCAATGATCTGGTAAGCGTTGGTATTCCGTATTTGAGAAAGACCCGGGATTTCGCCCGGTTCAACCAGTTCCGTGCCGGTCGACAATACACCCACTGTCGGCATACAGTAAACATCAACAACCACTTTTCCCACTGTTGCCAGAATGGGCACATGGCGCGAATCCAGAAGGATTCCGGGTTCAAGAATCAATTCCCCTGCTTTTACATCCTCACCGCGGTAACAAATATTGGCAGCCGTTTTTTCACCGGCAAACCGGACCATGGCCAAGTTTGATTGGCTGGCCTCTGTTACCTGACATTCCTCCACTTTGATAACCGTATCAGCACCCTCGGGAATGATTGCCCCGGTCATGATCTGTGCACAAGTTTCCCTGGTAATTGATTTCAAGGGCGGAATCCCTGCCCTGATCACTTCCACCACTCGCATGGGTTTTCCGATATCTTCCCGCCGGCAGGCATATCCGTCCATGGCGCTTTTGTTAAAAGGAGGCATATCCATGTCGGAGACGATATTCTCCGCAAGTACACGGCCAGGACTCTCTTCAAAGCCAATGCTTTCAATGCCGAATGTAATCGACTGGTTTAAAGATAATTCAACGGCCTCTTCAAAAGTAATCATCACATAAATATTAAACGGCTAAGGTATGCTTTTATCTTTTTTCACATTCATGAAAAATACCCGGTTCCATTTTTCCATTTCCCAGCTCATTCAACATCTATATTATTTGTAATCCACTAAAAACTTCAACAAAATGAAAACAGTTAAATGGAAAGGGCTGGGATTCATCCTGGCCATTCTGGTGATCCTGATTGGCAACCTGATCGGAATCAAAGTCATGGCGACCGAAGACGGAGATAACCGGTACATGTCAGTAACGGATGATCCCCCGGCAGGTGTGCTCAAGGGTTATACCCCTTATGTAGAACGGGTCAAGATCGGCGAACATCTCGAATATTGGGGTGGCTGGGTTGGCGTCCCATTTCTCCATTTGGTAACCGACTATGCTGATTCCTATTGCTGCAAGAAAACCTATCGTGAGATGGATGGATGTAAGGGTCTGAAAATCTGTCAAAATCAATCATGAAATTTAAATTCTGGCTCTTCGGCATTTTCAGCCTGCTGATTGTCAATCTCGCCTGGATCTGGCGCACCGATCAGGATAGCAAGGAATATGCACAAAGGATGAACGATAACAGGGACCGCTTTATTCAGACGAGCCGCGAGTTATACCTCATGAAGAGGGGATGGGAATTCACGATGAAATCAAATGAGCAGCGTTTGCCCGAAAGGATATGGATCAAACATGAAAAGGACACCCTTACCATGCTGGACCATTATGTTGGTCCATCCAGCAAATTGGTTCTGGTGCTGTCGGACCGACATTGTTCAACCTGTGTCGATCAGCTGCTGTTTATCCTGAAAAATGAATTCCCTGAGATACAGCGCGGGAATATTCTGGTACTGTATTCTTCGTCTGGAAAAGACGGAGAACAATGGACCCACAGGCAGAAGATCCTGCCAGGTGTGAATTTTTTAGAAATCAGGGATAAAAGTTTACGGTTACCTATGGATTCACTGGAAATACCCTACTTCTTCGTGACCGGCCGCGACCATTTGGCCGCTCAGTCGTATACCCCCTATCCCGCGCTTGAACTCCAGACGAAAGCGTACCTTAAATTGATGGTGCAGAGATACTTTAACTGATCAAAACCATGAAAACAAAATCCTTTTTTTGCCTGGCTTTTTTCATTCTGATGATGGCAGGCTGTCACACTGACAACACAGCCGAACAACAGGTCATCTCTGTTCCATTTGAGCATGCAGAGGTAATCGATATGGGACAATTCATCGAAAATATCCGTTATATCCAACTGCAGAACCACCCCGAATCCGCCTTTACCAATATCGATAAAATGCTTGTTTTCGGTGGAAATATGTTCATGCTTGACAAAAGGCTTGAAGCGGTTTTCTGCTTTGATACGACCGGGAAGTTCCGATACCGCATCCAGAGGGTAGGACGGGGTCCGGGAGAATATCAGGAGCTGGAATCCTTTTGGTTGAAACCAGCCGAAAAAGAACTCTGGCTCTCTTCCTTTTGGCCATCGAAAATTATGGTTTACAATTTTGACGGGGTGATGCTTCGGGAATTCAAAACCCGATGGTCAGGCAATGATATGGTCAGGGTTGGAGATAATACGATCGCCGTCTATAATACATCCGGATGCAATGATGGTTACGACAGCCTTCGCGAGGGAATGTTTCTACTCGGTGAGGATGGTGGCTGCAGAGGGCAGGCAAAAATATTGGGCGACAGCTCGATGTATTGGTCTATGGCCATGCACCGGTGCCTGGAGGAGACTGAAAACGGCGCCCTGCTTTTAAGCCAATCCGATACTATATTTAAAATCGACAGCAAGGGTGCGGTCACACCCGATATTTTCCTCGATTGGGGTAGTTTGAAATTTCCTGACGATCTCCGGAGGATATACTTTGGAACCCCGGGTTCGGAAGAGGTCTTTAAAGGGAATTATGTTACAGGAAAGGATCAGTTAGTTGCTTTCGGTCCAATCCGGATGTTTGAGATCTTTATTGATGGACATCTGGAATTCGCACTGGCAAACCTCAAAACAAGAAGGGGCAGTTTTTCAACTCAAATAACCTGTAAAACCGCCAGCGTTCCCTTGCTGAATCCTTTTTCGAAAAGTGACCGGGACGAATTGATCGGGATGTATGACATGTCGCTCCTTATCGCTATGAAGGAGTCACAATCGAACCGGAAAGAAGATGAGAAGATGAATAAATTTTTCCGGGCAATGGACTCATTGGTCGGGTCGGCCCTGGCACAGGACCGACCTGTTCTGTGGATAGCAAAAATTAAACAGGAATGGTTAAACACAACACATTAAAATCATGAACGCAAAAAAGCAATTATCAATGATCATTCTGGTTACCGGTCTTATGGTATCCGGGATTGTTTATGGGGATGACCCGGTTAATGGATCAGGAACAGATTCCG
>Ga0172379_10002708_pt1 | contig 30514 bp, 32 predicted proteins | sample GrowelOW334metaG_FD_119756 | JGI IMG/M metagenome (GOLD analysis project Ga0172379, IMG submission 119756) | Groundwater microbial communities from an aquifer near a municipal landfill in Southern Ontario, Canada - Groundwater well OW334 metaG | ecosystem: Environmental > Aquatic > Deep...
AAAAACTTAATGAAAATCCAGAATCATCCTATGCTTATAGCTCATTTATCTGGGGCTGGAAAAAATTCAAGCTCTGGGCCTTTGATCCGGAAAGATTAAGACAGATGCCATATATTCATACATCGGCATTAATCAGGCGAGAGCACTTTCCGAGATTTGATTTATCCCTTAAAAAATTCCAGGATTGGGATTTATGGCTAACAATGCTTGAGCAAGGACATGAGGGAGTGTGGGTGGATGAAGTTTTATTTAGAGTCATGGCAAGCGGGACAATGAGTTCTTGGTTACCAAGCTTTGTATATAAATTGCCATTTTTAAAAACCAAAAGCAAAGATAAGTATGAAAAAGCAATGGAAATTATTAAAGAAAAACACAAATTATGATGAGATTAAATAAATTTTTAGCATTATCAGGAGTCGCCTCACGCAGAAAAGCGGATGAGCTCATTTCAGATGGAAAGATAAAAATTAATGGAAAAATCATTAAAGAATTGGGCGTACAAATTGATGAGAATAACGATACAATTGAATATGACCGAAAGATAATTAAAATAGAGGAAGAAAAAATTTACATTGCTTTAAATAAGCCTGTGGGCTATATCAGTAGCGCAGTCAGCTGGCAAGGCAAATCAGTATTAGAATTATTAAAATCAAAAGAAATTGATCAGCGAGTTTATCCTGTCGGCCGGCTCGATAAAGATAGTAGGGGACTGATTATTTTAACAAATGATGGCGACTTGGCATATAAGCTAACCCAGGCGAGATTTGAATATGAAAAAGAATACGAAGTTGAAATTAGTTCGAATTTTAATACGGCAGATAGAGCCGTTTTAGAAAAATCCATGATTATTGACGGTAAAAGAGTCAGGGGAGTGGGCGTTAAAATTATGAGCGATAAAGTGCTACGAATTATTTTAAAAGAGGGGATTAATCGCCAAATCAGAAAAATGCTCGGTAATCTGGGCTATGGCGTTTTGGACTTAAACAGAATAAGAATTAATAAATTAAAATTGATTGACCTAAATCTTAAAGTTGGTGAGTGGAAAAAGGTTATAAAATCAGATATAATCTAAAAATATGCAAGATTTAACATTATTAGAAATTGATCAGATAAGAAAGAGTGGCTATAGGCCCCAAGTTGTAGGCTGTTTTTTGAAAGATAAAAAAATACTTTTTGTTTATAAAAAAGAATATGATCTTTGGCAGCTTCCACAGGGGGGCATAGACAATAAAGAAATTATCGAAGATGCATTTTTTAGAGAAACTGGCGAGGAACTTGGTGATAAATTTTTAAAATCATGTGATAAAAACATTTTATTAGTTGGCGATGACAAAGTTGATTTTCCTTCAAGTACGCAAGGTGCTAGGGATTTAAAAGATGACCTAGGAGAAAAAATTTTTATGAAAGGGAAATGCTATTTTTTTATCTGTTGTCAAGTTAATGACGATAAAATTGATATTTCAGACACGGAATTCGATGATTATAAATGGATATCATATGAAGAGGCAATAAATTTATGTAATAGCATATATCAAAAAGGAAAAAAACGCATAACTATAAAGGCCTTAAATCTATTAAAACAATCAGCGCTAATATAATTATTATGAAAATTTCGATAGTCATAGTCTCTTGGAACGTAAAAGACCTGCTTCAAAAGTGCCTAAATTCAATTATTAATAATCCGCTCTATGAATTGACGGAGACTTTTGTGGTTGATAATGCCTCAAAAGACGGTTCTGCCGAGATGGTAAAAGAAAAATTTCCTCAAATCAATTTAATTGCCAGCGATAAAAATTTAGGATTTGCCAAGGGAAACAATGTTGCCTTAAAAAAATGTACTGGGGATTATATTTTGTTTTTAAATCCGGACACGGAAATATTTACTGACACATTACAAAAATCAGTGGAGTTTATGGCGCAAAATCCAAACTGTGGAATAATGGGATGTAAAATGCTTTATGGCGACAAGTCTTTTCAGCCATCGGTTAGAAGATTCCCATCTTTATGGCCCATATTTTTAATGCTTATAAAAGCTCCGAAAATTTTCAAAAAAATAAAAGCAATTGACAGATATATGGCAACTGATTTTGATTATAATAAAGCCCAAGAAGTTGATCAGGTAATGGGCGCATATATGTTTGTTAAAAAAGAAGTAATAGATAGGGTCGGGGCCTTTGATGAAAGGTTTTTTTATTGGTTTGAGGAAGTGGATTTTTGCCTTAGGGTCAAAAAAGCCGGATTTAAAATTATGTATGATCCAAAAACAATAATTATCCATCATGGAGGTAAAAGTTTTGCTCAACAAAAAACCATCAACAATCAAAAAATCTTTTTTCAAAGCGCATTTAAGTATTTTATGAAAAATAACTTTACAAAAAAATATGGGGAAACTAAAGACAATTCTTAAAAAAGCCAAGAGGAACGCCAAAATGATATTTTATGTTGGCAATGGCGTAGAATGCCCTTGTTGTGGAAAAAAATTTAAAAAGTTCATTGACATTAGCGCAACAAGAAAAAATGCTATTTGTCCCAATTGCGATTCATACGAAAGGCATCGCCTTCTTTGGTTATTTTTAAAAAATAAGACTACGGTATTTAGTAAGCCCCAAAAAATGCTCCATATTGCTCCGGAACCGATGTTTCAAAAAAAGTTTAAAACAATGAAACATTTGGATTATATAAGCGCGGATTTGGATTCTCCTCTCGCAATGGTAAAAATGGATATAACCGATATTAAATATCCCAATAATACCTTTGATATGATTATTTGCAACCATGTTTTGGAGCACATTGTAGATGAACAAAAGGCACTCAGTGAAATTAAGAGGGTGTTAAAGCCAAATGGTCAGGCAATATTGCAGGTCCCGGTTCATTCTGACTATTTACAAACTTATGAGGACAACTCTATTATTTCTGAGGAGGGGAGATTAAAGGCATTTGGACAAAAAGATCATGTGAGAATTTATGGCCTTGATTATGCCGATAGATTTAAAAAATCAGACATGGATATTAAAATTATTAAATATTGCAATGAATTTAATGAGGCAGACATTGCTAAATACGGCTTAAGGCGAGACGAGGAAATTCCTATTGCCACAAAAATATAACTATGATTTTATTTTTACTTTTTTTAATACTAGGCATTGCTGTTGCGATATCATATTTTGTTGGAAAAAATAAATTTTCACCAGCCAAGCTTTTTATTGCCTTATGGCTTATAGCCATCTCCATTTCCCAGCTTCGATTAAGCCCCAATGAATCGCCCTGGACAATCAAATTTTGGATTATTTTACTTTCATTTTTGGCCATATTTGTGATTTTCTTTATTTTATTTTCCAAAATATTTAACAAAAAAATTGGCAAAGTTACCGCAAATAACGAAAACCCCTCAAAAATATTTTTTGTAATTCTGATACTGATGACAGTTGCCAGCGTGATTGTAAATATCTATATATTTTTTAAATTTGGCACCTTGCCAATACTGTCTAGCCAGCCTGACAGCTTCCGCTTTGTAATTAATAGAAAATTGTTTGGATTATGGGAATACATTTCATTGCTTCCAAGGCTGGCCATACCATTTTCTGTTTTTTATCTATTAGTTTTCAAGCCCAAAAAGTGGGTAAAGGCGGCCTTAATTGCTAATATTATTGCCGGCTTTGCGGTTTTGTCTCTTTATACTTCGAGGCTGGTAATAATTTTCCCGATATTAATCTCTTATTTTTCCTATTTAATTTATAATTTAAAGGCTTTTAATTTTAGAAAGTTAGTTAGTGCCACCGTAGCCGTAATTGTAATAGTTTTAATAATCTCTGTTGCCATTCCAGCCTTCAGGCAATCCATAACATATCGCGATTATAATGATCCTAATGCGGAAAAAGATCCATTCACCTATATCTCAAAACTATCGGGTTTAAAAGTGCCCAAGGAGCTTAATTTTATAGTTCCAATTTACATTATTCCAACATTTAACCTTCAAGCCATGATGAGGGCGGTTGATTTTTACAATGGATCAAACATTTATTATGGCCAATATACTTTATCTACCTTTAACCCAGGACTAAAATATATTGGGGCAAAATTTGATGTTAAAATACCGTTTAAAGATTTATTTTTGCCCTGGTGGGTAACTGCAACATATATGTTTAGCTGGTGGGCCGATTTCTGGTATTTGGGAATTCTGATCGCTGCCGGTTTTTTAGCCCTTGTTTTGTCATTTGTTTATTCTTACGCAACAAAAAAACCGAATTTCTTCAGTATTATTTTATTCTCATACTTTAGTTTTGTAACAATAATGACAATTTACACCAACTATTTCCAACGCTCAGAACTATATATAGATTTGGCTGTAATTATAATTTGTGCCCTTATTTTAAGATTAAGATTCTATAAACAAAGTTAGTCAAGCTATCATTCCCGCGGAGGCGGGAATCCAGTGTCCTTAAATTAATCTCTGGATCCTGGATCAAGTCCAGGATGGCAAAAAAGAAAGGGAATTATGCTAAAATTTTACCGTTTAAATCCTCATAGCCTCTTAAAAAATCATCTGCATTCATTTCTTTTTTGCCCTCTAGTTGAAGTCGGTCTAATTTTAAAAAGTCTTCTCCGCAAGCTACAATCAACTCATTATTATTAATAATAATTTGCCCAGGACTCTTTTTAATATTTTTTTGTTTTAATATTTTAGTCGGAGGAAAGATTTTAATTCTTTTGCCATCTAGCATGGTCCATGTCCCTGGCCACGGATGAAAGGCATAGATTTTTCTTTTTATCTCCTGAGCAGACTTATTCCAATCGACTTTAGCATCTTCTTTGTTTATAATCCTGCAAAAGGTTGCCTGGTCATGATCCTGCTCTATCGGTTTAATCTCTCCATTAATAAATTTTATGGCGGAGCTAATAAGCAAATCAGTACTAAGATCTGCCAGTTTTTCATGAAGGATGTCGTTTGTTTCTTCTTCTGAGAGTTTTCTTTCAACTTGTGAAAGAATGGGACCGTGATCCATTTTTTCATCCATCAGCATAATTGTAACGCCAGTTTTTTCTTCTCCATTTAAAATTGCGCTTTGAACGGGTGAGGCACCTCGATATTTTGGCAAAAGAGAAGGATGAACATTAATTGCTCCATACCTAGCCACTTCCAAAATTTCTTTGGGAATAATTTGACCATAAGCGACAACAATCATCAAATCAGCCTTAAGTGTTTTTAGTTCACTGGCAATATTTATATCTGCCTTGAGCCTTTCTGGTTGAAAAATTTTAAAATCTTTTTCTAAAGCAATCTTTTTAACGGGGGATTGGATTATTTCATGTTTTCGGCCCGATGGCTTATCAGATTGGGTTATGACCGCAACTACATCAAAACGGCCATCATTTATAATGGCATTTAGATAATGAGTGGAAAATTCAGGTGTTCCAACAAAAATTGTTTTGATTTTATCCATTGATTATTTTAGCTCTGTTATATCTATAGCTTTATCTATAAATAAAATTCCATCCAAATGATCAGCTTCGTGCTGGATTACTCTAGCTAGCAGGCCTTCTGCCGTTATTTTCTTTTGCTCACCGTTTTGGTCGATATATTTTAAAATTATCTTTTTATGCCTTTTTACCATGCCATATTTTAATGGCACAGAAAGGCAACCTTCTTCGCCCATTTCTTTGGCAAGAGATTTTCTCAAAAACTTTGGATTAAAAATAACCAAATCGCCATCCTTGTGCCTAATTACGACCAAGCGGATACTTTTTCCAATTTGAGGCGCAGCAAGACCAACGCCATCGCTTTTGTGCATGGTTTTTATCATTTCAGGAATCAATTCTTGAATCTCTTTGGATTTAATTTCCCTTATCAGTAACTGAGCTGATTTTTTCCTTAAAATAGGATCTGGTATGGTTATAATTTTTAACATATGATTTATATCATATAATGTTTATGCACTTATGTCAATTTGAGTAATATCCTTATTCTGATATAATTCAACCATGAATGAAGATAACGGATTTCAAAATTTAGGTTCAATTTTTGCCAATAGAAAGCAAGCAATAAAACCCCCCGCCTATCAGTGGCAGGATTTAGCTTTGCGGATAATCGGCGAACTCGGAATCCCTGGCTTTAAAAGAAATTCAGTTTTTAAGGCTTGTAAAGATCACCCAAAAGAATTTATTGAGAGATGTTTAAATGATACGAAGGAGTTGTGCAAAATAGGGGAGAGGTGGAAATATTTTTTTAAAATTGTTGAAGGTAAAGATCAAAAAAACGGCCAGTAGGCCGTTTTAAAATATTATTCTAACCGTAGATTTGCCACCAAATATCCTACGCCAAACGGAGCTTCATAACTTAAAATTTCTGTCTTATAATTATAGTTATTTAAAACTCCAAGCAAGATCAAGATAGAACGCAGGCCGCATTCAGCGGCTTTTTCAATAAGCTTATGGTCTAAATTGATAATGGCCTGGCTATCAGCACCCTTAAGCAATTCTATTAATTTTTCATCAAATTCTTTACCAGTAGAGTTAAATGGCAAAGGGGCTTTATCTGTCAAGCAGTGTGACAAGTCCCCAGAAGCGATTACAGCAATTCTCTTATCACTATCCATTGCTAATTCCTTCAAACTTTTACCAAATTCAAAGTGTGATACATTATCCAAAAGCGAATAATAAATTGGAATAAGCGAAGTGCCCTCCAAGTGTCTAAGCAGAAAATAAGCCGGTACGCCGATTCCATGATCCAATTCCTTATCAGAAATAATATTAATAGGCAATTTATTGTTTATTTTTTCTGAATTGGTCGACATTAATACCATATCGCCCTTAACATCAAACTTAGTTGCAAAATCACCAAACTCTTTAAAATTTATTTCAAAATGATCACTAACATTGACCGTAAAGGCATCAGGATTCACTTGTCCGTGAGGCGAGATAATTATTACAATATCGGGCTTAGACGCGTATAAGTCCTTTTCCAATTTTTCCATGGCGTCAACGGTTTTTTTTATCTGACTCGATTTTTCCTTGCCGATTGTTGGAATAGCAACCGGAGGATGGGGCATAATTGCTGTAAATACTAAAGGCATATTTTTAAATTATTTACCAATCACCAGTAATATACTGGCCTGTCGGATGAATGTCAATTGTTTGTTGAGTATAAATTTTAACATTTTTCCAGCTGTATTTCATTTTTGCAAAAGCAGATGCATTAAGGATTGGGAGCTTCATTCCATTAGAAATAACATAAATTGTCTTTGCTTTATTGGACTTAACTATTTCACCGTCAGGAAGCGTAATATTGGCTCCTGCAGGAAATATATCCAGATCCTCAGGATTTACCTTCGTTATTGGCATTCCCGAAAAATTAACCTTTAAAATTTCATTATTTATTACCTTGTTTTTTGCACCGCCCAAAACATAATAAATTTCTTTTGTTTTTATATTTTGCATTAATTTACCAGTCGGATAAAGAGTGTATTGCGTTATGTCCGAGCCATCCTTAAATAAAGCTAAGTCAGCGTCAGCAACTTTTATTATTTCGTCTTCATTAAATCCTGCTTTTTTAAAGATATCCTGGCTGACAATTTTTCTCTTGGCATCATCGACAATCATATAGATATTATTGGAAGGCCCTTGCAATAATGAAAAATTCAAATATTTAATCGGCGAACCGTCTTCATAATTATCAAGCTCACTTTGGGATGTTTCAATTATTCTTTTTGGATCAAATCTGGAAATTAATATTGATTTTGATGCGATTGCCCTTTTTGTACCAGCCTCAATATAATAAACCACATCGCCATCATCGGCCTGGAGCAAGGAGCCGTCCGGCCATTTCATCGAAAAATATTGATTATAAAGATTGAAAAAATTCAAATTACCATGAATATGTGGGGTATAATTATATAATCCGGCCGTAGCAGTATTAACGGGAGTTACTGATTGTCCGTCAATGTTGTAAGCCTTATTTGGCCGGAATCCAAATTCATCAATATTATCCATATAATAGCGAGTCTGCGCGGCCGCGGAATTAACTTGCTTATAAAAACCCTTCCATCTGTCATCACAACCACCACTATCCGGACAGCCATAACCGGTTGCTCTGTCATATTGTCCTTGCGATGGACTTGAATCTTCTAATAAGCTTTGTTCTTTTTGAACTAAAACAAGCAAATACTTCGGATTAATTTGCCAACGCCTTGATGTTTCAAAAAATGTTTCCGTAGCATTTTTAAAATTTCCTTCTTTGTCGACCGTAATATAGTCTTTTAAAGTCCCTTTTCTTTTAGATAAAAAATTACTTATATCAATTTGATCCATTGAATTATAATTGGACATTTCAGCATCTGAGATAATATTGTTTGGATTAAATTCCGCGGCAAGCGCAGGAAAAGCAAAAAAAGACGTAAATAGTATTAAAATTGCAAATTTTTTATATTGCATTATTTTTAGCATTATTATTATAATTTCATTATAACAGATTATTTAAATAATTTATAGCACCCAAGCCTATTTTAAAACAAATAAAAAAGGTTGAAGCGCAATGCGGACCGTGCCTACATTTTGCTTCAACCTCAAAGGTCAATAGCCACGATGGCTAGTTATTACCCGTCACGAGGGGTGCCACTTTCAGATACACCCCCCATGCGGAGCATCGAGAAGACGAGGCCTATCTTTGGCCAGTGCGGTGAGCTCCGTAGAGGCCCGCAAAAGCCGCTGATAGACAGCCGCCCAGGATAGACAGTAAATCACCGAAGTGATGAATGTTTTTGGGTGGTGGGTGCGGGAGAAGAGCCCGCACCCACCGTGAACCCAGGGCACGCGAAACTATCGGAAATCCGCCACCAAATGGTAAGCGGAGTGTAGTCTCGACATGGGGTTGACCGACCCCATGTCGATGGCACCAAGAAACGGTGCCGCGGAACAAGGAAGGAAAAATTCAAACACCAACCAATTGGTGTGTAATGTGCCATGGACGCGAACTTTCGCTCGCGCCCCGAGACCCGACGAAAAAACTCGAGTCTTGTCCTGACTTATGGTCCATATAAGCCCCATACGACAGAACCGTTTAAGCATTATTAATTATATTATTTAATTCATTAAAAAACAAGAGTTTTTGCAAATATGCCTAATTTTTGTTAAAATATTATAAATATTATGCTAATAGTTGATAAAGAAATTAATTCCAGGGCTAATTCTGAATTTGAGACAGAAACAGACTTTGACGAGAGAAATTTCAGAAATCATCGTAAACCCAAAAATCACTCCTGCGCCAAAGCTTTTGGCTGTTTTATTATTTTTCTGATTATAATTATTGGAATTATTTTTGTGGCAATTAAATTTTTTATCGGACCAATTGTTATGGCCGTCGATAAATTACCAAATGATTTTCCTAAAGAACTTGTAATATATAATTCCGAAAACGCAAAAATAAAAATTCAGACTCCGGCTGAAAAAAAACAGCTAGATAATATTTTAAAATATGTTCCGGACTCAATCAGTTCTTTGTTTCTAAATTTCTTTTCAACTGATCCCAGAACTCAGTTTGTCCAAAAGGCCAGCAATAATTTGAAGTTACCTGAAAATATTAATATAGGAGAATTAAAAAATTATCTGTCAAATTCAGATTTAAAAAATTCCAAAACAGTATCTGCCTCTTGGACTGACATAGATCGCAAAAAAGAGGATGTGGCTGAATTTTATAGAAAACAATTTATCAACAAGGGATTCCAGTTCAAAGAGAATATTCAGGATTATGATATTAACCTTAGTTTTTGGAAAAATGACGTTTTTGGAATTATAAATATCAGCGACAGCCTTACAAAAACATCCAGCGACGCAAATATAACCGTCAATTATAACGAAAAACAATGAAAATAGATTTACTTGGAGTAAAAATTGATAAAATAAATTTTAATGAAGTAATCAATCGGATTGCTGACTTTTTAAACTCCAGCCGGCAAATGTGGATTGCGACTGTAAATGCTGAAATTGTCCTCTTAGCACAAAAATATCTGCAATTTAAAAAAGTTTTAAATGAAGCGGATATCTCAACTTGCGATGGGTCTGGGCCGATGTGGGCTAGTAGTTTTTTAAATAAAGAAAAGCTGACGAGAGCAACCGGCGCTGATTTGGTAAAAAATCTACTGGAAATGTCACGGGCTAAAAATCCTCTAATCAGTAACGCAAAATATTTCCTTTTGGGTGGCAACGAAGGTATTGCCGAAACTGTTGCAAAAAAATATTCCAACTCAAATATTGTAGGCTATAATTCCGGCGGCAAGTTACATTTTGAAAATAACAAGTGGATATTAGAAAAAAACGATAAAATTATAAGTGAAATTAATCAAAGCGGAGCAAATATTTTAATTGTCGCTTTTGGTATGAGAAAACAAGAAACGTGGATAGCTCAAAACTTAAAACAGATGCCAAATATTAATGTTGCAATCGGAGTAGGTGGAACTTTAGATTTTTTGTCTGGCAAAATAAAACGGGCACCAAAAGTATTTAGAAAATTAGGCATCGAATGGCTATATAGATTAATCCAAGAACCAAAAAGATTCAAAAGGATTTGGAATGCAGTTGTAGTTTTTGGATTTAAAATTTTAATAGAAAAATTTAAAAAATAATGTTTAATCAGCTTGTCATAAACAGTTTGATTGCCGGCGCTATCTATGCGCTTGTTGCTTCAGGCTTTTCCTTGATTTATTCGACATGCAAATTTATCCACTTTGCCCATGGAACAGTAATAACAATCGGCGCTTATTTTTTATTTCTCACGTTTTCAATACTTGGCATTAATTTTTGGCTATCAATAGTTTTGACTGTGGTTTTTGTGTCATTTTTCGGTTGGCTGATTAATACGACTATTTATAGGCAACTCCGTAAACGAAAAGCGAGTTCGGTTATTTTACTTTTTACCAGCTTTGCCTTGTTGATACTTTTTGAGTCACTTATTTTAATGTTTTTTGGCGCAGATGTAAAAACCATTGATTTTATAAAAATACAAGAGGGGATAGAAATCTTTGGCGCAATAATAACACCTCTTCAAATCGTAATAATTGTAACTGCGCTGGTAATTTTGACTTTACTGTATTTATTAATGAAAAAAACCAAAATAGGCAAAGCAATGAGAGCTGTCGCAGACAATAAAGATGTTGCCGAGGTGGTTGGAATTTCTTCAGAGAAAGTCTATTCCTGGAGTTTTATAATCGGCTCGGCAATTGCCGGAATTGGCGGAATACTTATCGGCTTAGAACAAAATTTAGAACCGACAATGGGAACGGCTTTAATAATTAAAGGGTTTACGGGAGCTATTATTGGCGGAATCGGAAGCGTGCCCGGAGCAATACTTGGATCGTTTTTACTCGGATTTGCAGAAAATTTTGGCATTTGGTTTCTGCCATCAGGATACAAGGATGCGATTGCTTTTATAATTTTATTTATATTCCTGCTTTTTATGCCTCATGGAATTTTAGGGATTAAAAGAAAATAATTTTACATATTTTATTTTTAAACTTTAAAAATATGAAAAGATCATCAAAAATTATTTGGATAATAGTAATCGTCATAATTATTGCGATTGCTGTTAGCACATGGATAATATATGCCAATCAAAATTTAAAACAATCTTCAAGTATTGCATCTATAAAAATAGGGGCAATATTGCCGTTAACCGGTCAGATGTCTCGCTATGGAGAACTGGAAAAAAGTGGCCTGCAAACAGCTTTAGAAAAAATTAATAATAACGGTGGAATTAATGGCAAAAAACTGGAAGTTATATTTGAAGACAGTACTAGCCAGGCTAAAGGTGCAATAAGTTCGTGGTCAAAAATTTTATTAGAAAAGGATATTAATTTGATAATTGCGACAATAAGCAATACTTGCCAAGCACTTTCACCAATAGCAAATAATGACAAGATTGTGTTGATGTCGTCGGATTGCGCCGTAGCATCATATTCATCGCCTAATGATTATACCTTTAGAATACTATCAAGCAACAAAAAAGAAGGTGAACAAATGGCCGAATTATTAATTAATAAAGGCATAAAAACTATTTCGATAATGAAAATTAATAATGATTATGGCGAGGGCTTAGTTAAATATTTTTCCGAGGCATATGAAAATATGGGTGGCATCATAAAAAATACAGAATCATATAATTCAGACGAAAAAGACTTTAAGGGCTTGTTATCCAAAATTAAAAATTCATCACCGCAAGCGATTTATTTAATATCTTATGCACCAGATGCTGAAATTATTTTAAAACAAATAAAAGAATTAAACATTAATTTCCCGCTTTTTGCAGCCGAACCGTTTGCTAATAATACTCTGATTAAAAATGCCGCCCAATATGCAGAAGGGACTATTTATTTAAGGTCAACAATTTCTGAAAATGGAAAAACATTTATGGAAGAATACAAACAAAAAAATGGCGTTAATCCGGAAATTGGCACGGCCAGAACATACGACGCTCTAAATGTCATTACTGTCGCATTAAAAATATGTGAACAGAAAAATAATTTAACCTCGAATTGCATAAAGGATGAATTATATAAAATCAAAGACTACAATGGAACTATTGGGAAAATCGGCTTTGATATTAATGGCGATGTAGATATTCCATATGTTGTTCAAACAGTTAAAGACGGCCAATTTGTGCCTTATAATAATTAAGCTTAAAAAAATATGAAAAAATGGATTTGGATTATAATAATTATTATTGCACTTGTGGTTATTTTTGGTTTTTGGCTTACCAATAAAAAACAAAATAATACCAAAGAAGAAATTAAAATTGGATTTATTGGTCCATTAACCGGCTCTGGAGCATCATGGGGAATTGAACAAAAAAATACCTTAGAGATTATCAAAAGTGAAATAAACAATTCTGGAGGGGTCAACGGTAGACTTATTAACATTATTTATGAAGATGGAAAGTGCGATGGAAAAGATTCTGCAACAGCCGCCCAAAAGTTAATTAATATTGATAAGACAAAAATATTAATGACATCTTGTTCTTCTGCATCTTTATCTATTTCTCCTATAGCAGAGAGTAATAATGTTTTACTTTTTGCAATTTGGACAACAAATCCAGGCTTTACCAATGCCGGCAACTACTCTTTTCGTATTTCCTATTCCGACGTAGATACGGCCAAGACAATGGCAAAAATTATAGGAGAAAAATATAAAAAATTAGGTGTATTAACTGAAATGAACGATTATTCCGTTGGAGTATCAAATGCCTTTAAACAAAATTATAATGGAGAAATTTTTGAGGAAAATTTTTCTCCCGATTCAAAAGATTTTAAAACACAACTCACAAAAATTTTAAGCAACAAGCCAGAGGCAATATTACTCAACCCAAATCAACCAGGAGCTGGACTTGAGGCGCTTAAGGAATTAAGGGAGTTAGGATTTAAGAGCCAAATATATGGAAACTATTTTGGAAGCGATGGTGACGTGTTAAAATCAGCATTTGCACAGGAAATGGTCTTTTTTGCTGACCCAGACATTACAAACACTCCATTAAAACAAAGTTTGTTTGATAAATATATTGCGATTTATGGCGAAAAACCTGATTTTGAATATGCAGTCGCTGCTACTTATGATGGAGCATATATTCTAAAACAAGCACTTACAAAAGTAGAATATGATTCAGAAAAACTAAAAAATTATTTATATACTATTAAAGATTTTAATGGCATGTTAGGAACTTATGGATTTGACCAAAATGGTGACATAACAGGATCTCTGCCATCGGCCAAACAAATTGTAAATGGAGAAATTATACCCTACAAACAAAATTAACCTATGCTTTCAGCCTATATAATCCATCTTTTAATTTTAATTGGCATTTATCTGATACTTGCCCTATCTTTGCAATTGGCGATGGGCTATAGCGGATTGCTTAACCTTGGCCATATCGCTTTTTATGCAATTGGTGCATATATTTCAGCCATATTGGCGATAAACGGTTTTCCATTTTTCGGTTGCATTATATTTGCCGGCATTGGAGCTATGATTTTTGGTTTTTTATTATCCATTCCGACCAACAAATTAAAAGGGGATTATCTGGCTCTAGCAACACTGGGGTTTACGTTTGTTGTTTATGCAGTAACCTTAAACTGGACAAGTTTAACCAGAGGCCCGCTGGGAATTCCTGGAATACCAAAGCCGACTCTTTTGGGAATAGATTTCAGTAGCAATCTTTCATTTTTAATATTAACTGCAATAATTGCGCTTATCACTTTTTTAGTGATTTGGCAGATAACCAGATCGCCATTTGGAAAAGCCTTACAAGCCACAAGAGACGATGAATTAGCGGCTCAAGTGCTCGGTAAAAATACATTTAAATTAAAAAGTTATTCACTGGCAATATCAGCCTTCTTTGCCGGCGTGGCAGGAAGCCTCTATGCTTCTTATATAACCTTTATAGATCCGTCCTCATTTACTTTACTGCAAATCATTCCAATACTTTCAATTGTAATTATTGGGGGACTTGCTTCGCTTAGGGGAACAATTATTGCAACTTTTATAATCATCCTTTTGCCTGAACCACTAAGATTTATCGGATTTCCATCTTCAATTGTCGGACCGGCAAGGCAAATTATTTATGCTCTGATTCTTATTGCAATTTTAATATATAAGCCAAAGGGGTTTTTTGGCAAAGTAAAATTAGAATAAAATGCTTAAAATTAAAAAATTAAAAAAATATTTTGGGGGCGTTCATGCGGTTGATGACTGCAGTTTTGAAATTGAAGAGGGGAGAATAACTGCGCTCATCGGACCAAACGGCTCTGGTAAAACTACCATATTTAACTTGATTTCTGGAATAATCAAAGGCGATGAAGGCAAGATATTTTTGGATAAAAAAAATATTACAAATTTAAATCCTGATAAAATTTCTAATCTGGGATTATCCCGCGTATTCCAGCAGGCACATTTATTTGATAATTTATCAATTGAAGATAATTTATCAATTGCCATTAATAATGAAGATATTAAATTTATCAAAAATCTTTTAGGATTGAACTTTGACGGCAAAGAGAAAAATAAAAGAATAAAAGATGTTTTAGGGATGATTGGCATTAATAAATCGCCAAAACACATCTGTGGAGAATTAAGCTACGGACAAAAAAGACTGGTAGAACTGGCGCGCGCTATTTTAAATCCACACAAACTGCTTATACTTGATGAACCGGTAGCAGGAGTAAATCCTAAATTGCGCGATAAAATAAAGGCAATTTTAAAAGATTTAAAAAAACAAGGCGAGACAATCTTCCTTATCGAGCATGACATGAATTTTACTTTTACGGTTGCGGATTATGTAATTGTTATGGATGCTGGAAAGGTGATTGCCGAAGGCACGCCAAAACAAATTAAAAATAATAAGCTTGTTTTGGAAGCTTATTTAGGAGAATAATAATATCTTAAATTATTCCTTTGCAATTTTCCAAAGCGACTCAAAATAGTTATTAAAATTTTCCACAATATAAGGATTTTTAACTTCAAACACCAACACCGGTTCGCCATATACAACCATATCAATCCGGTCATGCCAAATCTGAGAGGTGACAGGGCTGGCTAAATTTTCAGGCAAATACCTATATTCCTTTCCGCCATGAGAACCATGCTCTTTGCCGTGATCAATAAGATATTTTACTTCGTTTCTCTGGCTTTCAAAAGTTACAAACTTGGCCTTAATTTTCTTTTGCATTCTAATCTTTTCATACTTAGCCAAAAAATTATTTTGGCTCATAAATTCAAACCACTTCTTTCCGCCAAAGCCGATAAAATGTAAAGTAGTATTTTTGGGTTGCCTCAATATATTTTCATAGTGAAATTCCTGCAATCCTTTTACCCCTTCAAAAATCTTTACTTCCTGTCCAAAAGCGAGGGCGTTTGTAAAAGTTCCTAAATTTTGAACGAGCTCACTAGCAACCTCCGATTGTTTTTGAGCTTCTTCTAAAAATTTATTTGGATTAGCCAAACTAAAATGTTGGCGATTTTTTCTGATTATTTTATTAATCAGCTGTTTTTTATGCAAATCTTCAAGCGTATTATAAACAATTTGGCGATGCAGTCCTGTTTTGGAAATTAACGGCCCCACCGTCACCTCTCCCAATTCCAAAAGCGCCATATAAATACCAGCCTCATGAGGCTTATAACCAAGCTGAATTAGGTTGTTTTTTATTTCTTCTTTCTTATTCATAGTCAAATTTTATTGATAATATTTTAATATTTCCCTTATTTTACTAATTTTATCATATATAATTAATGTCGTCAAATATTGTTGACAATAATATAAATATTAGCTAAAATTATTAATTATTTTTAATAAATCAATAAACTTTTCCATGCAAAAAAGCAAAAAAGTGACCATAGCAATAATAGTTGCCATAATAACCATTGTCATCATTGCCACTGTTGTAGTATCAGCTCAAAAAAAGCAGGCGACTTCCAACATTCAGAAAAATGTCATTAAAATTGGTGCGATATTGCCAATGACTGGGCCAAGCGCAATCTGGGGAGAATCAATCAAGCAGGGCATGGATTTAGCTCAAGAAGATCTATCTCACGATAAAATTGACATTCAATTATTTTATGAAGACAGCCAAGGCAAGGCCGATCAGGGCATAACCGCCTATAATAAATTAAATGAAATTGATAATGTAGATGTTTTTATTTCTGCACTTACTAATGTCAGCATGCCGTTAATCCCTCTGGCCAATAAAAATCAAAAAACTTTAATCATGACTGCTGTTGGCGTTAAAAATGCTACACAAGAAAGCAGGTATGTTTATAGATTTTTTGCTGACGATAAAGTTCATGCCTTAACTCATTTTAAATATAAGCTAAATAATTTCAACTATAAAAGCTTGGGTTTGCTTTATGTAAATAGCGAATATGGACAATCAGTATCACAATTAATCAAAGACAAAGCAATAGAGTCTGGCATTAAAATTATTGCCGAAGAAAGTTTTATGCAAAATTCTACTGATTATAAGACACAACTGACAAAAATAACAGCCAATACACCGGACGCAATAATAATAATTGCCACTTCACCGGTAGAAATTATTAACTCTATAAAACAGGCCAGGGAAATGAATATAAAATCAGACATCTTTGAGGCTTCATTTTTACTTTCAATGGAATCAACTAGGACACAACTAGGTAACTCGGCTAATGGCGCATATACTCTGGCATTTCCCTTTACATTAGGCAAAGCCGGTTCTGATTTTAATCACAAATTTCTAAATAAATATAATAAAGAAGCTATTTTTCCGGCGGCTTATGGCTATGACATGGTAAAAATAATTTCTGAAGCTGCCAAATCGGCGGCTAACGGAAATATTACTGAAGCCATGCAGAATATTTCTTCTTATGATAGTACTAATGGCACAGTAACCATCGATTCAAATCACAATATTATACCGAAGGCCTTTTCTGTTAAAATAGTTGATGGACAATTGGTGCCGGTTGAATAATTTTTTAAAAGCTTAACAATACAACATGAAAACAAAAATCCTACTAATCACCGTATTAATACTAACCATTACAATTGTATCTGGGTGTGCTTTAAATAATAAAGCAGTCACGGACATTAAAACTATTCAAATCGGCGCTATCCTCCCACTAAGCGGGGATGCCACAACCTATGGCAAGTCCAGCCAAAATGGAATTGCGCTAGCCAAGAAAGATTTAGCCGCCAAATATCCTGATTTTAAATTAGATGTCATATACGAAGACTCTTTATATAATCCCAAAGATGGCGTGTCAGCCTATCAAAAACTTTCTCAGACTAATAAAATTTCCGGCGTACTTATTGGTGCCAGTTTTATTGCCATTCCAATTAGGCCGCTCGCCGACAAGGATAATGTTCTCCAAATGGCTATCTGGTCTTCGGCTCCGTCATATACGGCAACTCACAATCTAAATTTTAGAACTACTCTGACCGCCGACGACACCATTCCAACAATCCTGGATTATATGAAAGCAAAAAATCTTTCCAGGCTAGCCATTATTTATTCTAATAATGAATTCGGCGCCTCCCACAAAAATTCTTTTGTAAAATTTGCTCCTGATGCCGGCATATCAATTGTTGCTTCAGAGGGTGTTGGCTATGAAAATGATTTCAGGACACGATTGACAAAAATCAAATCACTAAACGCAGATTCAATATTTTTTGTCGGCACTGCCGGACAATTAGCTAATGTTATTAAGCAAGCCAACGATCTTGATATCACAGCTCAAATCATATCTCAAGGCGCTGCAGAAGACGCACAACTTATTACCGGAGCCGGTTCTTTGGCTGATGGTCTGGTTTATGCTTATCCGTATGATAATTCTAGCGCCGATACCCAGGAATTTTCTAATGCATATAAAGAGGCTTATGGAGAACTGCCAAATCAATATTCAGCCGAAGCATATGCTGGATTACAACTTATAGGGGAGGCAATTCACCTATGCCAAAATAAAATTGATATCGCATGCTGGAAAGAAAAACTGCACTCACTCAAGGATTTTCAAACGATTTTGGGTAGTGGGTCATTTACTGACCTGGGAGATTTTAAAGCAGGAAAGGTTTTTATGAAGACAGTTAAAGATGGTGGGTTTGTCCCATATCAAAATTAATCTTACCCCACAAAGCTCCGCCCAAATGGCGGGGTTTTATTTTTATTTAATTTAAGATATAATAGCTCTAATATAATTAATTTATAACTATGAAAAAATCTGTTCTATTCATTGCCATTATCGCCATGGCCACAATAACCATATCCGGATGCAGTATTAACAAATCATCAAGCTCAAGTAAAGAGCCAATCAAAATAGGCGTCATAACTTCCTTAAGTGGAGACCTATCGGTATACGGCGAAGGAATGAAAAACTCTGTATTACTGGCCATAGATAATAGTGGACTGAAAGATAAAATTCAGGTTATTATAGAGGATGATCACTCTTGCAATATTACTGATGACGTGAGTGTCACTCAAAAATTACTTAATATTGATAAGGTGGACGCAATCGTAGGTCCAATGTGTTCATCAGCTGCGCTTTCTACCATTCCATTAACAGAGCCACTGGATAAAATTTTAATCTCTCCCATGGCGTCTTCGCAATCACTTACATCATCGGATTTTAAATTTTTCTTCAGAACAATTGCTTCGGACGCAGAAAAAAGTATTACTGTTTCAAATTATGCATATAATAAAGGCTTTAGGAATGCGGCCTTAATTTATGATATTGCAAATGATAGCTTTATTCAGGAGAGAAATGATCTTGAAAAATCATTTACTGGCTTGGGCGGAAAAATTATTGGCCAAGAATCTTTTAAAACTGGCGACAAAGACTTTAGAACTCAACTCACTAAAATCAAAAGCTTTAATGCCGACGTAATATTTGTGGGCGGTTTTCCAAAAGAAGTTGGTGCGATGTTAAAGCAAGCAAGGGAATTGGGTATAAATTTACAATTTATTTCAACAGAATCGTCTGTTGGTGTTCCCGATTTGTTGGAGGTTGGAGGCATTGCAACGGAAAATTTAATCTATCCTTTTGCTGATACGCCATCGAGCACTCAATATGTTAAATTTCAGGAAGAATATAAAAATAAATTCAATGCGGATCCGCCAACCTATGGAGCCCCAGAAAGCTATGATGCCGCAGTACTTTTAATAAAAGCCATTGAACAAAGCGATCGAAGCGGTGAAGGCATCAAAAAAGAGCTCTATTCTCTAGGGCAAAATTATCATGGAGCTAGCGGAATAATAAATTTTATGGAAAATGGCGACGTTAGTAAGCCCATGAGCATTAAAACTGTAAAAAATGGCCAATTTGTAAACGCTGAATAAAATTTTTAAATAATTTAAACAAATGAAAAAATCAATCCTACTTATTGCCATTATTGCGGTGGCTATAATAACCATATCCGGATGCAGTTTAAATAAATCCTTTTCACAAAACAAAGAAATTATAAAAATCGGTGCCATTTTACCTCTTACAGGCAAAGTTGCGCTAATAGGAGAGCAGATCAAAAACGGCATAACTTTGGCCGTAGAAGATATAAATGCAAAAGGCGGACAACAAATTGAAGTCTTATATGAGGATAGCAAACTAGATCCAAAAGAAGGGGTTACAGCAACAAATAAATTGATGGAAATTAATGGCGTTAAATATTTAGAAGTTGCTGGTACTCCGGTAATCACCGCCATTCAAACAATAACCGAAAAAAATAAAGTTTTAATGACTGCAGCATCGGTTTCAGCAAATGTTTTAAAAGACACAAATTACACATTGAGAACATTTTATAATCCAACCCAAGCCACAGAAAAACTAGCTGAATTTATTAAAAATAATAATTATTCTAAAGTAGCTCTTATATATACTGATGGCGATGCATATAAAAGCCAAATCGACTTATTAGAAAAGAATGGAGTAGTTTTTTCTCACAAAGAGAAATATACCCTTGAAGAGAAAGATTTTAAAACAATTCTTTTAAAAACGAAATCCTCTAACGCTGATTTGGTTGTACTGCTTGGATATGGACCAACTTATCCTGCTTTATTCAAGCAAATGGCAGAATTAAAAATGGAAAATCTAAATATTTTAGGTGATTTTTCTTTCTTGGAAGTTCCACAAGATTCTTTAGAGTTATATAAAAATGTTAAATTTATTATGCCTGATTTCAATCTGGCTCAAACTGACACAGCAAAAGAATTCAGCCAGAGATATGAAAAAAGATTCGGCACCAAACCGAATCACCAAGTTGCCTATGCATATGATACAATTAATCTTCTATATTTAGGAATTACAAAAACTGATGGAAGCACAGATAATGTGATGAATTATTTGAAAAATTACGGCGAATATAATGGAGTGGTAGGCAAGACTGAGTTAAAAAATAGTGATATGAGTGGCGGTCTTTCATTTGGCCAGTATAAAAATGGTGTTTTGATGCCATTAAATTCAAATTAAAAAGAAGTCTCGCCATAATGCCACATAAATTTCCATATTGATTTCATAGATTTAGCTATTTCCTCATCTTCAATTAAAACTCCAATTTTTGAAGAAAATGAAAGCAAGGCGACTTTATTATCAAAAAGAAAGATTTCATTAGTTATCGGATAAATGGCTGTATCAATGAATTTAACTTCCCTTGAAACTATTTTTGCATCGCTTAAATATACTTTATTATCCAAAGTCTTAGGCAACAACACCTTCACTCTTATGCTGTTTGTAGATCTTTTTTTGACATAGTTTTTAAAAAAATCCTTACCAATAACGCCTATGGCATTTTTAGGCGAAGCAATTCTATAAATATTTTTTTCTTTAGAGTTTAGGGTAGCTTCATAAAGCGACCTCAATCCTTCCACGCCGTCGAAATATTCAATTTTTGGCCTCTGCCTGCCATTATTTTTTAACATTAAAAGCGCTGGCAGAAAATCTTTAGAAAGCGCCAACTTCTCCTCCATTTTTTTCATTAGCTTGTCAGGATCGACAACTCTAAAAGTAATAATATTATTTTTAGTCAAACTAAAGGCGTACCCGCGACTTCTCAATCTTTTTAATATCTCATAAACAGTAATGCGATTAAGACCGCATTTCTTGGCAATTTCACTCACCTTAGCATTTCCCAACTCTAAAGACGCTAAATATACCTTCGCTTCTTTTTCTTCAAAGTTGAAACTGTTAATGATCTTTTCTAGCATATTTTTGTTGTAAATAATTATTACAGATACTATATAACTAATTTTAAATATTGTCAAATTAGCTTAATTTTATGGTTTATTTTGTAATATAATTTGACGATTTGTCATATTTTATTATAATTAAGCTAAATTAAATAAACAGAAAAACAATGTCAAAAAATAAAAAGCGGGGGATTATTTTAGTGATTGTAATACTAATTATCATTATCCTGGCCGGATGGTATTTTTTAGTGATTAACAAACAATCAAATAGCATTGTTCATAAACCTGAAATTAAAATCGGTTTTATCGGAGCAATGACTGGCCCGCTTGCAAAATATGGCGCCTATGAAGCCACTCAATTAGCTATTGACAATATTAATGCTGCCGGAGGCATAAATGGTATGCCAGTAAAATTAATTGCCGAAGACGGCAAGGGAGATTCTGCAACAGCCGTTACTGCTATGAACAAGCTAATAAATGTAGATGGAGTCAAGGTCATCCTTGGTGGACACAACTCTCCGGAAAGCAATACTATCGCGCCGATTGCTGATGAAAATAAAGTAATTATGCTCGCCTCAATTTCGTCTGGCCCTGGACTAAAACCGATTGGTAATTATGTCTTTAGAACTACGCCAATTTCAACAGTACAGTCAGATATTGTTTCTGAATTTGCCATAAATAAATTAAACTTAAAAAAGATGGCGATCATTTATGAGCAGACCGATTACGCCAGGCCGATTGCAGAAAAAATGAAAGAGGGATTTTCTAGCTTGGGTGGCAACGTTGTTTTATATGACGGCTACAATCCAGGAACAATTGATTTTAAAACTATTTTATTAAAAATAAAAAATAATGGCGCCGATTCTATTTTTATCTCTGTCCAAAATCCTGATGCTTCGTTTAATTTTCAAAAACAGCTAAAAGAATTAAATATAAATAATATTAAAATTTTTGGCAATGATGTGGCTATTGTTCCGGCAAACGTTAGTAGGGCGCCCGATCTATATGAAGGGATTATGGGTGCTTTGGTAGATTTTGACATTAACAATCCTAAGACTAAGGCATTTATTGATAAATATAATGCAAAATATAATACTCAAAGATTGCCTTATGACGTTTGGACGGCAGAAAGCTATGACGCAACCATGATTTTGGCCGATGCCATTTCTAAAAATGGCCTAGATGTTGAAAAATTAAAAACATATTTTCAAAATGGGATAAATAATTATGACGGTGTATCTGGAACCTTTGGCATTGATAAAAAAGGAAATGGAATCAGGGGATATAGCTTAAAGATTGTTAAAGATGGCAAAATTTTAAATTATAATAACTAAGCCAACAACTTTAGCTAAAAAGTTATCTTTAACTAAACCAACTTATCCACTGTTATAAATTTAACAAGTTTTCATTTTTTATCTATAATTAGTGATATTATTAATTAACAAAACTTTTATGAAAAAGTGGATAATAATTTTGATCATCGCAGTAATAGTGGTCGGCGGGATCTGGTACGCCCTAAGTGCTAAAGCTCCTACATCTGATAAAGTGGTCAAAATTGGTATTATCACCCCAATGACTGGAAGTGGGGCAGGCGTTTATCATGAGCCTCTAAGGCGAGGCATTGATTTGGCTTTAGCTGAGATCAATAAGGACGGTAAACAAATTGATGTTGTTTATGAAGATGACCAGCTGGACGCCAAACAATCATTATCAGCTTACAATAGCTTAAAAATGCGGGGTATCAAATACTATATTCTTAATGGCAGTCCATCGGCAGGAGCTGTAGCTCCAGAAATTCGAAAAGATGGAAATTTTTCATTAGTTCCATCGGCTCTTTTAACGGCCTATAAAGACGACAACCCACGAACATGTCGAATTGCCCTTACTGCCGACAATTATGGCCCAGCTTTTACCGATCTTTTATTAAATAAAATGAACGGCAAAAAAAATATAGCAACACTTATTTCCAATACTGAAGGCGGCATAGCCGTTTTTAATGCCCTTAAAGAAAAATTCGAGGCAGCCGGTGGAAAAATAGTACAAGCTGAGACTTTTGGCAAGGATGATACCGATTTTCACACTCAAATTGCCAAGATCAAAAATAATAAGCAAACGGAGGCGGTTATTATCCTTAATTGGTCCACCACAATTGAAACAATGCTTAAACAGATGAAACAACAAGGGTTAAATTTACCAATTATTAGCGATTCATCAACAATCAAAAATAGCGCTCTAAAGGATATAGCCCTAGCCAATGGAATAACTTTCCTTGATTATTCATTCTCAGTTGATAATACTAATGCATCTGATATTTCCAAAAATTTTGTTGCTAGTTATGCTGCAGTTTATAACAATGATAAGCCTTCGTTTCAGGCTGCTCAAGGTTATGACTCAATGAGATTAATGGCATATGCCTTTTCTAATGCCAAGACAAAGACACCTGATAGCGTTGCTGATTACTTCGTCAATAATATAAAGGATTATCCATCGGCTGGTGGTAATTTCTCCTTTGACTCCAGCTGTGAGGCTTTGAGAGATATCACAGTTCGCAAAGTATCAAATGGAAAAATTGGGAGTTTCTAATTTAAATTGTTTTCTAAGACCCCGCTACGGCGGGGTTTTAATTTTGCCCAATATTTGCTAAGATAGAGCCATATGTTGGAACTAAAAAATATCCAATCCGGCTACGAAAAAATGCAGATTCTTTTTGGCGTGGACATGAAAATTAAAGAAGGGGAGATAGTGGCGATTATTGGGCCAAACGGCGCCGGCAAATCAACTGTTTTAAAAAGCATTTTCAACCAATGCGATATTTATGGCGGTCAAATATCTTTAAACAACAAAGAAATTACAAAAATGCCAACCCATAAATTAATCGGGCTTGGCGTCAGTTATGTACCGCAAGGCAGGCAAATTTTTAGCGACATGACAGTAAAAGAAAATTTAGAAATGGGCGCATTTATTTTTAAAGATAATAAAAAAGTCAAAGAAGACATTAAAGGACTTTTCTTGCAATTTCCGATTTTAAAAGAAAAGCAAAAACAAAGAGCTTCAACTTTATCAGGCGGACAGCAACAACTCCTAGCCATAGCCCGGGCATTAATCCAAAATCCGCAACTCCTGCTTTTAGATGAACCGTCGCTTGGACTTTCGCCAAAAGCCATGAAAGAAATTTTTGAAATTATAAAAAAAATAAACGGTGATGGGGTTTCGATTATGATTGTCGAACAAAACGCCAAACAGGCAGTTGAATTAGCGCATAGGACTTATGTTTTAGAAAATGGAAAAGTTGCACTTGAAGGTGATAAAAGCATTTTAAAAAATGAAAAGATTAAAAATATATACTTCGGCTCGGAATTATAAATACAAATATGACAGAAATTATAACTTGTAAAAATAATTATGATGAAATAGTTGACGTACCTAAAGAGAAATTTTATTTTAGGCCGAGTGTCTATGGCATCATTAAAAATGGAAATAAAATTCTTATTGTAAGAACCAAATTTAATAATAAAATTTGGTTTCCAGGTGGGGCAGTAAATGTTGGTGAAAAATTAGACGATGCCCTGATTAGAGAATGTTTTGAAGAAACTGGACTAAAAATTACAAAAATTGGAGAACAATTATTATTTAAAGAAAACTTTTTTTACTATCAGCCGGAAGATTTAGCCATGCATGCATATTTATTTTTTTATCTTTGCGAAGTTGAGGATGGTGAATTAACAATTAATGGAATTGAACAAGATGAGGATTTAAGCTCTATTGAATGGATTGACATTAATGAAATAAAGGGGGATGATATTAGTGATTTTCAAGATGAAATATTTAATATAATAAATAACTTATAGCCATATGAATAATAAAAAAATCAGAACTCGTTATGCGCCAAGTCCGACTGGATATTTTCATGTAGGTGGCCTTAGAACTGCTCTCTATGCCTATTTATTTGCCAAGCAAAATAATGGAACCTTTTTTTTAAGAGTAGAAGATACTGACCAAACAAGGGAAGTCCAAGGGGCTGTGGATAACTTATTAAAGTCTTTAAAAATGGTGGGTTTAGACCCAGAAGAGGGCGTTTTATTAGATTCCGATGGTAAAGCCTCAGAAAAGGGTGATTTTGGGCCCTACACGCAATCACAGAGGCTTAAAATTTACCAAAAATACGCTCAAGAGCTAATAGACAAGGGCTTGGCTTATTATTGCTTTTGCACATCAGAAAGACTTGATGAGGTCCGAAAAACTCAAGAAGCGAACAAACAACCAACCAGATATGACAGGCATTGTCGAGATTTATCTGTTGACGAAGCTAAAGAAAGAATTGCAAAAGGGGAGAAGCATGTTATTAGAATGAAAATTCCAGATAATGAAATAATTGAATTTGAAGATTTAATTCGAGGAGCTGTTAAATTCAATAGCAATGAAATTGACGACCAGATATTGATGAAGTCCGATGGATTTCCAACTTACCACTTAGCTCACGTCGTTGATGATCATCTTATGGAGACAAGCCACATTATCAGAGGAGAGGAGTGGTTGCCATCTACTCCAAAACATTTATTATTATTTAAATTTTTTGGTTGGGAAGCTCCGGAATATGCCCATTTATCTTTACTTTTGAATCCAGACAAAACAAAACTATCTAAACGGCAAGGTGATGTCGCAGTTGAAGATTATATTGCCAAAGGCTATCTGCCTGAAGCAATTGTGAATTTTGTCGCTCTGCTTGGCTGGAATCCCGGAACTGAACAGGAAATTTTTTCAATGGAAGAACTAATCAAAGAATTTTCATTGGAAAAAGTCCATAAGACCGGCGCAATTTTTGATGTTAAAAAATTAGATTGGATGAATGGGGAATATATCAAAAAGATGGATTTTGGAAAGTTTAAAGAATTGGCCATGCCATTTTTTAGCGCTGTCATTGCGAGCGCAGCTGAGAAATCCCTTTCAGACGAGCAGATTGATAAAATTTTAAATTTAGAAAAGCAACGGATAATGAAATTGTCCGAAATAGGGGAGAGTATTGATTTTTTGCTTTCTAATGATATAAATTATGATCCTCAAATTCTTGTTTGGAAAAAATCGGATAAAGAATTTGCATTGAAAAATTTACAATTATTATCTAAGGAATTAAAAAATATTGATGAAAAAAATTGGACAGCAGAAAGTTTAGAAAAAGTGATAATTGAATTTATTAAAAATAACAATCTGACGAATGGGGAAGTGCTTTGGCCGATGAGGGTTGCATTGACCGGCCAAGAAAAATCTCCAACGCCATTTGAAGTGGCTGATATGTTAGAAAAAGAAAAAAGTTTGGAAAGGATTGATCAAGCTATAAAATCCCTAAAATAAAAAATGGGACTAGTGCATCGGCGATGCACTCAGCCCCGTAGGTTTATCGTCTAGAGTCAGAGCTCACTGGCTCTGTTGACGCCGAAGTTCTTCTTGAGCCTCCTGCGCCTTCTGGGCGAGATTCGCTGGACAGTCTGCCAACGATTTGTCGCCTTGACAGGCTGTCCCTTCATGCTCACACTCGTGGCAATTGGGTTTTTCCTCTTCTTTTTGTTCTTGCCCTCGTGGCATTGAAATCTCCTCCATTTTATATAGACCCCACCCCAATCACATCGACACAACTTTTGAAAACTACTACGCCTATATTATACGACAATTAATTAATTTTGTCAATAGTTTAACCAAATCCTAATTTTCTGTTATAATAGAAAGCAAAGAATACTCATAAATTCTCATGCTTAAAAAATCTTTAATATATTCAACCGGTTTTTTGTTAATATTGTTTTTATTTGTTTTTATTTCTCAAAATGCTCTTGCTGCCACGTCAAACGGGGGACCGGATCAAGCAGTCATTGACCAATTAAACAAACAATTAAACGAACAGCAAAAAAAGATTGATGAAATAACCGGAAAGATTGACCAATATAAAGCCAGCATCAAAGATGTCAGGGGACAGGCAATAACACTTAAGAACCAAGTGACTCTTCTTGATAATCAAATAGGCACAACCAATCTTGAAATTCAATCAAAAGAAGAGGAAATCAAGCAGACTGAACTTCAAATACAGAAGGTCAAATTGGAAATTAAACAAAATGAAATTGAAATTGAAAAAAATAAAGTTGAGCTGGCTTCTTTTATCAGGCTTTTAGACAGATATGATGACCGAAATTATCTCTCCGTAATGCTAAGTTATAATTCTTTTTCGGATTTTTTTGATCAGGTAAAATATAGCGAAGATATACAGAGAAGCCTTCAAAGAACCCTGGACAAAATTCAAGAATTAAATGAAAAGCTAGGCAATCAAAAAACAAGCTTAGATTCGAGTAAAAAACAACTGGACGAACTTCTGGAAAAACTTCAAAATTCCAGGGATGCACTTGATGACCAAAAAGATGCCAAGAATTATTTGATTATTGAAACTAAAAAATCAGAAAAAAAATTCCAAAATACCATTGCCGAATTAAAAAAAATGCAAGATGCGGCAAATGCTCAAGTTGCGGCAGTTGAAAGACAAATTAGAGCCGAACTTTCAAAAAAGGGCAGCGGTGAAAAATTAAATACCTTGGGTAATGCAATATTAACTTGGCCGACAATATCCCATAGAATAACCTGCCTATACCACGATCCTGATTATCCATTTACCAATGTTGTTGGACAGCATTCCGGTTTGGATATTGGCGTCAAACAGGGGACACCAATATTGGCAGCTGAAGCAGGATATGTTGCCAAGGCAGCCATGGGCACAAAATGGTACGGCAATTATATTATGATAATTCACAGCAACAATCTTTCTACGTTGTATGGACATTTAAGCAGTATAATTGTTGAACAGGATAAATATGTGTCCAAAGGACAAATAATCGGTTATAGTGGAAACACCGGTTTTTCATCTGGGCCACACTTGCACTTTGAGGTTAGAAGCAAAGGAATCCCAACAGATCCATTAAAATACTTACCATAAATAAAAAATTAAAAACATATGCCAACAACAAAAAGAAAGTGCTGCAAAAAAAAGACCGCGTCAATAGTCAAAACGTCACCAATAAAAAAAGAGGTGATAAAAATTGAAAAAAAAGCCAAGATCATTGGTAAGAAAATAGTTGCAAAATTCAAAAAAGCTCATGACGCCTTTGACTCTCTTGAACCGAGAAGAAAGAAGGAAATATTGGCTGGAATAATTGGCGCAACCGCAATTGCAGTAGGCGTTGGTTCAAAAATTGCAAATTCTAAAAGAAATAATTAATAATTTATTATGGAAATTTGTGTACAATGCGCAATGCCAATTGATGAAACCACCAAATGTACCTGTGAAGAATCAATTTGCCATCACTGCTGTTCCTGCGAGTCTGGATGTGAATGCGGTTGTAGCAAAAAAGAATAGATTTAGCAAAAAAAAACACGCTCTAGGAAAGACGTGTTTTTTGTTTAGTCATTATTTATTGACTATTTATATAAAATATACTTAAATACAGACAGCACAACAGGGGAAGGGGTGTGTAATGGTAAAAATCATTAAGCAGTTTCTGCTAATCTACGGCTTGGTGATGATCGTTTCATTGCCCATTATAGCCGTTACGCTTCTGATCTTTGGAAGCGGACCATCTATTGCAATAGTTAAAATGACTACACGCCACGGAGCGTTGTTGGCCATAATAATTATTGCAGGCAATGCTGTGCGTCTTCTGATAAGAACGCGCGAAAAGAGATTAATGGAGGGTTGCGTTGTGCGCTACCCTTGTGGAAGCAAAACCAAAATTAGAAGATAGGAGTAGAAACGGCCCATAAGACAGACGTCCAAAAAAGCTAAAACCTTTCAGGGCGTCTATTTTAATTATTTTGAGCCACTATGAAACTTGCGATGGATATTTTTTAATTGGGTATTTGTCACATGTGTATAAATCTGAGTTGTGCCAATATCTTTATGTCCCAAAAGCTCCTGCACCGAACGAAGATCAGCGCCATGGCTTAATAAATCAGTAGCATAGCTATGGCGCAAAGTATGTGGCGTTGCATCAATAGGCAAGCCAGCCATAGCAGTATATTTTCTGACTATTGATTCTATTGATCTTGACGTTAATCTATGGTCATCTCTTTCATCATCATTTTTCCTATAGTTTATAAAAAGGGGAGGGAGCATGTCTTTCCTGGTTTTTAAATACTTTAAAATCCAGCTCAGACACCGTGAAGAAAAATAAATTGTCCTAACGGATCCTCCTTTTCCCGCGATACTTAATTCATATTCATTCTCATTATTTTTTTCAATATCTTTCAAATTAAACTGTTTTACGTTAAGCGAAGTAGATTCTGAAACACGAAGCCCGGTAGAGAAGAGTGTTTCCATAATAGCCCTATCTCTTAAGCCGCTAACTCTATTTATGTCAGGCATTTCTAATAGCTTCTCAATCTGACTATAGCTTAAAAATTTTATTTTTTTATCTCTTTCTGTTAGCTTTGGTAATTTAATTTTTTCAGCCGGCAGGGAAGTGATGTCCTTATCGGAGAAATAGGTCATCAAAGCCCTTAGCGATCTTAAATAATAACTTTGGCTAGTCTTCTTAAGGCAGGTGCCCTTATAATCCTTTTTATGAGACAAATAGAGTCTATAATCCCATATATGCTTATCAGATAGCTCATGAGGCTTTAAATCTGAAAGATCATTTAGCTTAAGCCAATTAGTAAAAAGTTTCAAAAAATTATGATAATTTTTTGTTGATACCTGGCTTAGGCCCTTTTCTACCTCACAATATTCTAAAAATACAGGAATATGTTTGATAATTGAAACATTTGATTTTACCATAATTAAGCGGGTTAATTTCGGTTATCCTGTGTTA
>Ga0172379_10002709_pt1 | contig 30511 bp, 20 predicted proteins | sample GrowelOW334metaG_FD_119756 | JGI IMG/M metagenome (GOLD analysis project Ga0172379, IMG submission 119756) | Groundwater microbial communities from an aquifer near a municipal landfill in Southern Ontario, Canada - Groundwater well OW334 metaG | ecosystem: Environmental > Aquatic > Deep...
CACTAATAATTAATATAAAAAAAAAAAAAATATTTATATTATTTATAATGACTATATGGAAGCAGAAAACAGAGATGCCTGTCGGATGGGGGGGGGGGGGGGTATATTTACAATATTATTATGTTTATTCATAAGTATAACAATATCATATCAATCGAAAATCTCCTTGTGACATGGGAGAGATTTCTGAGAGGAAAAAGAAATAAAAAAGATGTAATGATATTTCAATCAAAACTCGGAGAAAATATAACAGAGTTACATGATTTTCTTCAATCAAGGACATATATACATGGAGAGTATTCAGCATTTAATATTTCTGACCCAAAACCAAGAAATATTCATAAGGCAACTGTCAGAGATAGATTACTTCATCATCTAATTTATAAAGAATTATATATGTATTTTGATGAACGTTTTATTTATGATTCATATTCATGTCGCAAAAACAAAGGGACACATAAAGCACTAGACAGATTCAGATTTTTTGCAAGAAAAGTATCAAAAAATAATACACGAACTTGTTATGTTTTAAAAGGTGATATCAGAAAGTTTTTCGCGAGTATTGATCATAATATTTTATATACAATTTTAAGTCGACGCATAGAAGACGAGGAGATGCATTGGTTAATCAAACAAGTTGTATCAAGTTTCCATACCACAAAAGTTGAAGTTGGTTTACCCCTTGGAAATCTTACTTCACAGCTTTTTGTAAATATTTACATGCACGAATTTGATATGTTTATAAAACAAGAACTTCAAGTGAAGTATTATATTCGCTACGCTGATGATTTTGCAATTATGTCTGATGATAGAGAATATTTAGAAGAACTACTTCCTAAAATAGAAAAATTTTTAGACGAAAAATTGAGATTAAAACTTCATCCCGACAAAGTCTATATTAAAACCTATTCATCAGGTGTTGATTTTTTAGGGTGGGTACATTTTCCATACCATAGACAAATTCGTACTACTACAAAAAGAAAGATAATTAAGAAATTAAAAGGTTATCCTAAACCACAAACCATTTCTTCCTATCGGGGGCTTTTAGAACATGGAGATACCTATAAACTTCGTTCTAGACAAAATTTAACATAATAAATTGTTGATTGATAATATTTGAAAAAAAACGTGAAAATGCTATATTTTATATATGGAAGAAGAATATCAAAAAGGAAGTTTGCATCCACTAACCCTCATTATGAATGAGGCTGTTTCTATTTTCAAAGACTTAGGTTTTTCTGTTGAGTTGGGACCTGAACTTGAAGATGAATGGCATAATTTTGATGCTCTCAATGTACCCAAGGACCATCCCGCTCGGGATATGCAAGATACCTTTTTTATTAAACATAAAGAGGGAATGGTTCTTCGTACGCATACTTCAAATACACAGATTCGCTTTATGGAAAATCTTGTGAAGTCAGGAGGGAAACCTCCGTTTGCGATTGTTTCTCCAGGAAAAGTTTTTCGTAATGAATCAACTGACTCTGGGCATGAAATGCAATTTTATCAGATAGAATGTTTGATGATAGGAGAAGATATTTCAGTTGCTCATATGAAAGGAGTTCTTTATGAATTTTTTAAAAGATTTTTTGCTGGTGACAATGTTGATATTCGTCTTCGCCCTTCTTTTTTTCCTTTCGTTGAACCAGGTTTTGAAATTGATTTAAAAAAAGGAGAAAAGTGGTTTGAATTACTTGGTGCTGGAATGGTTCACCCTAAAGTACTTGAAAATTGCGGAATTGATTCTAAAAAATATCAAGGCTTTGCTTTTGGGGTTGGTCTCGATCGATTAACGATGATGAAATATAAAATTCCAGATATTAGAGCCCTTTATCAAGGAGATTTAAGATTGAATCAGTTTTAATATATTTATCCCGTATTAAATTTTTGATTAAATAATATAAAATATAAAAATAATTATGAAAAATACAAACGAATTAAAATTAATAGTTAATGTAAAATTTTAGTACTGGGATGAAAATTTCTTATAATTGGTTAAAATCATATATTCCAGATATTCCCACCGAAGAAGATGTTGCAAATCTTGTAACATTTAAATTATGTGAAATTGAAGATGTAGAAAAATTACCGAATGGTGATACTATTTTTGATTTTAAAATTTTACCAGATCGAGCGCATGACTTGCTCTCACACCAGGGTGTGGCTCGCGAAATAGCTTCGTTACTTGGGCTTGATTTTGTTTTGCCAAATTATAAATTATCAGAATTGTCGAAACCGACTGAATTAAAAATTAATATAGAAACTGACGGGTGTCGTCGCTACATGGGGCGAATTGTTAGAGGAATAAAAATTGGTCCATCGCCAGAATGGATGGTTAAATATTTAACTTCAATTGGTCAAAGGAGCATAAACAACATTGTCGATGCGACAAATATTGTAATGTTTGATTGCGGTCAACCGATACACGCTTTTGATTTACAGCAACTTCTAGACGGTAAGATTGTTGTAAAACAAGCTCAAAAAGATCAAAAAATTGAATTAGTTGGTTCTGAAAAATTAACAGCAATTCTAGATGAAAACGATATTGTGATTACTGATGGGATTAAGAATTTGGCAGTTGCCGGAGTGAAAGGAGGACTTAATTCGGGGGTATTAGATAAGACTGTAGATATTTTGATTGAGGTTGCTAATTTTGATCCAACAAAAGTCCGCAAAACTGCTCGCCGACTTTCTATTCAAACAGAGGCATCAAAGAGATATGAGAATGATTTATCTCCAAGCCTTTGTGACTTTGCAATGAATGAAATATCAGCTCTTATGCTTGAAATGTGCCCCGAGGCTTTGTTTGAAGATGTGATTGACATTTATCCAACCAAACAAGAAATTAAAAAAGTTTCATTTCAGTCAGATTATATTTCAAAAATGCTTGGAGTAAATATAAAAAATGAAGAAATAGAAAAAATATTGAAAAATTATAAATATGAATTTTCCCACACGTCAGACATGTGGGAAGTAGAAATTCCATTAATGAGGTTAGATTTAGTAAGTTCACGTGATTTTGTGGAAGAGATCGGGAGAGCATACGGATATGATAAAATAAATCCAACTCTCCCTCCGATTTCCAAAAGTATTCTCCAAGATAATCCTATTTGGATAAAAATTTATTTAGCAAAACAAAAACTGGTAAATGATGGTTATAGAGAAGTTATGACTTATGTTTTCAGAGATAAGGGAGAGCTTGAAGTTCTTGCTTCAGCTTCTGATAAGAATTTCTTGAAGACTAATCTTACTGAAAGTTTAAAAGAAAGTATTTCCTTAAATCAAAAAAATCTACCACTTTTAAGTGGTGATGAAGTTAAAGTATTTGAAATAGGTACAGTATTCTCAAAAAAAGGTGAGGAAATTCATGTGGCTTATGGTGATAAGAAAAATGTTATAGAATTATCACTTGATGAATTTGTGGATACTTCAAATCTTTTGTGGGAAAAGGTCTTACCTCTGGATGTATCAAGACAAGATACCGAAGAACAAAAGATTTTTAAACCCTGGTCTATATATCCATATATCACTCGTGATATTGCTGTATGGGTTCCAGAAGGAATCATGCCAGAAAAATTGATAGATATTTACAAAGATTTTGGTACAGAACTTTTGATTAAAGAACCAAAATTATTTGATTCATTTACAAAACCTGCCTCAACGCAAGGCGGGGACTCAAAAACTTCTTTTGCTTACCGCCTAGTCTTTCAAGCTTATGACCAGACTTTAACAGACGAGGAGGTTAACAAAATTATGTTAGAAATTACTGAAAAAATCGCATCATTGGGATGGGAAGTTAGATAATAACCTTTATTTATAAGATAAAAACTACACTAAATATGCTAGCATTTAGTGTAGTTTTTTGTTATAATATATGGAGAATTTACCCAGATTATAAGGGTATTTTAAATTAATATTGTGCTTTATTTAGAAATTAATGAGACAAAATAACCAATAAAATTATTATTATATAATTTTCTAATGAAGATGCCTAAAAAAGAAGAAAAAAAAGTTAAAGAAATAAAATATGGAGCGGAACAAATATCAGTTCTAGAAGGGTTAGAGCCAGTACGTCGTCGTCCTGGAATGTACATTGGTTCAACTGGTATTGATGGACTTCATCATTTGATTTGGGAAATTTTTGATAACTCACGCGACGAGGCGATGGGTGGATATTGTGATCACATCGAAGTGGTTCTTCTTCCAGATAATTCTGTTCGTGTTGTAGATAATGGGCGTGGAATTCCAGTTGGAATTCATCCAAAAACAAAAGTTTCGGCTCTTGAAACTGTTATGACGACACTTCATGCTGGAGGTAAATTTGGGGGAGATGATAGTGGCTATAAAGTTTCTGGCGGACTTCATGGAGTTGGAGCATCTGTTGTAAATGCACTTTCTATTTATACAAAGGCTGAAGTTCACACTGAAGGAGGACGTCATGTCCAAGAATATACTCAAGGCAAGAGGAAGTCTGCTGTTAAAAAAATTGGATCATCTAAACAACATGGAACTATTATATCTTTTCGACCAGATGAAGAAATTTTTAAACAGGTTAAATTCGATTTAGAAACAGTTGTAAATCATTTACGTCAACAAGCCTACCTTGTAAAAGGTTTAAGGATAGACATACTAGACGCACGTGAATGGGATCCACTAACAGGCGGAAAGGGTAAAAAAGATACTGATGATATTTTTTGGTTTAGAGAACTTGAACTTGAAATTCCATCCACTACATTTTATTTTGAAGGAGGACTTGTTTCTTTGGTTAAATTTTATAATAAAAATGAAAAACCTATTCACCCAACGGTTTTCTATGTTGAAAAAGAACAAGATGATGTAGGAGTAGAAGTTGCGTTGCAATATGTAGATGATATCAATTTTGATATCGTTCCTTTTGCAAACAATATACATACAGGTGAAGGGGGGTCTCATGTTACTGGTTTTAAAACTGCTCTTACTCGTATTTTAAATACCTATGGTAAAAAGAATAATCTAATCAAAGAAGCAGATGGAGGTTTTACGGGGGATGATGTGTTAGAAGGATTGACTTGTGTTATTTCTGTTAAACTTCGTGAGATTCAATTTGAAGGTCAGACAAAGGCTAAACTCGGTTCCACTGAGGCACAAGGAGCAGTTGCGACTGTATTTGGAGATGCATTTGCCAATTTTCTTGAAGAAAATCCAGATGAAGCAAAATCTATCATAAGTAAATCACTTCTTGCTCTTCGGGCTCGCAAAGCGGCTAAAGCGGCGAAAGATTCTGTTCTTCGAAAAGGAGCACTTGAAGGTATGACTCTTCCAGGAAAGCTTGCTGATTGTCAGGTTAAAGATTCCGCATCTGCTGAATTATTTATTGTGGAGGGAGATTCTGCTGGAGGTACTGCAAAAATGGGAAGAGATAGAAAAACTCAAGCAATATTGCCACTCCGTGGAAAAATATTAAACGTTGAACGTGCTCGTCTTGATAGAATGCTCGGAAGTGAACAGATTAAAAATCTTGTGATTGCGATGGGAACTTCAATCGGAGATACTTTTGATTTAGAAAAAATGCGTTATCATAAATTGATAATTGCGACAGATGCCGATGTGGATGGAGCTCATATTAGAACTCTTATTTTGACTCTCATGTATCGTTATTTCCGACCAGTGCTCGATGCTGGTTACGTATATATTGCGCAACCACCTTTGTTTAAAATTAAAAGAGGCAAAGAAGTGCTTTACGCATATTCAGACGAAGAGAGAGATAGAATTCTTGGGAAAGATGCAGCTTCTCTTGCTGAATTGTTGTCTGAATCAGCAAATGAAGAAGAGGGAATTGTGACAGAAGATACAGAAGAAGAAACTGAAATAAAAACTAAAAAAGCTGCAAATAAAGTTCACGTTCAGAGATATAAAGGTTTAGGAGAAATGAACTCAGAAGAACTTTGGGAAACAACCATGGACCCAGCAAAGAGAATCCTAAAACAAGTTGCCGTTCATGACGCTGAAATTGCAAATAAAGTATTTGATATGTTGATGGGCTCGGAAGTTCCACCACGAAAAACATTCATTACCTCAAATGCCAAAATGGCAAATCTCGATATATAAAATAGTAATAAATAAATACAAAAAATTTATTACTATTTACGAACGCCCGTCACTAAATTGTAAAATAATAATTTTCATTATATAATATAATTATGAATTATAAAGGGTACAGAGTTGGTTTAATTGAAAAAGAATTACTAAAATTTCTTTTAGGTATTAAAAATAAGGAATTACCCAAGAGATATTCTGAATCATTTTCGGATATTTTTAAAACTGCTCGTCAAAAATATTCATATCCTGAAACCATTAAAAGAATGGAGAAAAAAGGTTTAATAAATTTCATTAATAGAGAAGGGGAATTAAGAATAATTTTAACAAATAAAGGTAAAAGTGTTGCTCGAAGTTTTTTATTACAAGATTATAAACAGTTTAAAAAACCTATTAGATGGGATGGAAAATGGAGATTAGTAATGTTTGACATACCAGAGAACAAAAGGAAATTAAGAAATATTATTAGATTTCATTTAAAAAAAATTGGTTTTTTGCAAGTACAAGGAAGTGTATGGGTATATCCTTATCCATGTGAAGAAATTATCACGATTATTAAAACAAATTTTAATTTTGATGATGAAATAATATATATTACAGCCAATTCTTTTGAAAAAGATTTTAGATTCAAAAAAATCTTTAAATTGTAGTATTTACATTTTAGTGACGGCCGTCACTAAAATGTAATATGGTGTAAGGTAATGTAATATGATATAAAGATTTTTATTTTATATAAAAATTATAAAGCTCAATGTTTTTGATTTTTTAATTTAGAGTTTTTTCAGTGATTTCTTTTTGGAGTTTCTCTAAGAATTTTTCAAGTATAATACCTTCGAGTTTTTCCACTCGTCCTTCTACTGTTATAGTACTAGAATCTTTTTCTTTATCACCAACAACTATAAGATATGGAACTTTTTGCATCTTTGCATTTCTTATTCTTTTACCAAGCGATTCATTTGAGTCATCTAATTCAACTCTAATATCAGATTCTTTTAATTTTTTAAATATCATATTAGCATATTCTTTTTGATGTTCTGAGATTGGTAGAACGACAACTTGGACAGGGGAAAGCCATAGAGGGAATGCTCCGGCAAAGTGTTCTATCATAACTCCCATAAAACGCTCAAGTGATCCAGAAATAGCACGGTGTATTACCACAGGTCTTTCCTCTTCTCCTTTTTCATTTATGAATTTAAGCTCAAATCTTTCGGGTAAATTAAAATCACACTGTATTGTGGCCAATTGCCATTCACGACCAATTGCATCTTTAAATATAAAATCTAGTTTTGGTCCATAGAAAGCTGCTTCATCTCGAGCAATTTTATAATTTAATTTATTTTCTTTTGCAGAATTCTCTAACGTTTCTTCAGCTTTATTCCAAACTTCATCACTACCTAAATATTTACTTTTATCATCACCTCGGACAGAGAGTGTAACTCTATATTCATTCATCATACCCATAGTTGTGTAAAAAGATTTTATTACAGAAACTATTGAGCTAACTTCCTCTCCAATTTGAGATACTCTGCAGAATAGGTGACCATCATCTTGGGTGATGGCTCTCACTCGAGTTAAACCAGATAGTTGCCCAGCTTTTTCGTAACGATAAACAGTTGCTGGTTCAAAATATCGAACTGGCATATCACGATATGAGAATTGATTATCTGTAAATATTTGCATGTGGTGTGGGCAATTCATTGGCTTCATAAAAAACTCTTCTTCACCACCGAAAACTTTAAAAAGTTCATTTCCAAATTTAGCCGCATGTCCTGAAGTTTCATATAATTCTTTTTTTGTTATATGTGGAGTCCAAACTCTATCATATCCCTTTCCCTTATGTAGACTCCAAAGATAATCTTCTATCTCTTTCCGGATGATCATTCCTTTTGGTTGCATCAATGGTAGTCCTGCTCCAATTAAATTAGAAATAGTAAATAATTTTAATTCTTTTCCTATCTTTCGGTGATCTCTTTTTTTTGCTTCTTCTTGTTGTAAAATATAGACATTGAGTTCATTTTTGGTTTCAAATGCCAATCCGTAAATACGAGTTAGCATTTTGTTTTTCTCATCTCCACGCCAGTAGGCTCCAGCCACTCGATCGAGTTTAAATGAATCAGGGTCTATTTCTTTACTTGGGTGTTCAGTGTGACCACCGCGGCATAAATCAGTAAAATCTCCACAAGTGTAAAGAGTTATTTTTTCTCCACGAGAAATTATCTCATCTATCAATTCAAGTTTGTAAACATTGCCCTCAAAGATTTTTTTAGCTTCATCCCCGTCCACTTCTTTATGAGTAAATTCTTTCCATGAAGGTAAATTTTTCCTCATGGTTTTTTCAATTACAGCTAAATCGTCATCATTAATTTTATCTGTTCCAAAATCAATATCATAATAAAAACCATTATCAACCGCAGGTCCGAGTGTTAAAAATGCTTCTTTATAATGTTGTTTTGTTGCTTGAGCAAGTAAGTGAGCCAAAGTATGGCGCATATGTTCTAAATGTTCAACGTTTTCCATTTAGATATCATAACATATTTATTTAAGTATAAAAATACCATTAAACCATAAATCATTTGCATTTTGTCTAAAAATAGCTATACTATCTATATGGTAATACGAATGCGACATACACGAGCCCACACAGGGAATCGTAGATCACATCATGCGCTTAAGGCGACTGTTTTTACTACATGCACAAATTGTAAGGAGAAGAAGGAAACTCATATCGTTTGTAAGCACTGTGGTTTTTATCGTGGACGCAAAGTTCTAGATGTGGTTAAAAAAGTAGAAAAGAAACAAGCTAAGAAAAAATAGTTCATAAAGTAGAAAGTTCTAAAGTTTGTAAAGTAAAATTAAGGTAGATTTTTGACTTTATAACTTTAAAAACTTTATAACTTTTAACTTATTCATTATGGCAAACAGGCACCTTTCACGTTCAATTGTTCTTCAAACACTCTTCGAGTGGGATTTTGCTGTCTCAACAGATATAACTCCAGAAGAAATGCTTGAACGAAATATTGAAGAATTTGGCCCTGGACTCGACGACGGAGACTTTATGTCCGAGTTATTTCTTGGCGTTGTAAAGAAAAAAGCAATAATCGATGAAATTATCGAAAAAGCGGCTCCTGATTGGCCAATCGATAAAATATCTATAGTTGATCGAAATATTCTTCGGATAGGCTTATATGAGCTTTTATTTGGTGATAGAACTCAAGTTCCACCAAAAGTTGCTATCAATGAAGCGATTGAACTTGCAAAGAGTTTTGGAGGTGAGAATTCCAGTAAATTTATCAATGGAGTTTTAGGTGGAGTTTATAAAGAAATAGGAGAACCAGGCAAAGATGAAGTTGGTAAGAAAAAAAATAAAGCTTTTGAAACTGATCCAGCTAAATTTCCAATAGAAAAAAAGGCCGGAGCTGTGGTCTATGCATATAACAATGGTGAAATTTATTTTGCTTTTGTTCATGATGTTTTTGGTTATTGGACATTATCAAAAGGAGGAATAGAAGAGGGAATAGAAGAAGATAAAGGGGCCATGAGAGAAATAAAAGAAGAAATGGGTCTTGATATAACTATTAAAGAATTACTGGGCCGCAATGAATACATCGCTTGTCATCCAGAAAAAGGTAAAATCCGAAAACAAGTTGTTTTCTTTTTAGCCGAATCAGAATATACCGATATCGTTCTTGAAAAAGGAACTGGAGGGTTAGACGATGCTCGCTGGTTTCCACTTAGTGAAATACCAAACCTAAAAATGTACGACAATATGATCCCTCTTTTGACTAAAGCCATAGAAATACTTAATAAAAAATAAAATTTATGATTGATTTTTCAATATTCGAAAAAAAGACAAATATAATTTTTAATGATAAAAAGCTCCTTGAACAAGCCTTTATTCACCGTTCTTATATCAATGAAAACACTGGCTCTCATTTGTGCCACAACGAACGTTTGGAGTTTTTGGGAGATGCTGTACTTGAATTAATAGTAACTGATTATTTATACAACAAATATCCTGATCGTGATGAAGGAGATTTAACAGCCTACAGATCATCACTTGTAAACGCTATAATTATAGGTGAGATTGCGTTGTCACTCGGTATGAATGAATATTTACTTTTATCAAAAGGAGAAGCAAAGGATATTGGTAAAGCTCGAGGTTATATACTAGCCAATACTTATGAAGCGTATGTTGGAGCTGTGTATCTTGATCGTGGTTATGAAGTAGTTCGAGATTTTATTGCCAAAACTTTATTCAACAAAATAGATACAATTGTTGCCAAAAAACTATGGCGTGACTCAAAAAGTTTAGTTCAAGAAAAATCCCAAGAATTTTTGAATGTTACTCCATCATATAAAGTTCTTCATGAAGCAGGACCAGATCACGATAAGCATTTTACAATCGGAATCTTTTTTGGAAATGATTTAATTGCGGAAGGAAAAGGAAAATCAAAACAAGAAGCCGAGCAAGATGCTGCACGTGGCGCATTAAAAATTAAAGATTGGCTTGATTAAGATGACTCTCAAATCTATTGAATTGACAGGATTTAAATCATTTGGTAAAAAAAGCATTGTATCTTTTACAACGCCTATAACTTCTATCGTTGGACCCAATGGTTCTGGTAAATCAAATATTGTTGAAGCAATTCGTTTTGTTCTCGGTGAACAATCTATGAAGTCTCTTCGTGGTAAAGGCGGAGTTGATTTGATATTTAAGGGTTCAAAAGCATTATCCTCATCGAGCCGTGCGCAGGTTCTCATAACTTTTGATAATACCGATAAAATATTTTCTTTTACGAATAGTGGGCTTGGGGTGTCACTTGATTATGATGAGATAACAATCGGCCGTGAGGTTTTTGCTGATGGAGCAAATAAATATTCAATCAATCAAACTGAAGTTCGTCTTAAAGATATTGTCGACCTACTTGCGTCTGTAAATATTGGAAGTACGGGTCACCACATTATTTCTCAGGGTGAAGCAGACCGTGTTTTAAATGCTTCCAATAAAGAACGCAGAAGTATGATTGAAGATGCACTTGGACTGAAAGTCTATCAATTCCGCATAAAAGAATCGGAGAGAAAGTTAGAAAAAACTCTTATAAATATCAAAGAGGTTGGGGCTCTTCGTCGTGAAATTGCTCCACATTTAGCTTTTCTTAAAAAACAGGTTCAAGTAGTTGAGCGTGCTCGTGAGATGCGAGAAGAATTACGTAATTTATATAAAACCTATCTTTCAAATGAAGGTACTTATATTAAAAATGAAACTAAACGCTTGGCTCAATTGCGTAAAGACTTAGAAGAGAAAGGCTTATCCCTTGATTCTAGGATAGAAGAATTACAAAAACAGAAGGATGAAAATAAAATTGAAAATATTTACGAGAATGATATTAAAGAAAATGAAAATAAGGTTTCAAATTTGCGTAATTCTAAAAATGAATTAATTCGAAAACAGGGACGAATTGAAGGAATTATTGAGGGAATAGAACAACAATTTTCTCGCGTTAAGGAAGTTAAGCATAAGACAATAGGAGAGTCTGAATGGAAAGCTTTTGTTGATGAAATATCTTTCAAAATTGATGAAGCAATTAAAATAGAAGATTTACAAAATATTGTTGATGCTCTCAAAAATATTAAAGCTCATTTGAGTGAATTTTTTGATAATAAAGAGGAAAATACAGCCAATTCTATTCCTTTGGAAGAAAACACTGAGTATCAAGAAATGCTCAGAACTAAGAATAGTATTGTAAGTGATATAGATAATATCCAGAAGGAAGAGAATGAAATATCAAATATTATATTTGGACTTAAACAAAAAGAGCAAGAAAGTCAGGTTGCATTTCGAGATGGGGAACGTGTATTGTATGAACTTCTAAGTCAGAAGAATGAAGTTACTTCAAGTATGCACTCTCTTTCTTTTGAAGAAGAAAAAATTTCAATTATAAAAAATGCCTTTGAAATGGAATTAATGGAAGCGGGTGCTCTGATTGGTAGAGAGATAATGTCTTTTGCTCAAACTGATGCCGAAGGTGAAGTTATTCGTCAATCTCAAGATGATATGCGCCGAAAAATAGAAAGAATAAAAATTAAAATTGAAGATGCTGGGAGTGGAAGTGGTGGAGATATTATGAAAGAATTTGAAGAGACAACCGAGAGAGATGCATTTTTAGCTAAAGAAATCGATGACTTAAATAAAAGTATTAAAGATTGCCAAATTTTAATTCAAGAATTAAAAGAAAAATTAGACACAGAATTCAAAGGCGGAGTAGAAAAAATAAATAAACAATTCCAGGAATTTTTTGCTTTGATGTTTGGTGGGGGAGGAGCATTCCTTGCTATTACCATGGAACACAAAAAACCAAAGAAAAATAGTGATGAATCAATTGAAGAAGAAGGAGAATCTGATGAAGAAGAAAATGAAATCGGTTTTGAGCGTGGTATTGAAATAAATGTAAACCTTCCACACAAAAAAGTAAAAGATTTACATATGCTCTCAGGAGGTGAAAGATCTTTGACTTCTATTGCGCTTCTTTTTGCAATTTCTCAAGTTAATCCACCACCATTTTTGGTTCTAGATGAGACCGATGCCGCCCTCGATGAAGCCAATTCTAGAAAGTACGGAAATATGCTTGAGAATCTATCAAAGTATTCACAGCTTATAGTGGTGACTCACAATCGAGAAACTATGTCTCGAGCACAGGTTCTATATGGAGTTACAATGAGCTCTGAAGGGGCATCGAAGCTTCTCTCGATACATCTCGAAGATGCTACAACTTACGCTAAATAATCTAATAAAAACCCTCAGAAATGAGGGTTTTTATATGCTTGACGGTAGGTATAAATTGTGATATAATATAATAGTATAGTAGTTCTTTGAAATATGGTTTGTATTTAAGTTTGATTAGTTATCCCAGTTTCATTTTTTAAAAGTGATTGAGATAACTAATCAATTAAATTCACTAACCAACCAAACACAATAACACTATGAAAAAGTTTGCATTAATTTGCGTGGCATTAACTATTGCCTCTATCCTTTTCCTTGCTAGCTGGAGTTTATATAATTCGCTGCAAGATAATAAAGAAGTTAATAATTATGGCCGTTTTTTTACAAAAAATGAAAATGGCATAAAAAAATTCAATTGGAATAGCTTTCATTCACCTTGGCAATCAGAAAACCAGGAAAAAACAAATGGTATTGTAACTTTTTCTTTCAGGGTTCCTTACCCAATTGCTCCAAAATTTAAACTTATTGATCCGATTGATGGGGATAAGGGCGAAATTTTAGTTGCAAGTCAGATCCAATTAATTCTTTCAGATTCAATAAAAAGAATCAAAGAAAGATTTATGTTTGATTATGACGGTACTTCTTCTGAAGTTCGTCGTTATTTAAATCTTGATGGTTTAAAATTATCTGAACCCGAAGTGAAGTTGAGCCTATTTGGGACTGCATCTCCTGAAGCTGGAAAGTATGGGTTATTTGAATCAATGAAACCTGGGAATTTTGAACCGGAAAATGCAGAATTAGCTAAACAAAGGTTAGTTCGTACTTCAAATCTGTTAAAGGAAATGGGTTTTCAAGCTAAAATAGTAAAATTTAGTGAGAAGCAATTTTCCACAATTCAGCAGGCTGAACAGGCTATGAAGGATAAAACAATCCTTAATAAGATGAGGTATGTACAAGTTGATGCAGTTATAAATGTCGAAAAACTGAAAGTAACAACAGTAACTGCGCCGATTTTTGCTCCAATCTGGCTACTCCTACTTTCACTAGGATTAATCTACCTATGGAGATTAAGGATACCAAAATCCCGTCGTCTAAAGATGAAGTTTGGAAAATGGTCTTGGAAAGGATTTTGGGAAGCGCTATGGATTATATTTAGGATCCTATCCTATGTTGTTATAGGAGCTATAATTTTATCTATTTTCATAACTTTCTGGAAATGGATGCTATTACTTCTTTCTATTATTACTATTGTATTAGCAATATACTTAATTTATAAGTATTGGGAAGAATTCTTAAGCTTTTTAGGCATGATAGGACTTTTTTTTCTACTCTTAGGAGATTACATTTTTAGAATGTTTATTCTCTTTATAAAGTGGATATTTAGTTTAATAAAAAAATTTTTCAGATGGTTGTGGATTTTGATCCTGGACATTTGGATATTTTTTAGTAAAGTGCTTAGATGGTTAAAAAACTGGTGGTATTTAAAAACCAAATGCCAGAAAATACTCACAATTGTTCTTCCTTATGCTGTTTTATTAACAGTATATGTAATTTACTTACTATGGACCCATTGTCCTTGTTAGTAAATTTTAATTTACTAAACAGGTCATTTTGCTTTATGCAAATGGCCTGTTTTTTTATTGTAAAAATTCTGTGATAGTTAGGTCTGAGTTTTTTATTTTTTCTGCATTATCAAGTCCTACATAGCGATAGTGCCATGGCTCATATTTGTAACCAGTGATGTCTTCTTTGTCTTTTGGATAGCTTTGGATAAAACCAAATAAATAAGCATTTTCTTTTAACCATTTATCTTCTATTGTCTTATCAAAATTTCCACTTGCGGAAGAATAATTTATAGAAGACCCCGTAATATCTACTGCTGTTCCAAGTTGGTGTTCAGAGTATCCTGGTTTGGCAACAGAAATTATTGCGTTTTTATTATTTACTTTTGAAGCGTTAGAAAATAAAGTTTTTTGATATTCATAACTTCTAAACCCCGAACTTACTTTTATTGTAAGTCCATCTTCTTTGGCTTTTTCAGACATAAGTTCAAAAGCATCTCTAGCTTCTTTTGTTAAACATATTCTTTTTTTTGTACTAAAGATTGTTCCCAACTCTCTTAAATTAGAAGGGATATATGTTACGTCTGGAAGTTTTATTGTTTGCCCGATGTTTAAAATTTTCATATCATCATATTCTTTGACTGGAGTTGGACAAACACTTGACGATAATTCATCTTTTTCTTTTACTTCTTCTTTTGTAAATATTCCTTCTGGTTGATACTTTTTATTTAAAGTAATTATTCTATGACTTGTTTCTTTTAAATTCGTGCCCTCAAAAGTTGCAGAAAAAAGCATGCCACGCATTGTGTCAGTTGAGAAATATTGGTCGAAAATAAAATTACCAAGTGAATATATTATTGGTTTGCCTTTGTATTCTCCTATATCTTCCATCACGTGTGGATGATGTCCAATAATCATATCAGCGCCACTGTCTATGGCAGTATGAGCGAGTTCCTCTTGGTGAGTATTGTGTATTGTTTTATATTCGATTCCCCAGTGGAAGGAAACAATAAGTACATCGCATTTAGTCTTTGCATTTACAATTATCTCTTTTAAATTTGGGTCACTGGCGAGTAGTATTCCAGCAGTATTGTCTTTAGCTTCTATCCAATCAGGCCCTACATCTGAAAAACCTAAAAATCCAAATTTAATTCCATTTTTCTCTATAATCGTTGGACTTATAGCATCTTCTTTGTTTTGCCCTGCACCTGTTTTTAATATTCCATTTTCTTCTAATCTCGAGATAGTATCTTTAAAAGCACTTACATTCCAGTCTCCAACATGGTTATTTGCAAAAGAAACAATATCAAAACCAGCATCTTTTATTATAGGTAAAACAGCAGGGTCCATTCTAAAAGAATATTTACTTCCGACATTATTTCCTCCATCTGACACATCTCCCTCTAAGTTTCCAAACAATATATCTGCATTTTTTAATTCAGAAAGATTTTTAAATAATTTGCTATAGTCTCCAGTAAAATTTTTGAGAACGGAGCTTTTAACCCCACGAGTAAGCATCATGTCTCCAACAAAATACAGAGTAGTGTTTTTTATTTTAGGTGTTTCTTGTATTGGGATTATGGCTTGAGCAGTTTGATTTTTGTTAATAATATTTTGAATTTTATTGATGGAGAAAATTCCAATCGAAAAAAATATTATCGAAATAATTATAGCAGTGGAGATAATTTTAATATTTTTATATTTCATTGTTTTAACAAGCAAGGCCTGTTCGTTATTTTAGTTCATAGTCAATAGTTTTTCTATTCATGTCAGCATTTTTAACGACAAATTTAACTTTGTCCCCGAGGGTATATTTTTTATGAGTTCTTTTTCCACGAATACTCATCCCTTCTTTATCAAAAGTATAATAATCGTCTTTTAGATCTCGCATTCGAACCATGCCCTCGCATTTAGTTTTTTTGTCTTCCACATATAAACCCCATTCGGTAACTCCTGTAATTATACCTTCATATTTCTCACCGATACGCATAGACATATATTCGACTTGTTTGTATTTTATAGATGCACGTTCTGCTTCCGAAGCTTCTTTTTCTCGGAGTGATGCATCTTGGCTCATTTGCTCATATTCAAACCACCTTTCTTTTGGAATAATTTTATTTTCCAAGAAATCAGAAAGCAAACGGTGAACTATTACGTCTGGATATCTGCGAATGGGGGAAGTAAAGTGAGTGTAATATTTAAAACCTAAACCATAGTGCCCGATATTTTTTGTTGAATATATTGCTTTTGCCATTGTGCGAATAATCGCAGTATTGATAGTATCACGGATAGGACTATGCTTTAGTTTTATGATTAGTTTATTTATTTCCTCTGTTGGGATCACTCCATTTTTTAAGGTGACCTTATGCCCCAATCTTTTAAGAAAAGCTGCTAAATCTTTGATTTTTTCTTTATTAGGGAAGTCGTGAATTCTATATAGAAAAACTCCTTGTGTTCCGTCTTTCTTTTTCTTTGACATAAATTCGGCGACGCGACGATTGGCAAGAAGCATAAATTCTTCAATAAGTTTATTTGTGTCTCCACGAACTTTGGTAAATACTGATAGGGGAACACCGTTAATATCCAATTTGAATTTAACCTCATCTTGTTCAAGTGATATTGCTCCTTCATCAAAACGTTTTTTTAGAAGTTTTTTCGCAATACTATTTAAAATAGAAAGTTCTTCAAATAAAATTCCTTCTTTATCATCCAATACTTTTTGAGCTTCTTCATATGTAAATCTCTTATCAGAATGAATTATAGTTCTCCCAAACCATTCTTTATGAATTTGACCCATTTTATCAATTTCGAAAATTGCTCCAAAAGTTAATCTATCAACATTTGGGTTTAAACTACAAAGTCCGTTTGAAAGTTCTTCTGGAAGCATGGGTATTGTACGGTCTACAAGGTATACAGAAGTTCCACGTCGACGAGCTTCAGCATCCAAAGGGGTATCTAGTTTTACATAATGAGAAACATCAGCAATATGAACACCGATTTCAAAATGTCCATTGGGCATTTTTTTAAAAGAAATAGCATCATCAAAGTCTTTTGCGTCACTTGGATCAATCGTGAAAGTGGTTATCGCTCTCATGTCGCGACGATTTTTTAGATCATCTTTTGTAATACCAAAATGAGAAATTTTTTGAGCTTCTTTTAAAATGAAAGTTGGAAATGTTGCATTGAATCCTTTCTCAAGTGCGATAGCTTCCATCTCAGCATTGTGCTCCATTGGCATACCTAAAACTTTTGTAATCTCTCCAATTGGTGCCTTTTTGGCATCGGTCCATTCGGTGATAGTGACAAATACTTTTTGTCCTATCTTTGCTCCACATAATTTATTTTGAGGGATTATTATGTCGGAATACATTTTTAAGTCAGAAGGTATCAGAAAATATGTATCATTTTCTTTTTCAAGAATCCCTGCATATCCCTTTTTGGAACGGTTAATTATTTTTAATACTTCACCAGTTTGAGCTCCATCTCTTTTTTTAGGATGTAGTAATACTGACACCGTATCTCCATTACAAGCTGTTCTCAGAAAACTATGTTCAATTTCAATAACATTTATATTCCCAATAATTCGAACAGAACCTGTCCCTCTATGAGATATATTTATTATGCCCTCAATGTGCCTATCAAAATTTTTGTTTTTAGCCTGCTCTTTCATATTATGGAGTATAACATAAAACCTTGATTAATATATTGGGCTGTGGTAATATGGCAGTTATGTTAAAGATAAGACTACAAAGAATAGGTCGCAAGAATGATCCCGCTTTTCGGGTCGTTTTGACTGATTCAAAAAATGCTGCTAAGAGTGGCAAGTTTAAAGAAATATTGGGCTCATATAATTTAAAAAGTGGGGAGGTTGTATTTAAGGCAGACCGCATAAGTTACTGGATGAGTAACGGTGCTCAAGTTTCAGATACAGTTCACAATTTCCTTGTTAAACAAAAATTAATTGTTGGTAAGAAGAAAAATGTTTTATCAAAGAAATCTCCGACCAAAGCTAAAAAAGAACTTAAAAAATCATAATTAAAAAACCCTGACTTAGGTCAGGGTTTTTTAATTATTGCAAAGAAAAAGCGTTATATGATACAATACATAGTAGAGCAGTTTGTAGTCGGTACACTGCAATAGAATTATGAATAATACTTAAAAGATATATGGCAGACGATAAAGCATTTTTAGAATATATTGTGAAAGCATTGGTTGATTATCCAAATGATGTGAAAATTGACCGCACTGTAGATGAAATGGGAGTACTTATAACTATGACCGTTAATTCTGCTGATATGGGTAAAATTATTGGACGTCAAGGTAATACTGCAAAAGCAATAAGAACCTTACTTCGAGTAATCGGAATGAAGAATAACGCTCGCGTCAATCTTAAAATCAATGAGCCAGAAGGTGGAAGAATTGAAGCTACAGAGGAAGAACAACAAACGACTCCAAGCGAAGCTTCTAAATCAGTTGATGCTGCACTTGATGATTTAAAAGGGATATAAATATAATTACGAATTAAAAATTAATAATTACGAATTAAAAAAAGTTGCCTCGTCTCTGGCGAGGCAACTTTTGTATTTTATGATATAGTAATCTTATGAATTTCTACATAGTAACCTTGTTTCCTGAAATGTTCGACTCATATCTGAAAGAGTCTATTTTAGGAAGGGCTATTAAAGAAAAAAAAATAAAAGTGATTTTTTTAAATCCTCGTAAATTTGTCACCGGTAAATATAAAAAAATTTGGCCTGATGGAAATATCTCTCAACAAGTAGATGATAAACCTTATGCCGGAGGTCCTGGTATGGTTATGCGGGCTGAGCCAATAATAAAAGCAGTTGAATCTGTACAGGCTTCAATTCTGAAAAGATTTTTGAAGTCCTCGGATGAGGGAGGACGAGGAGCCAGACTTCAAAAATCTTTTCAGAATCTACGCCCTAGAATTTTAACAATAAATTTTGTTCCAACAGCAGAAAAATTTGATACAAAAATAGCAAAAAATTTTAGTCAAAAGTATACAGACATTATTATGATTTGTGGTAGGTATGAAGGAATTGATGCTCGGATAGATAAGATTTTAAAAACTAAAAAGTTATCAATAGGGGATTATGTTCTAACTGGTGGTGAAATTCCAGCAATGATTTTGGTTGACTCTATTTCACGTCAAATAGAGGGAGTATTGGGTAATTTTAATTCCCGTGAAGAAGAAAGAGTTTCTTCTAGTGAAGTTTATACCCGACCTGAAATTTTTGAGCATAATGGTAAAAAATATAAAGTACCCAAAGTATTACTTTCTGGTAACCATAAAGATATAGAGGCTTGGAAAAATTTGACAAAAGGGAGTAAATAGTATAGGATAACATCCAGATTGAATAGATTGAGTCATGGCAAATCAATCCTCGTTTATTAAGCTTTTACACTTAATTTGTGTTAAAAAAAATCATTGCCAGTAATTATAAATAAGCCACAGCAGTAAGGTTTGGTCACCTTATTGTTTTTTACGTTTTTATATTTTTATTATGAAAAAGAAAGCTGTTCGTGAGAAGAAGTATTTTGCTCGATATAAGAAGCCATTAGTTCCATTTCCAAATTTAATTGAGAACCAGTTAACATCTTTTAATTGGTTAGTTGAAAGTGGACTCAAAGAGGTTTTTAAAGAATTCTCTCCAATCAATGATTATTCTGAAAAGAAATTTCAACTTGAGTTTACTTCATTTTCTCTTGGAGAACCAAAATTTGATGAAGAATATACAAAGATAAATAAACTTACTTATGAAGGTGGGCTCAAGGCTCGTGTTAAACTTTTGAATAAAAGTATTGGTACTTCCAAAGAGCAAGAAATTTTTATGGCAGATGTTCCTCTAATGACCAAACATGGAACATTTATTATCAATGGAGTTGAACGTGTAATCGTTCCTCAATTGACTCGAAGTTTTGGAGTATTTTTCACAGAACAAGAATTAAAGACTAAAAGATATTTTGGGGCAAAAATAATCCCAGCTCGTGGAGTTTGGATAGAAGTTGAATCAGATACAGATGGCGCTATTTATGTCCGTGTAGACAAGAAAAGAAAATTCTCCGTTGTCTCACTTCTTCGAGTTCTTGGACTTGATAAAGAAGAAGCTATTCTTAAAGCTTTTGGTAAAAACGAAGAAGCTATAAAGGCAATTAAAATTTCTCTTGAAAAAGATCCAGCCAAAACTGCTTCCGATTCATTTATTGAAATATATAAACGTCTTCGCGATGGTGACCTAGCAACAGCAGATAACGCCCGAGAATTTATAACAGCCTTACTTTCAAGTGAAAGATACGACCTTTCTCCTGTTGGACGTTTCCGTTTCAACAAGCGTTTTGAAAAAAGTATGGACGAACACGAGATGGAACGTCGTACTATTTCGGCCGACGATGTTGTTACTATCATAAACCATATTGTTGAATTAAATAACAACATCCATGCGAAAGCTGATGACATTGACCATTTGGGTCAACGTCGTGTTCGATATGTGGGGGAAATGATTCAGCAAAAATTCCGTATGGGGATGTCTCAGATCAAGAGAAATGTTCAAGACCGTATGTCTACTATTGATGTGGGTACGACACTTCCTATCCAAATCATAAACCAACGTCCACTTCAAGCTCGCATAAAAGAATTCTTTACTGCCAATCAGTTGTCGCAATTTATGAACCAAGAGAATGTCATGGCAGAAGTAGAACACCTAAGAACTCTTTCTGCTCTTGGGCCAGGAGGTTTAACCCGAGAACGCGCAGGATTAGAAGTTCGTGACGTGCATACTTCTCACTACGGACGTGTTTGTCCAATTCATACACCTGAAGGTCCAAACATTGGTTTGATTCTTCACCTTTCTACTTATGCCAAAATTAATGAATTTGGAATAATTGAAACGCCTTACATTAAAGTGAAAAATGGCAAAATAACTTCTGAGGTTGTTTACTTGAATGCCCTTGAAGAAGAAAAATATAACATTGCTCACGCTGGAGTTGACTATGATGAGAAGGGAAATATACAAGATGATAAAGTTGAAGCTCGTCTTAAAACAAAACCAGGATTGATAGCAAGAGAGGAAATAGATTTTATTGATGTTGCTACGAATCAAGCTTTCTCAGTTGCCACTTCAATGATTCCATTTTTAGAACACGATGATGCTCACCGAACACTCATGGGCTCTAATATGCAGAAACAGGCGCTTCCATGTATTATTCCGGAAGCGCCACTCGTTGCGACTGGAATGGAAGAATTGGCCTCACGTGATTCAGGGCGTTTAGTTGTGTCTGAAGTAAATGGGGTAGTTTCTTATGTTGATGCTAAAAAAATAACAGTTAAAGATGATAAAAATAAAGATCATACATACACACTTATTAATTTTTCTCGAACGAACAACTTTTCAGTCTTTCATCAACGTCCAAGTGTTTCTATTGGAGATAAAATAAAGAAAGGAGATGTGTTGGCAGATACTAGTACTACGGATCGTGGGCAAATTGCGCTTGGACAAAATGTTCTTGTGGGATTTATGTCATGGGGTGGAGCAAACTACGAAGATGCTATCATTTTGTCTGAAAAATTAGTTAAGCAGAGTAAATTTACAAGTATTTATGTTACTGAATTTATTTGTAATGTTCGTGATACAAAGCTTGGACCTGAAATAACAACTCGTGACATTCCAAATGTTGGAGAAAATAAATTGAAAGATTTAGATGAAGATGGAATCATCGTTGTTGGTGCGGAAGTCAAAGAAAATGATATTTTGGTTGGAAAAATTACACCAAAAGGAGAAACAGAACTTACTCCAGAAGAAAGACTTCTTCGCTCAATCTTTACAGAAAAAGCTCGTGATGTTAAAGATACATCACTTCGTTTGGAGCACGGTAAACAAGGTAGAATTATTGGAGTTAAAATATTCTCTCGAGATCAAGGTCACAACCTTGAATCTGGAATTATAAAAAGAATCGTTGTTGAAATCGCACAAGTTAGAAATATTTCAGTTGGAGATAAATTAGCAGGACGTCACGGAAACAAGGGTGTTATATCAGTAATATTGCCAGAAGAAGAAATGCCATTTATGGCCGACGGTACACCTATCGACATAATTCTTACTCCACTTGGAGTTCCTTCTCGTATGAACTTAGGACAGATTTTGGAAATGCATTTGGGCTATGCGGCAAATACTCTTGATTACCAAGCTATTGTTCCACCATTCTCTTCAGCAACAGTCCCAGAGATAAAAGCTGAGCTTGTAAAAGCTGGACTTCCCGAGAGTGGCAAGGTCACACTTTATGATGGACGAACAGGAGATGCTTTTGATCAAGATATTGCTATTGGCTATATGTATATGCTCAAACTTCACCACATGGTGGAAGACAAATTACACATGCGTTCGATCGGACCATACTCACTCATCACTCAACAACCTCTAGGTGGTAAAGCACAAGGAGGAGGACAACGTTTTGGAGAAATGGAGGTGTGGGCATTAGAAGGGCATGGTGCTGCTTATACACTTCGTGAAATGTTAACAATTAAGTCTGATGATATTGTTGGTCGTTCACAGACATTTGATGCCATTATTAAGGGTCACACAATAGGTGAACCAAATGTTCCAGCATCGTTTAATGTGCTCCTCAATTATCTTCGAGGACTTGCACTCGATGTAGACCTTAAAAGGTTAGGGAATGATTAATAATTAAAAGCTTAAATATCGCGTCGCGCTTTAAAGGACATTGCGCGACATGATTTTGCAAAATCATATGAAAACAATTGATACAACAAATTTCGACTCAATAATACTAAAGCTCGCGTCACCCGAAACCATTAAAGAATGGTCATACGGAGAAGTGACAAAACCAGAAACAATAAACTACCGTACAGGGCGTTCAGAGAGAAGTGGTTTGTTTGATGAAAGAATTTTTGGGCCAGAAAAAGATTATGAATGTTACTGTGGAAAATATCGAAGAATAAGATATAAAGATATCATATGTGAAAAATGTGGAGTTGAAGTTACTCGCTCTATAGTTCGACGTGAACGTATGGGACACATAGAACTTTTGAGCCCTGTAGCTCATATTTGGTTTTTACGCGGTGTTCCATCTCGAATGTCGGTGTTGTTAAATATTCCAGTTAGTGATTTAGAAAAAGTAATTTATTTCGCTGGATATATAATTACAAATGTTTATACAGAAGAAAAAGAATCTATAATTAAAAATCTTGAAAGTGAATTCAAAGCAAAACTTAAAAGTGCAAATACCGATGAGGATAAAGAAAAATTAAAAGAATTATTATCAAGTACTAAAAAAGAAATAAATGAAATAATTCCGGGTAAAGTTTTAAATGAGATAGCATATCATCATTTTGGGCTTAAATATGGAAGTTGTTTTGAAGCGAGTATTGGAGCAGAGGCAATCTTCACTCTTTTCAAAAATATGGACTTAAATAAACTTAAAGTTGAAACTGAAAGTATGTTACCAAAAGCTTCAAGTATTGATAAAGAAAAATTAGAAAAAAGATTGTCTCTTATTCGATCAATGATACATTCTGGTATTCGTCCAGAGTGGATGTTCTTGACGGTTATTCCAATAATCCCTCCAGCTCTTCGTCCGATGGTGGCACTTGATGGTGGGCGTCATGCAACGAGTGATCTAAATGATTTGTACCGTAGAGTTATAAATAGAAACAATCGTTTGAAGAAATTAAAAGAAATCGGTGCGCCAGATGTTATTCTTCGTAATGAAAAACGTATTTTACAAGAAGCAGTAGATGCTCTTATTGATAACTCAATTGCTAAACAAAACGATTCACAAGCAGTTTCTTCTTCACAAAAGCGCGCTCTTAAATCATTGTCAGATAATTTAAAATCAAAACAAGGATTATTCCGTCAAAATCTTTTGGGTAAACGTGTGGACTATTCAGGACGAAGTGTTATTGTTGTTGGTCCAGGTCTTAAGCTTAACCAATGTGGTTTACCAAAACACATGGCTCTTGAACTTTTCAAACCATTTGTCATTTCAAAGGTCTTAGAAACGGAACTTGCTTTCAATATTCGAGGAGCAAATCGTTTAATAGAAGAAGGAATTCCGGAAGTATGGGCGATTTTAGAAGAGGTCATCAGAGGTAAATATGTATTATTAAACCGTGCCCCAACTCTTCACAGATTAGGAATTCAAGCTTTCAATCCAATCCTTATTGAAGGAAATGCTATTCAAGTACACCCACTTGTCTGTGCAGGTTTCAACGCTGACTTCGATGGAGACCAGATGGCCGTGTATGTTCCACTAGGAGAAATGGCTCAAATGGAAGCAAAAGAATACATGGCTTCAAATAAAAATTTATTGAAACCCCAAGACGGATCTCCAATTGTTATGCCAAAGATGGATATAGTTTTAGGTTGTTATTGGATGACAAAATCAGTCGATGGTGAAAAAGGAGAAGGAATGGCTTTTTCTAGTCCAAACCAGGCAATCACCGCTTTTGATTTAGGTGTGATTACTTTTCGTGCGAAAATTAAAGTATTAGGGAGTGAGAAAGCTAGATATAATAGATTTGAAAATAAAGCTTTTGAAACAACTGTTGGGAGGTTATTCTTTAATAGTATTTTCCCTGATGATTTCCCATTCTTAAATGAAGAGATCAATATCAAGCGTATGTCATTACTTGTTGATGAACTTATCGTTCAATACGGTGTTGATTCTACTCCTAAATTCCTTGATAAGATTAAAGATTTTGGTTATCAGTATGCAACTTATTCTGGGGTAACTTGGGGTATAGATAATTTGAAAGTACCAGAAGGTAAGCGTGATATCGTAACAAAATTCCGCAAAGAAGAAGAAATTGTTCGTGAACAATTTAACGATGGTTTACTTTCTGAAGATGAACAATATCAAAAAGTTATTGAAATATGGGAACATGCTAAAAAAGAAATCGAAAAAATAATTCCAGGCACACTTGATTCAAAGAGTTCTACTTATGACCTTATCACATCTGGTGCTCGAGGAAGTATGGGTTCTCTTGTTCAGATGTGTGGAATGAAAGGTTTGATTGTGAATACTTCAGGTGATACACTTGATTTCCCAATTATTCCATCATATATTGAAGGACTTTCTCCACTTGAATATTTTATTACTACTCATGGATCTCGTAAAGGAGCAGCTGATACGGCTCTAAATACCGCTAAGGCTGGTTACTTAACAAGACGTCTAGTTGATGTGGCTCAAGATGTAGTTATTACAGAAGAAGATTGTGGCACAAAAAATGGAAAGAAAATTGTTGCTGTTGATGGGGTTTTTGCTAAATATATAAATGGAAGAGTTTTACTTGCTGATATAAAAGATGAGAGTGGAAAAGTTTTATTTAAAAAAGGAGCACTAATTTCTAAAGAGGACTCAAGGATGCTTGAGAAAGCAGGGATTAAAGAAGCATTTGTCAGAACACCTCTTTCTTGTGAGACTGTTCATGGAATTTGTAGAAATTGTTATGGTCTTGATCTTGGTAGAAATTGCATGATAGAGCTCGGTCAAGCTGTTGGAATTATTGCTGCTCAAGCTATTGGTGAACCAGGAACACAGCTCACGCTTCGTACTTTCCACGCCGGAGGAGTTGCGACAGTTGATATTACGACAGGTCTTCCTCGTGTTGAAGAAATTTTTGAAAGACGTATTCCTAAAAATCCAGCAATCATTTCCGTAACAGATGGAGAAGTAATTGATGTGATTGATAATGGAAAAGAAAAAATAATTAAAGTTTTATCTGATTTGAAAGTTGATAATAAAGTTGGTGGTAAAAATGGAAATGAAATTGAGTATACAATTCCTCCACGACGCCAGATTCAAGTTAAAATTGGTTCTAAGGTCAAGAAAGGTAATTTAATCACAGATGGATCTGCTGATATTAATGAAATTGTAAAATATGGTGGGAAAGAAATGGCAGAAGAATACATTGTAGATGAAATAAATAAAGTTTATGATCTCCAAAGTGCTTCAATCTCGAGAAAGCATATTGAGATAATTATACGACAAATGTTTTCACGTAAACGAATTAAAGAAGCAGGGGATACTACATTTTCACCAGGTGAAATTGTTGAAACTATTGAATTAATAGAAGAAAATAATAGAATAGAGGGAGAAGTCAATAATAAAAAAGCTGAAGCCTCAACTATCGTTTTGGGAATTACTGAGGTCTCTCTTACAACAAAGAGTTGGTTATCTGCTGCTTCCTTCCAAAATACAAACAGAGTATTAATAAATAATGCTATTCGCGGTGGAATTGATAATCTAAGAGGTCTCAAAGAAAATGTTATCATTGGTAATCTTATTCCAGCAGGTACTGGTTTTGGAGTAAAACGTTTCAAAGAAGAAATTGAAGAAATAAACGAAGAAAGTAGTGTTGCTTAGTAAATAATGCCAGTCATAAGCGTGGCTTATGACTGGCGGGGCGTAAGTCCTTAAAATTATGCAAAGCGAAACAAAAAATTGTCAGAATTGTAAAAATGACTTTACAATAGAGTCTGAGGATTTTCTATTTTACGAAAAAATAAAAGTTCCACCACCAACCTTTTGTCCACAATGTCGTTTTGTTCGCCGAATGATTTGGAGGAACGAAAGGTCTTTATACAAAAGAAAATGTGATATGTGTAATAAAAATATTATTGCTATGTATGATGATACTGTTAACTTTCCTGTATATTGTCCAGAATGTTACAGGAGTGATAAATGGGAAGCGTCTATTTATGGACAAGATTATGATTTTCATAAATCATTCTTTGAACAATTTAAAAATTTATTAAATATTATTCCTAGGGTTTCACTTTATACCCATGGAGAAAATATAAATTGTGAATTCACTAATATTATTTCAGGAGTAAAAGATGTATATTTAGCATTTTCTGTGATTTTGAATTCTGAATTTGTTTATTATTCAAGTAATGTAGATTCTGCTAAACAAATAGTTGATTCATATAATATAACGAACTCTGAATTGTTATATGAAAATATAGGAGCTAATAAAAACTATAATTCTCAATATTCATACTGGTCATCAAATTGTATAAATTGTAATTTTATTTTAGATTGTAATAATTGCCAAGATTGCTTTGGTTGTGTAAATTTACAGAATAAAAGATATTATATTAAAAATGTTCAATACAAAAAGGAGGAATATGAAGAAAAAATTAAGGAGTTTAATATGGGAAGTTTTAAATTTATTGAAAAAACTTTTAAAGAATTTTGGCAGTTTTCTCTAAAGTTTCCAAGAAGGTATGCTAATATAATAAATTCAATCGGATCTACTGGAGATGAATTAAGGAATACTAAAAATGTAAAGAAATCTTTTAATGTAATAGATGCAGAAAATGTAAAATATGGATATAGAAATGTTGGGAATAAAGATTCTATGGACACATCTCATAGTTTAAGGGGGAATTTGGTTTATGAACATACTCTGGGAGCTACCGATGGATATAATGTAAAATTTATTGCTAATGGTAATATAAATTTAAGAGATTCAGAATATTCTGATTTCAGTTATTCCTCGGCCAATCTTTTTGGCTGCATCGGTCTCAAAAACAAACAGTATTGCATCTTAAATAAACAATACAAAAAAGAAGAATATTTCAAAATGGTAGAAAAAATAAAGAAACACATGAACGATATGCCATATGTTGACCACATAGGACGGTCCTATGTATACGGAGAATTCTTCCCATATGAATTATGTCCATTTGGATACAATGAGAGTGTTATTAATGATCACTTCCCATTAACCAAAGAAGAAATATTAGAGAAAGGATACCCATATAAAGAAAAGATAGATAATAAATATACAATTACCTTAAAAACCAAAGATATACCAGATGATATTAAAGATATAGATGATTCTATTTTAGATGAAGTTATTGAGTGTGAAATTTCTGGTAAAGCATTTAAAATAACTCCATTTGAGCTTCAATTCTATAAAAGAATGAATATACCTATTCCACATCTTCACCCAGACGAAAGATACAAAGAAAGATTATCACTTAGAAACCCTATGGTCCTATACCATCGTTCTTGTATGCATGAAGGTTGTGTAAATGAGTTTGAGACTACTTATGCCCCAGAGAGGAAAGAGATAGTGTATTGCAAAGATTGTTATCAGAAAGAGGTGTATTAATTTAGCCCTAAGTCCGACTTAGGGCTGGAAAGATAATCAAATGAATTCAAATAATAACGTTTTAAAAATTAAAGAGAGACTTCCTATTGTCGATGTTATTTCTGCCTACATGAAAGTGGATGTATCTGGTAAAAATTATAAAGCCAGATGTCCTTTTCATAATGAAAAAACTCCATCATTTTTTATTTCTCCCGACAGAGGGACTTATTATTGTTTTGGTTGTGGTGCTAAGGGGGATATATTTTCATTTGTGGAGCATTTTGAAGGAACAGATTTCTTGGGCTCTTTAAAGATTTTGGCAGAGAAAGCTGGAGTAGAATTATCGGAATTTAAAAATAAAGAAAAAGACAAAACTGGTATTTTTTATGAGATAATGGAAGAGGCTACCTCTTTTTTTGAAAACAATTTTGCAAAAAATAATGAAGCAAGAAGTTATCTTTTAAATCGTGGGATAAATGATTCTTCGATGAAAAATTTTAGAATTGGTTATGCTCCCGAGTCTTGGACTTCTGTGTTAGATCATCTGATCAAAAAAGGATACAGAAAAGAAGATATAGAAATTGTTGGTTTGATTAAAAAGAAAGACAACAGGTATTATGACCGTTTTAGAAGGCGAATAATGTTTCCAATTAGTGATTCAAGTTGTAGGATAATTGCTTTTTCGGGAAGAATATTTAAAAAGATAGATAGCACGTCTAGTATCGAAGAGGCAAAATATTTAAATAGTCCAGAAACTCCGCTCTTTAATAAATCAAATATATTATTTGGAATAGATAAAGCAAAAACTTCAATTCGAAGTCGAGATTTTAGTATTGTGGTTGAAGGGCAAATGGATTTAATACTTTCGCATCAGGCTGGTTTTACAAATACTGTGGCAGTTTCAGGGACAGCTTTTACGGATTCAACAGTCGACAATGATTCAAAGATCAATAGCTTAGGTTTAATCAGACGCTTATCCTCAAATATAATTTTTGCTTACGATGGTGACAGTGCAGGAATAAGAGCTGCGAGCCGTTCTGCTATGATTGCACTTTCACTCGATATGCAAGTAAAAGTCACAGTAATGCCAAAAGGTATGGACCCAGCTGATATTATTTGTAATAATCAAGATAAATGGAAGGATATTGTAAAAAATTCAATCAATATAATCAGTTTTCACTTAGATCGAATTTGTAATAATTCAAATGATATCAGAATTAGAGGAAAAGAAATTAGAGAAATAATATTTCCATTTATGATAATGATAAATAGTTCTATTGAAAAATCAGCATATATAAATGAAATACATTCCAAAACTGGAATATCAGAAAGTGCGATAATAGAGGACTATCAGAAATTTGAGAAAACACAAAATATAAATACAGCACTAACAAATAAACAAGAAAACCAAAAAGGTAATAAATCAAGAAGGACTGATTTGGAAAAGAAATTATTTGGAATTATCTTTTGGATTAAGGAGAATGATTCTCATTTTATTGAAATAGAAAAATCCAGATTATCTTTTGAGGAAGATATAGGGAAAGATAGATATGAAAAGATCCTTGGAGAATATGAGCCATTTTCAGACAATCTCGCATTCCAAGCAGAAATATGGTATGGTGATAAAATTAATTCTCTTACGCTTGACCTAAAAGAAATAATTCTTAATTTAGAAGAAGAAATATTCAAAGAAGAGGCAAGTGTATTATTATTAAAAATTAATGAGAAAGAAAAGAATAATAATAAAGAGGATCTCAAAAATGATTTAATCAATTATCAAAAACTAGTCGAAAAAATTGAAAATATTAAAAAAATAAGGTCCAAATAATTTCTATGTCAAAAACAAAAAAAATAAAAAATAAAAAAGTAAAGAAAGTAAAAAAAGCTTCTGTCTCAAAAAAGAAGATAGTAAAAAAGGCAGTTAAACAAGTTAAAAAAGTAGTCAAAAAGAAAACAAAAAAAGTAATAAGAAAATCTATTTCAAAAAGTAGTAAATTAAAAACTAAAAAAACATCA
>Ga0172379_10002710_pt1 | contig 30480 bp, 27 predicted proteins | sample GrowelOW334metaG_FD_119756 | JGI IMG/M metagenome (GOLD analysis project Ga0172379, IMG submission 119756) | Groundwater microbial communities from an aquifer near a municipal landfill in Southern Ontario, Canada - Groundwater well OW334 metaG | ecosystem: Environmental > Aquatic > Deep...
ACTTATTTTTACACTTACAACTTGCCGGTCGGGATTTCCCGCTGTACCAATACTTACGGTCCGGGCGACCTTAATTTTTCCCGACTGATCCCGAAAACCATGCAGACGGTTCTGTCAGGAGCCAATCCGGAGATTGTCAGCGGCACAGCCAAGCGCGACTTTATTTATATTGCTGACGCGGTGAGCGCTTATCTAACTTTGGCGGCCAATCTCAGCCGGCCGGAAGTTCGGGGTCAGGCCTTTAACTTTGGCAGTGGCCGAGTTTACAGCGCCATGGATGTTGCCGAAACGATTTTAAAAATTGCCAATCAACCGGAGCTGAAAATCGATCTTTTGCCCGGCGAATTAAGAAAAGAAATAGAGGAACAATATGTTTCCATTGCCAAAGCCAAAGAGTTGCTTGGTTGGGAACCGCAGCATACTTTAGAAACCGGACTACAAGAAACTTATAATTGGTATAAAAATTATTTAAGTCAGTAAGTTAAAAAAAACTTTATGGAAAATCAAGAACAATTAAGAGAAGATATTAGCCAGAAGATTGATGGTATTTTTGAGCTGCGCGAGCAGGAAAAAAAATTTATTCCTGGCAAAACTTTAGTCCGTTATGCCGGCGCGGTTTATGATCAGGCGGAAGTCAAAGCGATGATTGCAGCCATTCTTGATGGTTGGTTTGGCTTGGGTAAGCAAGGCGAGAAATTTGAAACCGGTTTAGCGGAATTTATCGGCACCAAAGGCGGGATACTGACTAACTCCGGCTCCAGCGCCAGTTTGCTAGCAACTAACGGGCTAATGTCCACCTTATTGCCAGAGTCCGAGCGGCTGAAGCCGGGCGATGAAATTATCACCCCGGCTTGCGGCTTTCCCACCACCATTAACCCGGCTTTAATTTTGGGTTTAGTGCCGGTGTTTTTGGATGTTAATTTGGAAACTTGTAATATTAACGCTGACGATTTGGAAAAAGCCCTCAGCGACAAGACTCGGGCGATATTTTTGCCCCATACCTTAGGCAACCCTAATGAGATGGATAAAGTGGTGGAGTTCGCGCGGGCGCACCGGCTTTATTTAGTGGAAGATAATTGTGACGCTTTGGGTTCAGAATATGACGGCCGGAAAACCGGCTCTTTCGGCGACCTCGCCACTGCGTCATTTTATCCCGCCCACCATATTACTATTGGCGAGGGCGGCATGGTGTTTTATAATGACGAGAAATTTGTCCAGCCGATCCGTTCGTTGCGCGATTGGGGCCGGGCTTGCCACTGCCGCGGCGATGAGCAGTCGTCTTTAGGCGCTTGCAACAATCGGTTTTCGTTTAAGATAAATAACCGACCCTGCGACCATAAATATATGTATAGCCAGATCGGTTATAATCTCAAGCCGGTTGAGTTTCAGGCCGCGATGGGTGTGGAACAGCTCAAAAAATTGCCGGAATTTATTGTCCGGCGGGAACATAATTTTAACCGGCTGTATGAGCAGGTCAAAAATTTGGAAGAATTTTTTATTTTACCTAAAAGTTTGCCCAAAGCCAAGCCTTGTTGGTTTGCCTTTCCCTTAACTATTCGCGCCGGCGCGCCTTTTGACCGCCTGAGTATTATTAATTATTTAGAAGAGCGGCTGATTCAGACCCGGCCTTTATTTGCCGGCAACATCATCCGCCAGCCGGCCTATCAGCAGGCCAAGTACCGCATTGTGGATGAATTAAAAAATTCCGACTACATTTTGCATCACACTTTTTTTGTCGGCGTTTATCCGGGGCTGGATGACGCTATGATTGATTATATCGCGGATAATATTAATGGGTTTATTAAGCATCTGTCAGATTTAAAGTCGCGAGTTTGACAGCGGCGGATAAAAGGTATAAAACTAAGGTAGAAATAGGATAAATTTATTTATGAAAAAAGCGTTTATCACTGGTATTACTGGCCAAGACGGCAGTTATCTCGCCGAATTATTACTCAGTAAAGGCTATGAAGTGCATGGCATTATCCGCCGGTCATCAACTTTTAACACCGGCCGGCTGGATGCAATTTATCAAGATCCCCACGAACAGAACAAAAGGCTGTTTCTTTATTATGGTGATTTGTCCGACGGCAGTAATCTCAACCAGCTTTTGAAAAAAATTCAACCGGAGGAAGTTTACCACCTGGGGGCGCAGAGCCATGTCCGGGTGAGTTTTGATATCCCAGAATACACCGGCGATGTGGATGGTCTCGGCACCGTTAGAATTTTAGAAGCCATCCGGGAAAATGGTCTGGCGACGAAATTTTATCAGGCTTCATCTTCGGAAATGTTTGGTAAAGTGCAAACCGTGCCACAGAATGAAAATACGCCGTTTTATCCCCGCAGTCCCTATGGTTGCGCCAAGGTTTACGCTTATTGGGTGGCCAAAAATTACCGTGAAAGTTACAACATGTTTTGTTGCAATGGCATTTTGTTTAACCACGAGTCGCCCCGCCGCGGCGAAACTTTTGTGACGCGCAAAATTACTCGCGGTTTTGCCCGGATTCGCCTGGGTAAAGACGAAAAAGTTTATCTCGGTAATTTGGAGGCTAAACGCGACTGGGGTTACGCGCCGGATTATGTGGAGGCAATGTGGCTGATACTGCAGCAACCCGAGGCCGATGATTATGTGGTTGCCCAAGGCGAAACCCATACCGTCCGCGAATTTGCCGAAGAAACAGCAAAAAATTTGGGTTTTGATTTAGTTTGGGAAGGCGCGGGGTTAGAAGAAAAAGGCGTTGACCGCCAAACCGGCAAAGTCTTAGTTCAAATTGATCCCAAATATTTCCGTCCAGCGGAAGTTGACCTCCTGATTGGCGACGCCACTAAGGCGCGGCAGAAACTCGGTTGGACGCCGAAAGTCGGGTTTAAAGAATTAGTTAAACTGATGGCGGCTGCTGACCTCAAAAAAGAATCAGCTAAATATATTTACGACCGAGAATAGAGAGATTTTTATTATTAGCTTAGAGCCTTGTGGTTGATAGGAATTGGATTAAACCAGAAGAATATCAAGAGATTATGGCGCGTTGCCCGGTCTGCACGGTGGATGTGATTTTTTTTAATCCCGAGAAAACCCAGGTGCTCATCGGTAAGCGGAATAACGAGCCGCTGCGAGGCGAATATTTTTCCATTGGCGGGCGGCTGCAGAAAAATGAGGAATTGCTAACTGCCGCTTGCCGGCAAGCCAAACGGGAGTTGGGACTAGAAATTAATCCAGCGGGATTGGTTTTTGGCGGAGTGATTAATGAAATTTTTGATAATTCGCCATTTCCCGGCATTAATTACCACACCGTAAATCTTTACTACGGTTATATTTTGCCGTCCGGCCAAGAAATCAAATTAGACAGCCAACATAGTGAAGTTGTTTGGTTTCATTTAACTAAGCAAGATGAGCTCCATCCTTTTCTGCAGGAACGGATTAATCAGTTAAAGTTTAAAATATGATCAAGTTGATCAAATCAACTTTTTATCATGAGGCCGAAACCAAAAACCGGCTAGCCGAGTTTATCCGGACGGCCGAAATTTTAAGTTTGGGTTCAGAATGTCAGAAATTTGAAAAAGCTTTTGCGGCGAAGCAAGGCAGGCAATATGCCATTTTTGTTTCTAGCGGCAGTCTGGCAAATTTAATTTTAATCCAGGCTTTACTCAATCTGGGCCGATTAAAACCGGGCGACGCGGTCGGCGTGCCGGCCTTGACCTGGCCGACTGATATTATGCCTTTGATTCAGCTGGGTTTAAAGCCGGTGCTTTTGGACTGTGAACTGGGCAGCCTTAATATTTCGCCGCGGATTCTAGCGCCGGTTTTGCCGGCAATCAAAGCCTTGTTTATTACCAATGTTTTAGGATTTTGCGACAATCTCTCTGAAATTAAAAAACTTTGTGAGCAAAACGGCGCGATTTTTTTGGAAGATAACTGCCAGGCATTGGGTTCGCGCCTTGGCGGACAGTTCCTCGGCAATTTTGGGCTGGCTTCAACCTTTTCTTTTTTTGTGGCGCACCAACTGTCCACGATTGAAGGCGGGATGATCTGCACTGATGACGCGGCGCTGGCCGAAATGCTGGTGTTGGCGCGGGCGCATGGCTGGGATCGTAATCTGAGCGCGGCGCGGCAAGCGGAACTGCGGCAACAAAACCAGGTAGATGATTTTTTTGCCCAATATACTTTTTATGATTTAGCCTATAACGCCCGCCCGACCGAGATTAGCGGTTTTTTGGGCAACTGCCAGTTGCCATATTGGGACGAGATTGTTGCCAAGCGGCAAGCCAATTGGCAAAAGTTTCAAACGGCGATTACGGAAAATGACGATTTTATTCAGATGGATCTCGGTCATCTGGAAGTGGTTTCCAATTTTGCCATGCCGGTGGTTTTCCGTACGCCCGAATTGTTTAAACATTATCGACAGAAGTTTCAATCAGCCGAAGTGGAGATCCGCCCGATTATCGCCGGCGATCTAACCGAGCAGCCGTTTTACCGCAAGTATTTGCCGCCAGTAGAGTTGCTTAACGCCAAAATTATTCATCGCCAAGGTTTTTATTTTCCTAACAACCCGGAGTTGACCGGCGAGGAAGTCGGACTATTTTGTTCGTTATTAGTTAAATAAAAATAATAAAATTTAAATAATTATATGACAATAGACCAAGAAAATTTTTCAATGCCAAAGCCGAAAATTTGGCGCAATGTTTTTGAGTCAACCAAAGAAAGGTTGGAGCAGCAATATCCGGTCGCTTTTTCCGTTATGGAGGTGGGCGGCGTGCGGCCTGATAAATCAGCGCCGATTCCCAATCCTTATCTCGATAATGAATTAGATAGAGAAGATTTCCGCAATGTCGGAGAACATAATGTTGCCGTGGCGTCTTGCGCTGAGGCGGTGGCCGAAAAACTATTCCAGCAGGGAGCAATTGATGGGGCGCTTAAAAATGAAGTGGTGAGCCGGGCTTTGATCCACGATGTCAACAAAAGATTTGAAGTTTTTCGCCGCAAGGCCCAAAAAGCGGGTAAGCCAATTGATGTTTATAGTGTGGCCGCCTATGACCAATTATATAAGATTTTGGTTGAACAAGGGGTGAGTGGCTCAATTGTTGAATATATCAAAAATGCCGGCAAAGAAACCGGCCATAATAGTTTAGCTGATTTTATCAGTTTGAATGCTGATAACCAGGCAGTTTTGCGGCCGGATAAAACCTTTGAAGAAATGTTAGTTCATTTAGCCGATGATATGACGGCCTCGCCTTTGCCCGGTTCTGTCGACGAGACCCAATTTGTAACCGTTAGAGAAAGAATGGCTTTAGGTGATTTTAAAAACCGTTATCCATTTCTTTATCAAGAGGGTTTAGGTTTTGATGCTGATCGACAGGTGGTAAAAATTAAAGATTGCGGCGATACTAAGCAAACCGCAGGCTTAGCCGAAGTTAGGACTTACGCCGACTGGCAAGAGCAAGTTTCCAGAATGATTTGCGATTATTTGAAAACAATAATCCAGCCGGAATCCGAGACAGACCCAGAGGAGTTTATTAAAAATTTAGTTAATCATAAAATTTTTAATTAATATGATGGACCAACAAGCGAAAATTTATGTCGCCGGGCATCAGGGCATGGTCGGTTCGGCCATTGTCCGTCGGTTGCAAAAAGCCGGTCATAATAATTTGTTGTTAAAAAGTCGCCAAGAGCTTGATTTACTTAGCCAGCCGGCGGTGGCGGATTTTTTTGCCGAGGCAAAGCCGGAGTATGTTTTTCTTGCCGCGGCCAAGGTCGGCGGCATTCTGAATAATAAAAACCATAAAGCTGATTTTATTTATCAAAATCTAGAAATACAAAATAATATTATTTATAACGCCTGGCGACAAGGAGTGAAAAAGCTTTTGTTCCTTGGCTCTTCCTGTATTTATCCGCGGGATTGCCCCCAACCGATGAAAGAGGAATATCTCTTAAGCGGCAAACTGGAAGAAACCAATGACGCTTACGCTTTGGCGAAAATTGCCGGCATCAAAATGTGCCAGAGTTTTAACCAGCAGTATAAGACTAACTTTATTTCCGTCATGCCGACCAATTTATATGGTCCGCATGATTATTTTGATTTAGTCAACGCTCATGTTATCCCGGCTTTAATCCATAAATTTCATTTAGCTAAGATAAACAATCAAGCTAAAGTTGAATTGTGGGGCAGTGGCAGTTCGCGCCGGGAATTTTTGTATGTCGATGATTTGGCTGACGCTTGTTTATATTTAATGAATAATTATAATGAGTCGGAGATTATCAATATCGGCACCGGCGAAGATCTGGCCGTCAAAGAGTTGACTGAGAAAATTAAAAAAGCCGTTGGTTTCCTTGGAGAAATCGCTTGGAGCGCGGTCGGGCCGGACGGCACGCCGCAGAAATTATTGGATGTTTCCAAACTGAGCGCTTTAGGCTGGAAATATCAGATTAATCTAGACGACGGTTTGGCTCTGACCTATAATTGGTTTACCAAAAATTATGACCGAATTAGAAAATAAAAAAATAATTATCGCCACCCATGTTTATGCCACCGGGCCGGCCCAGGATTGGCGAGATTTTTTTATTGGGGAGCCCGTGGCCGAGTTATTATTTATTAGCCATCCGCTGTTCTTTGATTCGCGGTTAAAAAGTTCCGGCTATGAATATTATAAAAAAGGCAATCAGATTAAGGAAAATTATTACCGGATTAAGAAAATTCCCGCCTTACTTTCTTACATTAAAGATGTTTGGCTGAATATTTATTGGGTAATGATTAGCGGCCAAAAGTGGGATTTGTATATTGGCAATGATAATCTAAACGCTTTGGCGGGAGTGATTTTAAAATGGCTAGGCTGGGTAAATAAAACCGTTTATTATGTAATTGATTATAATCCGCGGCGGTTTAAAAATACTCTGTTGAACCAGATTTATCATTGGATTGACCAGGCGGCTGTCAGATATTCTGATCAGACTTGGAATCTTTCGCCGCGGATGATTGAGGGTCGGGAAAGATATTTTGGCTTCCAAGACAATAAACAAAAAGTGGTGCCGATTGGGATTTGGTTCGAGCGGTTCCAGCGGCTGGATTTTTCGGCAATCAATAAACACACTCTAGTTTTTATGGGCCACATTTTAAAAAAGCAGGGTGTGCAATATGTTTTGGCGGCCGTGCCCCAGATTATTAAAATCATACCCGATTTTAAGTTTTTGGTTATCGGCGGCGGCGAGTATCTGCCTGAATTAAAAGCGCAGGTTGAACAGTTGAAGATCGCTTTAGCCGTTGAGTTTACCGGTTATATTGAAAGCCATGAAAAAGTGGAAAAAATGCTGTCGGCCGCCGGTTTGGCTGTCGCCATGTATGATAAATACGACGAACAGGGAAATTTGAGTTTTACTTATTTTGCCGATCCGGGTAAGATTAAGGCTTATTTGGCCGGCGGCTTGCCGATTTTATTAACTGATGTTTCATATAATGCCAAGGAAATAGCTGATTGGCATTGCGGCCAGACGATTGAATCGGATCCGGAGAGTATTGCCCTGGCGGTGATTAAAATTATGCAAGACGAGAAAACTTTGGCGGAATATCGCCGCAATGCCATCGCTTACGCCAGTCGATTTGATTGGAATTTGATTATTAAAAATACTTTAAAAGAAATTTTATGAATCAAACAGTTAATCTGCCAAGTAAATTTCAGGTTAAGCAAGCTAAATGTTTTGACGAGACCTCATCTAAATTGAAAGTTGAGGAGTTATTGCGCCGCTCGCCAGCGGAAAAAATAGAATTTGATAAAATTTTTGCTCTGTTAGGCGACTTAAGCAATAAAAGGGTTTTAGATTTAGGCTGCGGCCGCGGCCGATATGCGATTGAGATAGCTAAAAGAGCTAAAGAAGTGGTGGGGGTTGATATTTCAATCAAGTCAATTGATTTGGCCCGGCAAGCCGCCGAGCAGGCCGGCGTTAATAATTTTCAGGGTTTGATTGATGATTTTTTTGAGCCTTTTGAATCGGCGCCGTTCGATTATATTTTAGCGGTAAATTTACTCCATCATGTTGATAATTTGGATTTGATTTTAACTAATATTCGCAAGTCATTAAAGCCGAACGGTAAAATTTTTATCTTAGAATTTAATCCGTTGAATTTAACCTTCATACCCTTTTTGATTGCCATTGGTCATTTTAGCAGTCATTTTAACACTAAATACTTCCGCAGTAATATTTTTACTTTGCGGCGGTATTTAGAAAGAAATCGGCTTAAAATTATTGATTTAAAGCGGCATTCATTTTTGCCCACTATGCTGGCTAATTATTGGTCGGGCTTTGAAAAAATAAATAATTTTCTAAATCAGTTGCCTTTAATTAAGCAGTTTTGCGCCTTTTATATCATCGTTGGCCAGCCAGGGGAGAGTGGCGCCATAAAGAAATAATGCCCAATCGTCAAGGTTGCCAAAAAAGATAATTAAGCTATAATATAGGGCACAATAAAGGAAGCTCAATATATGAAAAAGAAACTAATTATTGCTCCGCATGTTGATGATGAAGTCCTGGGCTGTGGCGGGATTTTGGACGCGGATAGTTTTGTTTATTATTGCGGCATTGACGAAAGCCAAGTGGCGGCCGACTCGGCGCATCGTATCCCTCTCTCTGACCGGTTAGCTGAGGCCAAAAAGACAGCTGAATTTTTTGGGTTTGAATATGAAATTAACCAAAACAGCAAAGTTAATTTTTACCTTGTTCAAAGTTTTATTGCCGAGCTGGAAAGAGTGATTAACCAAGTCAGGCCGGAAATGATATTTTTGGCAACGCCCGGATTCAACCAAGACCATGACACCATTTGGCGCGCCGCCAAAGTGGCGCTGAGACCGCATGATAAAAATTGGTTTGTTAAAAAAGTTTTGCTTTATGAAGAGATTCAAGATTTTTCTTGGACTGGCTGGGAATTCCACCCAAATTATCTGGTGCCGATTGAGATTGAGCGGAAAATTAAAGGTTATGAGTTGCAATCTTCGCAAGTGCGGCCGATGCGCAGTTCGGATAAAATTCGGGCGCTCGCCAAAGTGCGGGGTGTGATGGCTAATTGCGAGTACGCCGAAGGTTTCCAAATTAAACGGTGGGTAGAGTAACTTTTTAGGGGGGAGAAAGAATAATCTTATATGAAAAATGTTTTGGTTACGGGTGGCGCGGGTTATGTCGGTGGCGCGGTCACCGATCTTTTGAAAGCGCGCGGCAATTACAATTTCCGGGTTTATGATAATTTGTTGTATGAAGACTCTTATCTGAAAGATGTGGATTTTGTTTTTGGCGATATTGCCGACCATCAGGCTTTGGCCAAACAATTGGCCTGGGCTGATGTGGTAGTCCATTTGGCGGCGATTGTCGGCGATGGCGCTTGCACTCTTGATCCAGATTTAACGGTTAAAATTAATCAAGAAGCGGTTAAATGGCTGGCAGAAAATTTTAATGGGCGGATTATTTTTACTTCCACCTGCAGTGTTTATGGCGCTCAGGCCGAGGAATTGACCGAAGATTCGCCGGCCCAGCCGCTATCGCTTTACGCCGGCACCAAATTAAACAGCGAAGCCTATTTGCAAAATAAAGACGCTTTGATTTTTCGTCTCGGGACGCTGTTTGGCGTCAGCGACAAATACTCCCGTGTGCGGATGGATTTGGTGGTTAACTATATGACCGGTCGCGCCCACACTTCCGGTGAAATTAATGTTTTCGGCGGCGAGCAATTTCGGCCGCTTCTCCATGTCAAAGATGTGGCGCGGGCGATTGTTGATAATCTGGAAACGCCGCACCGCGGGATTTTCAATTTAATTAATCAGAATACCCGGATGATTGATTTGGCCTATCAAGTGAGGAGTCATTTTCCCGATTTGAAAGTCCAGAAAACCGAAACGCCGTTTCAAGATACCAGAAATTATCGCGTTTCCGGCCGTAAGGTTAAAGAGGTAATGGGTTTTTATCCGCAATATTCCATTGACGACGGCATTCGGGAGATTAAAGAAGCGCTGGAAAACCGTCGGATTAAAGATCTTTCCAATCCGCGTTATTCCAATCATTTATTTCTGAAAGAGACCACATTTAAAAATAATGCCAATGGTGAAAAGATTGAGCCGGCGAGTTCGGCAACTAAACCAGTTGAGTCGCCGATTCCCGCCACTAACCCCGCCGTGCCAGCCGCAGTTGTTAGCCAGCCAATTTTGCCCAATGTAAAAATCGAGCCGCAGGCGGAGAAAGCCGAAGTGACTATTCCGGTGCGGATTAGTTCCAGCTCAATGTCAGCGATTAATCCTTTGAGTCAGTCGGTTAAAGAGTCGGTTAATCACGACCAGCCAGTTTTGATTGAAGGCGGACTGGCGGTGGATGACCGCGGGTCAATCAGTTTTGCCAACAGTTTTGATTTTAAAGATGTCAAACGGTTTTATGCCGTGGATAATTTTTCATTGGAGACAATCCGGGCTTGGCACGGCCATCTGAAAGAGTCAAAGTACGCGCTGGTAATTACCGGTTCAGCAATTGTGGCGGCGGTCAAACTGACTGACACGGTTAATCCGGACAAAAGCGCGCTGGTCCAGCGGTTTATTCTATCGGTTAAAAAGCCGGCCGTTTTGCGCCTGCCGGCCGGTTACGCCAATGGTTTCCGCGCTTTAGAGCCAGGGACTAAAATAATGTTTTTATCAACCGCCACGCTGGAGGAGTCAAAGGGCGATGATTACCGTTTCCCGGCAGATTATTGGGGCAGTAAGGTTTGGGAGATACAAAATCGTTAATTTTAGACCAAGATGGTTGCGAAACTATCCTGTCTAGCTAGTTGATAATGAATCAAGAATTATTAAAATATCTTTGTTGCCCCAAATGTAAAACCAATTTAGTTGGGGGTGGAGATTTTTTAGTTTGCAGTAAATGCAATCAGTCATATAAAACAGTAGACGATGTTGTCATTCTGGTTGATCTGGATAATTTGCCGGATCATTTGCAAAAGCAAATAGTATATTTTACCAATGAAAGTGACTGCCGGTTGGAATACCAGTTAGTCGCTTGGCAAAAAAGTTATCTTGAAAAATTTATTAGAAATTCCGGAGAGATAAAAAATAAATTGGTGGTTGATTGCGGCACTGGTTCCGGTTATTTGGCAATCGAACTCGCCAAATTGGGGGCGGAAGTTATCGCCACGGACTTAACCTTAAAAAATTTATTAGAATTGCAAAGAGCCGCCAAGCAGTTAAAGTTAGAAGATAAAATAACCTTAGTTTGCTGTGATGCCCAGGAGTTGCCATTCAGCAATAATTTAGCGGACTACTTTATTTCTAACGCCGTCTTAGAACATCTGCCGCGCGAACAGCAGGCGATTGATGAAATCAACCGAGTCTGTAAGACTGATTCAGTTTTGATGGTGACCGTGCCTTTAAGTTATAAATATCTAAATCCATTATTTATTCTCCTGAATTATATTCATGATAAGAGGATCGGCCATTTGAGAAGATACAATAAAAAGATCTTAGCAAATAAATTTAATAATTGGAGTTTGGTTAGCAGTTATTATACGGGCCATTTTGGCAAGACAATAAAACTTTTGGCCAATATTTTGGTTCCTTGGTTTAATCAAGAGGCAATAGAAAAAAGCGACGCTGGAAAAGAAAACAAAAAATGGGGAGCGATCAACATTATTTGTTTTTTTCAAAAAAATAATAAAATCTAAGTTGATAAACTATGCCTAAAGTTTTAGTCCTGGGAGCTAGTGGCATGTTAGGTTCCATGGTTTATAATTATTTATCTGCTGATAGCCAGCTAGAAGTCAGGGGCACGCTAAGAAAAGAAGAGCCGCCTTTTTATTTTCTGGATGCGGAAAATTTTAAGGCAGAAGATTTAGCTAAGATTTTAAATGATTGCAACCCAGATTATATTATCAATTGTATCGGTATTATCAAGCCATATTGTAAAGACGATGATTCGGTTGGTTGCTTGCGAGCGATCAAAGTTAACACCCTTTTTCCTTATCTATTAGCCGAGGCAGCCAAAGGAAAAAAAATTAAAATTATTCAAATCGCTACTGATTGCGTTTACAGCGGCCGGCAAGGCGAATATACTGAAAATACGCCTCATGACGCGCTGGATGTTTATGGCAAAAGTAAGAGTTTGGGCGAAGTTCAGGCGGACAATTTTTTGCATCTGCGCTGTTCAATTATTGGTCCAGAGAAGAAAAACAAACTAAGTCTCTTGGAATGGTTTCTCAGTCAACCGGCTGGCGCCGAGCTCAAAGGCTTTACTCACCATCGTTGGAACGGCGTGACCACTTTGCAGTTTGCCAAAATTTGCGCCGAGATTATTAATCAGGGAGAAGATTATTTTGCCGAACTTTTGAAGATTTCCGCCGTTCATCACTTTGTTCCCAATACAACGGTTAATAAAAATGAATTACTACATATCTTTGCCGAGGTTTTTGCTAAGTCAGTAAGGATTATGGCCGTTGATAATATTAGCCAACCGGTGGATCGGACGCTGGCGACTAATTTTAAGCTGTTGTTGAAAGAATCAACAACTAAACCCCTGAAAGTGGCTTTGCAGGAATTAAAAAATTATATTGAGAAACACAATTTTTATTTCTAATTTCAATTATTATGAACGGAGGCAAAGTGTCGATTATTATTGTCAGTTATAACGGCAAGAAATTTTTGGATAAATTATTTTTTTCCATTAGGAACCAGAGTTATGTTAATTATGAAGTTATCTGTGTAGACAATGCTTCGCGGGATGGCTCGGTTGAATACCTTCGGCATAATTTTCCAGAAGTTCAGGTGATTGAGTGGCAAAATTTTGGTTATGGTCGAGCCTGCAACCATGGCGTCCAGTCCGCCACCGGCGAATATGTTATGTTTTTAAACGAAGATATGCATATTCCGGTAGATTTTGTGGAAAATTTAGTGGCGACTTATGAGCGGACTAAACAAAGCGATCCGCAAATCGGTGTTCTCGCTTGCAATGAGGATCATTATGACACGACTAAGCGTTATAATGTCTTTCCCGGTAAAATTGATTGGTTTGGCTACACCGCCGCTAATTTTGCCAAATCAAGAAAAGGGGCTTTTGTTCCGGGTTGCCCTTTTTTTATTACTCGTCGACTTTTTTTAGAGGCCGGCGGTTTTTGCCCCAACATTTTTCTTTATGGCGACGATATTGATTTGTCTTGGCGCTTGATTATTATGGGCAAGAATAATTATACCGAGCCAGAAATTTGCCTTTATCATTATGCCGGCGCTTCAATGGAAGGTTTTCCGCCGAAAAAGATTTATTATTTGATGTATGGTTCGACTATCGGGGTTTTTAATAATTATTCTCTAGGCTGGTTGCTGATTTTTTTACCGCTTAATTTATTATTTAATCTCCTGGTGATAAATTTTGGTTTACTGATTTTTGCGCGGTTTAATTTAAAGTATAATTATCAGGCTTTCAAGGCCACAACTGATTTTTTGGTTAGAATTCCGCGGTTGTTGCCTTTTCGCCGGCAAGCGCAGAAATTAAGGCGAGTGGGTGACTGGCAGTTTATCAAACAGCACATGATTTGGCAGTCATCTTTTTTTATCAATCAATCGCATAAAAGATTGGTCAGTTATGTAAAAAAGCATGATTAGAATTGCTTATTTTGGTTATCGCTCTTGGGCGATCCAGATTTTAAATCAACTAATTAAAGAAATTGACCCCAATAAAAGCTCGGTGGTTTATATTGGTATTGTCAAATATGACGCTGGTGCCAAGATTGATCCTAATCAGTACCAAAACTTACATTTTGTTGACCCAAAAAATAAAGAGGAGCTGTTTAAAATTATTAAGGAAAATAAAATTAACTTGGCTTTATTTTACGGTTGGTCTTGGCTGGTGCCGAAAGAAATTTTAGCGGCAGTCGATTGTTTGTGCCTTCACCCTTCACTTTTGCCGGCTTATCGCGGCGGCACGCCTTGGCAGCATCAGATTATCAATGGCGAGAGCGAAGGGGGATTAACGATCTTTAAAATGGCTGAAGGGATTGACGCCGGGCCGATTTTAAAACAAAGGGGTTTTTCTTTGGCTGGCCGGTTGGCGGATTTATTTCAGCGTTTGGCAGCCAATGGCGGGGCGGCGACTTTGGAAGTGATTCGCGATTACGAAGCCGGGCAAGTAAAATTTATTGAACAAAAAGATTTAGACCAATACCCGGCGCGCCAAAGGTTTGACTGGAGAAAGTGCGAAGTTAAATTTGAGGCGTTGGCAAATTATTTAGTTAAAGATTTTTATAATTTTGTCCGCGCCTTGGATGACCCCTATCCCAACTGCTTTATTCCGCTTAATCAAGGCAAGAAATTTTTAATTAAAGAAGTTGAGATAATCGCCGATTTACCCAGTGGGGCAAGGGTTTTTGACGGCAGTATTGGTTCGCTCGCCGCCGGCGATGGCGTTTATCTTCGATTGTGGGACGGGCAAGTAAGGGTTTGCCGTTATTTTATAGAAAATTAGTTATATGAATAAATTGCCAATTTCGGTTTTTGCCGTAATTTATAACAATGAAGATGTCTTGGATCGTTGCCTGGCTTCTTGCCAGGATTTTGCTGATGAAATAATTATTATTCACGACGGCCCTTGCTCCGATCGTTCAATTGAGATTGCCAAGAAGTATACTGATAAAATTTATATTACCGCGGAACGGATGGGCATACCTTGTATGCACCGGGTAACTGGTTTAGAAAAGGTAAGTAATGATTGGGTTTTAGTTTTAGACGCTGACGAATTTGTTTCTGACGAATTAAAAGCCCATTTGCCAGAATTAATTAATCAGTCAGAATACCAAGGTTACGATTTAATTTGGCCGACCCTTTATCAGGGCCATTATTATAAGTTTTATCGGAAAAGAGCCTTATTCAATAAAAAGTTTTTTTATCTTATTGGCGCGCCTTCAGAATTTTTTCAGCCGGTCAATCAAGCGGTAAAAATCAAGAAGCTTAATTTCGGCCTGGAGCATCGGCCTAATTACGATAATCTGAGTCTGCGAACTTTCAAAAGGAAGTGGACTAGTTGGTGTAAAATTCACGCCGATTATTATCTCCGAGATTTTAGCGGTTTTATCAGATATAATTGTCCGCCGGAGATTAAGGATTGGCCGCCGCGAGTGAGGATTCGCATTAATCATCCGTTGTTATTCGGTATTTTAGGTTCACTGGTTTTTTATAATTGTTTGGGGATTAAAGATTTTATTAAAACCAGAAAATTTATTGTTCTGAAAGCTGGTTTTCTGCACAGTTTGTTCCATATTTTGACTTATTATTATATTTGGCAATATAAAAAAATTAAGCGAGACGGTTATAAAACTATATGAATAAAATTTCCGTTATTATTGTCGGCTATAACAGCCGGGTCTGGCTGCCCGGTTGTTTCAGTTCTTTAGCCGCGCAGACGCATAGGGATTTTGAAATTATTTTTGTTGATAACGGCTCGCGCGATGATAGTCTTGATTTTATTCGCGCCAATTATCCCGAAACAATTATTATCGAAAATCACAGTAATAGCGGTTTTGCCGGCGGCAATAATTTGGGTTTGCCAAAGGTTAGCGGCGATTATATTTTTTTGTTTAGCCCGGATGCCAAAGCCTCACCCACGCTTTTAGCTGATTTGCTCAAGGCTTACGAGGAAATTCCCCAGTTGGGCTGTGTCCAGCCGAAGTTGATTTTTATGCATGAGCCGGACAAACTGGATTCTTGCGGCTCTTATTTTACTTGGACCGGTTTTTTGAAGCACATTGGCAACTTCGGGCCGGCCGACTTGCCCGAGCACAATAAAAGTTTTCCCGCCTTTGGCCTTAAAGGAGCGGCGATGATGTTTAAAACGGAGATGGTGCAAAAAGCCGGCGGGTTGTTTGACAATGATTATTGGTGTTATTTTGAAGAAACTGATTTTTGCGTGCGGGTTTGGCTGGCCGGTTATCAGTGCTGGTATTATCCCCGGGCCGTGGCTTGGCACGCGATCGGCGGCTCAACCGGATCTTTTGTTAGAGATTACACCGTTCAATACCATTCATTCAAAAATCGTCTGGCGACTTATCTAAAAACTTTATCGCTCGGGACTTTAATCAGGCTGATCCCAGTGTATTTAGCCTTTAATTTCGGGCTGGTTATTTTTTTCTTATTGATCGGCCAATATTATAATTCCTACGCCGTGATTAAGGCGTTATATTATAACTTGATTCATTTGCCGGCGACTTTAAGAAAAAGAAAAGAGATTCAGACCAAGGTTCGCCGCGTGGTGGATAAAGAATTTTTGGGTCCGGTCACCGCCCAACTTGGTTTAGATTTTAAAAATTTAGTCAAAACCGCGGTTGCCTTGATCAGATATGAACGGGATAAGCGGAAACCTTGCGTTTAATTATACTTGATATGACCTTACCGTTAGTCAATATTATTATTGTTACTTTTAATCAGTATTTTTATACCGCCAGTTGCGTCCAGTCTTTGTTAAACTGCGGCTATGATAATTTAAAGATAATTTTAGTTGATAATGGTTCAGATGAATCAAAATATCAGAATTTTTTTAACCAACATCAAGGCAATTCTAGGTTAGAGTTTATCCGTTTGGATGAAAATTTGGGTTTTGGCGGCGGCTGTAATCTGGGTTTAAGTCGAGTCAATAGCGGTTTTGTAGTTTTTCTCAACAACGACACGGAGGTGGCCGTTGGTTGGTTGCAACCGATGGTTGAGTATCTGGAGAGTCACCCGGAAGTCGGCGCGGTTCAGCCGAAGATTAAAGACATAAAAAATAAAGACTATTTTGAATACGCCGGCGCCGCCGGCGGTTTTATGGATGTTTATGGTTTTCCTTTTTCGCGCGGGCGAATATTCTATACCTTAGAAAAAGATGCCGGGCAGTATGACGAAGTGGCGGACTTGGTCTGGTGCTCGGGCACCGCCCTAATGACTAGGAAAGAAATTCTGGATAAAGTCGGAGTTTTTGACGAGATTTTTTTTATGTACGGCGAGGAGTCGGACCTCTGTTGGCGGATCAACCACGCCGGCTATCGTCTGGTCAGTGTGCCGCAGTCCGTGGTTTATCATCAGGGCGCCGGCACTATGGGCCTGGAGCCAACTTATAAAAAAGTTTTTTATTCGCACCGCAATGGCTTGATTCTGCTACTCAAAAATTACACCGTCGCCGAATGGTGGCGCTATCTGACTGTGCGGCTAGGCTTGGACGCGGTTGCCTTAGTTTATTATATTGTTATTAGTCCGCTAGCGTTTAGCTGGCTGGGGGTGATTGGCGCTTATCTTCATTTAGTCTGGCTTAGTCCACAGATTTGGCGGCGGCATTGGCAAATCCGAGCCGAACGGTTAAATTCGCCGCTAGTTTTACCGGCTCGGTTATATCGCCGCAGTGTCATCATTGATTATTTTTTCCGGCGCCGGAAAAAGTTTTCTCAACTCGATCCTCAGAATTTCATTTAAACTTTATGGTTCAGCTAGAAGATGATTTGCCATTAATCTCGGTGATTATTCCGACTTTTAACGAAGCCGGAAATTTGCCGCGCTGTTTAGCGGCAATTTGCGGGCAAGGTTATCCTCGGGAAAAAGATGAGATTATAGTGATTGACGATTATTCGACAGACGAGACGGTGGCAATCGCCGAGCGGTTCGGCGCGCGAGTGATTTTCAGCGGTTTTAAGCATATTGAAAAGTCAAAGAGTTTGGGCCTGGCTGAGGCGAACGGCGAGCTGATTTTATTCTTGGATGCTGATGTTTTTTTGGTTGGCGTTGACTGGTTGGCTAAAGCTACGCAAGCTTTGGTTGATAATCCAAAAGCTGTCGGCGCGCAGGCGATTTATTGGCATTATCAAAAAAACCATAATATTTATAATCGTTATTGTGAATTGTTTGGCACCAATGATCCGTTAGTCTACTTTCTGAGCCAGAGAACAATTTTAGCGCCCGCGGTAACTGAAAAAATATATCAAGGCGCGCTCGTTCGCCAAACCGCCAATTATTTTTTGGTTAAGTTTGATATTAATAATTTACCGACTCTCGGCTCCCAAGGCTGTCTGATCAGAAAAGATTTAATTTTATCGGCCACCGCTTGGCAGCCGTATTTTTTTCACCTAGATTCAATTTATGAATTAGCGGAAAAAGGTTATGGCGATTTTGTTTTAATGAAGCTGGCGGTTGAGCATAATTATATTAATAGTTTCTGGCAGTTTCATAAAAAACTTTGCCGCAATCTGGTTTTATTTCTTAGTTTTCGCCCTTTGAGAAAATATACTTATAACCTCGGTTCAGCCAGATTTTTTGTCAGTTTGTTTCTGATGGTTACTCTAATCTATCCTTTTAGCCAAAGCTTAAGGGGATATATTAAAAAACCTGATTTAGCCTGGTTTTGGCATCCGGTTTTTTGTTTGACGGTGCCTTTAATGTACGCTTGGATTTATCTTAAATGGCAGATTAACCATCTACTGGCGAGAAGAACTCAAAAATATGAAAGCTAAAATTTTACCCGGTGAAAGCAGCCGCCCGGAGTTGCCAAAGTATCTTGATCCGATATTTCAGCAGCACGCCGCGGTTTATAATTTTTGTTTAAAATATCTGGCCAATAAAAAAGTTTTGGATTTGGGTTGCGGCAGTGGCTTTGGCGCCAGCCAGTTTGCTGGTAAGGCTAAAGAAGTGCTGGCGATTGATACCGATGCCAAAGCTATCACCAACGCCAAAAATAAATATATTTTATCCAATTTAAAATTTAGCGTAGCTGATATTAGTAAGTTAGATTCTGGGGTCGGACCGTTTGATGCGGTCATTGCTTTACAAGTGATTGAACATTTAAAAAATTACCAAGGTTTTGTCAGTTTAGTTTCACAATTGTTGGTTAAAGACGGTTTATTTATCTTGTCTACTCCCAACAAAGCTAGGTCCGATTTTAATGAAAACCCTTATCACTTTAAGGAATTTTTCCCCGCCGAGCTCGAAGAGCTTTTAACCCAATATTTTTCTCGGGTAGAAATTTATGGCCTTTATGGCAATGACAAAGTAGAAAAATATGAACGGGCGCGTGAGCAACGGATAAAAAATATTTTTCGGCTGGATATTTTTAAAGTTAGAAAAATTTTGCCGCGGCCGGTTTTGATTTTTTTGTTTAACTTAGGGGCAATTTTTTTAAGAAAAAAGCTATCACCGGTTGGTAGCTTGATTAATAACTTGGACTTTGTGATTAAGCCTGGCGCAGCCGACGCCTTAGATATTATCGCCATTGGTTATAAATAATCCGCCGCATGAAACCAAGATTTTCTCAAGTCGCTATTGTCCATCATAGTTATACCCCGACCGGCTTGGTTGAAGAGGAACTTTTGAATTACTTAAAAGATAAAACAGCCAGTATTTATTATCTCACCCATCCTTTTAAAACCGCTCGTGACGGCGTGTTGTCGAACAGTACGGTTAAACTCTATCAAAATGGCGAATTAAAAAAAACCGTTATTGGTTGGCGCGCCTGCCTGCGCAGGCAGGTGGCGGGTCCGGAAGTTTTATTTTTCGTCCGCGATTTTTTCTTTACCCTGTATTATTTTATTTTCCGGGCGCCCAAAGTCGAACTGTTTTTTGGCGTGGATAATCTCAACGCTTTGGCCGGCATTGTTTTAAGAAAATTGGGGCGGGTGAAAAAAGTGGTTTATTATGTGATTGACTATGTGCCAGAACGGTTTCAGAATCGGCTTTTGAATTATATTTATTGCTCTATCGAAATGTATTGCGCCAAAAATGCCGACTGGACTTGGAATCTAGCTGAAGCCATGATTAAAGAAAGACTGGACAAAGGTTTTCCGACTAAAAGTTTAAAAAAACAGCTCGTAGTGCCGGTGGGTTGTCATCCAGTAGTCAGTTCGGGTTTTCCGCCGATGGAGCTGTTAATTAAAAAAGTTGTTTTTCTTGGTATCCTTAGTCCCGAGCAGGGGATTGAGCGGTTGATTAATCTTTGGCCGCAAGTGGCAACGGCTGTTCCCGAGACCAGACTGGTGATTATTGGTTCTGGCCCGCTTCGGGAAAGTTTAACCGCTAAAGTTGCGGCGCTAGGGTTAGTTAGTCAGATTGAATTCAAGGGTTTTATTAAAGAGAATCAAGAAGTTGACCAAATTCTGGCTACTTGCTACTTTGGTATAGCGCCTTATGTTATTGAAAGGGATAGCTTTAAGCAGTTCACCGACCCAGGTAAAATCAAAACCTATTTAGGCGCCAGTTTGCCGGTGATTATGACTAATATCTCACCGATTGCCCAGGTGATTCGTGACCGCCGCGCCGGTCTAGTGGTGGCCGAGAGTGAGATTGGGTTAATTGAGGCGATAAAAAAGCTTTTGACTGACGGCGCGTTTTATCGCGAGCTTAAAACTAACGCCACGGCGCTGGGGAGGGAATACAGCTGGGAAAATATTTTTAACGCCGCTTTTAAAAATCTATGACCGAAAGCCAAGAAAAAATTATTTTTCAGCGCGGCCAGTTGCCGCCCAAAAACCGGCTGATGCTGGCTTTACTCTATTTAAAGTGGCCGCTCATGGTTCCCGGCGTCAAATGGCTGATCCGGCGCCAGCTCAAAAATTGTTCAGAGATAGATTTTATTCCCGGTTTTCGCTATCTTTATGGTCGCCTGCATGCTCGGCAGGTGATTTTGGGGGATACTTGGTTTCTAGACTACGCGCCGGTCTATATTGGCGAGGGTACTAGATTTTCTTGGGACAATATGGTGATTACCGGCGAGCATGATTTGACCAGTTGGTCGACGGTGGTGGCGCGGCCGGTTTATATTGGTAAAAATGTTTGGGTGACCAGCCGGTGCATTATTTTGCCTGGTGTGCATATTGGCGATAATTCGGTGATTGGTGCCGGCAGTGTGGTCACGGGCGACATTCCGGCGAATTGTCTGGCGGCGGGCAATCCGGCGCGAGTGATCCGAGAGATTAGCCGAGGTTAGTTGGCGTGGCTGTTTTTTAGCGTAATTTTATGGTAAAATCAGGCAAGAACTTATAAGTTCTTTTTTAAAGAAAAAAATAACCGCCTTCCAAGCCAAGAGCTGCTGCTCGTGAGTTGGAAAGCGGTTGAGGTTGAGGATCAGGCGCCTGGTGTCGGTCCGGCCTGCGGCATGGTGCCGAATTTATAGGTATGGGACATCACCAGACCGAAGCCCCAGGCTTCGTTACTGCAAAGTTGTTGGGCTGCCGGTAGTTTGAGCAGTTCGTCGCGGTCTATGCCCAGGATCCGTTCAGCAAAGTCATAAGTGACACCAGGTTGGGTCGGGCTGATGGCGCATTCGGGGCCGAGGCCGGGCGCGCGGAGCGCCATGGCGGCCAGCCGCACCTGCCAGAAGTTGCTGATGATTGTGATTTCTTCCGGATGGGCGTCTTCGGCCAGCCGCAGGAGGTGCAGAAGCTGCTGGTGGGTGGTGCCGAGTAAAACGCCGTTGGGGGCAATCAGATCGACGGTGGTGATGTTGTCTTTGGGAACGCCGAGTGTTTCCAGTTCCAGAGCGATGATTTTGTCCAGGAGCGGCGTTTGAAATGTCGTTGCCGAGCAAATATTGGGCGCGAACCCTTTGATCTCAGCTTCTTTTTGATGAAACGGCGTGATGCCGCCCAGGACGATGACTTTGGCATCCTGATCTTGCCGCCAAAGTTTGGCGGCCGCTTCACCGCGGCAAGAACAGCCGACGATCGGTGAGGGGTTGTCGGGGCAATAGGTGTGGTCGCCGTAATTGCTGGTGCGGAAACCGCAAGAATTATCATAAACAACCGTTCCGCCGACGACTACGATCCAGTGAGATGTTGGCATTTTCCTACTCCTTCAGATTGGGGGTTGATGGCGCTGGCGATGGTTTTGCCAGCCAGAAGCTAAATTGTAGATGAACTAGACCTTTCTTTATAGCAAATTATATTTAAATTGTCAATCAAAGCTATGTTGGTAAAGTTATTAAAATTATTGCACTTGTATCGTCCGGCCCGGGCTATTAAGGATTGGTTGGGTTTTATTAATCCGGTGGCTTATCAGCAGCAGCGGAAAATGTTAAAGTTTTATTTCCAGTTTATTCAGCCTGGCGATTTGTGTTTCGATGTTGGCGCCAACTTGGGCAACCGGACGGAAATTTTTTTGCAATTGGGCGCGACAGTCGTGGCGGTCGAGCCGCAAGAGAAATGCTACCAGCATTTGGCAAAAAAATATAATTATAATCCGCTGGTGACTTTAGTGGGCCAAGCCTTGGGTTCTCAGTCAGGTGAGGGGGAAATAATGATCAGCGAGGCGCACACGCTTTCCTCGATGTCACCGGAGTGGATTAGTGGTGTTAAAAATAGCGGCCGGTTTGCCGACTACCAATGGCAAAAGAAAGTTAAAGTCAAAATTACCACTTTAGATAAGTTAATTACCCAGTACGGCCAGCCGGTTTTTTGTAAAATTGATGTAGAGGGTTTTGAGTTTGAAGTGTTAAAAGGTTTGTCGCGGCCGATTAAGGCGATTTCTTTTGAGTTCACTCCAGAATTTTTAGAGCCGACGATTAAAGCTATTAATCATTTAGCCGGCTTGGGCTCAGTTAAATTTAATTATTCAATCGGTGAGTCGATGAATCTAACTTTAGCCAACTGGGTCGGCGCCGAAGAAATTTGCCAATTATTAGCGGCAGTTGACCAAACAATTTTTGGCGATATTTATGCCAGGTTTAATGATTAGAATCACTAAAAAATGAACAAAGATTTTTGGCAAAATAAAAAAGTTTTAGTTACCGGCGCCTCGGGCTTTATTGGCTCTCATTTTGTGGAAGAGCTGGCTCAAACCGGCGCGGCGGTCACTGGACTTTATTTTAAGGCTAGCGCTGGCGTTTTGACTAGTTTTGGTTTACCGGCTAAAAATTTAGATTTTCAGGCAGTCGATTTGTTGGACCTTAATAGTTTAAAGGCAGTCGGCGCCGGTTTTGATTTAATTGTCAGTTGCGCCGCTTTGGATGGCAATCTGGAGTTTAAAATCAAAAATTCGGCGCGTATTCTCGACGCTAACATGATTATTACTTCCAATATCTTAAACTATGCCCGGGAAAAGGGGATTAAAAATGTGGTTTTACTAAGTTCGGCGGAAGTGTATCCGTTATCCGCCGCCAGCCCGATTGTTGAAACTGATGATTATTTGAAAAATTTTGACAATTTGCAAAACGGCTATGTCTTATCCAAAAGATATTCTGAGATTTTGGGCCGGCTGTTTGGGCAACAATACGGTTTAAAAGTTTTTTTGCCGCGGCCGGTCAATGTTTATGGTCCGCGGGATAAATTTGGCGACCAGAACAACCGGGTAATTCCCAGTATGATCAAAAAAGTTTTAGGTCAACAAGAGATAGAAATTTGGGGCGACGGCAGCCAGGTGCGCAATTTTATTTTTGTTAAAGACTTAGTCAGTTTAATTTTGGAAATGGCGGAGGCCGGCCAAGACAGTATTATTAATATCGCGCCGGACGAAACGATTTCAATTTTAGATTTAGCCAAGTTAATCAGCCAGTTGTGCTGCCAACCGGAGAAGATTAAACTCCTACCCGAGAAATCAGGCGGAGTGGCTGAAAGAGTGTTGTCGGCTACAAAATTGAAATTGGCGACAGAAACCCGTTCCCGCTCCTTAGCCGCCGGATTAAAAGAAACAATCGCGTGGTATCAAAATAAGATAAAATTATAGTTATGTCCAAAACTATCTGGCTAGTCGCCAAATTTTTAATCACTGATTTTAAATTTTTGCGATTAAAAAAATTGACTTTGTCACAGAAAATCAAATTTTTAATGGTTAGAAATTGGTTGTTAATTAAACATTTGTTTATTAAAAAATTTGAGTTCGGTCGGGATCGGGCAACGGTTTTTGGCGAGCAAATTTATTATGCTTCGCCTCTAGGTATTATGCCGTATCAAACCATGTTGATTACCCATCAAACTCTGTTAGAGACCGCCCGGATAGCTGACGCCAAGGTGGTTTTGGATGTCGGCGCGCAGGTGGGTTATTTTTCCAAGCTGGTTAGAAGGCTGTATCCCGATTGTTTGATTTACGGTTTTGAACCGGTGCCGGCGATTTTTAATTGTCTAGTTGCTAATTTTAAAGATGATTCTAAAATTAAATTGTTTCAACGGGCGGTGACCGATCAAGTTGGGACCGTTAAAATGTTGTTCAGCCGCGGCGACTTGGCGATTAGCGCGATCAATCCCCAAGGCGATATTGAAGTATCGGCTAATACCCTAGACCGGCTGGTCGAGGAAAATCGCCTTACCAGCATTGATATTATCAAAATTGATGTCGAGTCGTTTGAAGCTCATGTTTTGCGGGGCGGGGCGCGTCGGGCTTTGGCGCTGACTAAATATGTGATGTTGGAATTTACCACTTTTCATCATCATAATTATACCTTATCATCATTAATGAAATTATTGAATGGCGATACTTATGATTTTCAAATCGTTGCCTTTAAAAATTATGAGAATAAAAAAGAGGGCGAAGAGGGGCAGGTTAGTTTGATGGATATTATATTTAAAAACATAAAATTAGTTTAGCCGTGGAAACTTTAAAGCGCATCTTAACCGTTAAAAATTTAGTCATTCTAGCGACTTTAGTTTTGTTTTTAATTCCATTTTTTTGGTTCAGCCCCGGCGCGGCCGATCTGGGCGGCGATTCTTCTCGGCTTTATTTTTACGACCCAGTAAATTTTTTGGCTAATGTTAATATCTTCGGCAGCAGCCGGACGGTGCAGGCCAGTTTGATTTCTAGCTTTGCGCTCATACCATTTTTAGTTTTATTGGTGATTTTAAAATTTTTATTTTTTAGCAATTTTTATTTACTCCTGTCGGTTTTCAATGGTTGTTTGCTAGCCGGTTCTTTTTTGGGCGTTTATTTGATTATCCGAGAATTAGTCAGCGAGCAGGACGAAATTTACAGCCGATTGGCTGGGCTATTAGGCGGATTATTTTACGCCTTTTCTGGAATTTTGGTTTATAATTGGCAGAAATATCTGACTAGCTTTCATTCTATCGCCGTTTATCCTTTGACAATTTGGCTATTTATTAAATATCTTAAGACGACTAAAAAAGTTTATTTATTTTATCTTTTATCGTTATCTTTGATTTTTTCCATAAATTTTTCTTTCTCCGCCGCTCCGATATTTTTCTCCTTTTTCCCCGCGGTCATTTTATTTTTATTATTTTATGCTTGGGGCGAGAAAAAGCTTAAGTTATTTTTTAAGGGATTTTTGTTACTTTTACTATTTATTATTTTACTTCAGGCCTTTCATATTTTACCAGCGGCTTTTAATGTTTTATCGCCCTCCAGTTTCGTTAATCAGGTCATTTTTAGTGAAGAAGGCAAATTGGCCCGCGGTCTAACTTATTTTGAAGGCAACGCGCCGAATGTTAAGTTGATTTATAATCTGATTGGCTTTCCCCAATATACGCTCTATAAAGACGCTGGCGCGGCGCCGGACATTGTCAGGCTGATTTATAATTATGGAATTAAATATGTCGGTTTGTTTTTTGTTTTTCCTCTAGTGGTTTTGTTATCTTTGTTTATTAAAAAAGATAAAAAAGCTAATTTTGTTTTTTTAAGTTTATTTTCAATTTGGCTAATAATTCTTTTCTTTATTACGGCCAATCTTTTCGGCCAGTGGGGGCCAGCTGGCTACGCCAAGCTTTTTTATCTGCCCGGATTTGCCATGTTTCGCAGTTTTTATGGCGTTTTTGCTTACATTTTAATTTTTCTCTATGCTTTGCTTTTTGGTGTTAGTTTATTTTATCTGCTTAAAGCAATCGCCAACCGTTGGTTAAAAACTATTTTGTTGGTTTTTATTTTTCTAGCCATCGTTTATGGCTCATTGCCTTTGGTTTTTGGTTTAGTGCCAAATATTGAGCATGACGGGGCCCAAGGCGTAAGTTTGGCCCACAAGATCAAGCCGGCTTACGATGAAGTTTTAGAGGAATTAAGGCAAAATCAGTTAGATAGCGCTATGTTGTCTTTTCCCTTAACCGCCGGTGGTTATCAAATTATTGAAGGCGAAAATGGCGGAGCTTATGTGGGGGTGGCTTCTTTTCCTTTGTTGGCCGGCCGGACGACATACGCCGGCTTAGCTGATTTTGATTATCCGGCGAGCGCGCTGTTTTCTCGCGATTTTATTTTGGATCGATTAAAAAATCAGGATTATCGTTCGCTCAATCGTTTGTTCGCTTTACTTAATGTCAGCCTGATTTTTAATAATTCTAGCCCAGTGGTTTATGATGGTTTTAAGGATTGGCCTTATGACAAGGGTTTGCGGGAATATCTACCCACCGGCAATGATTTTCAATTGTTGATTGATCGGTTGGGTTATCAAAAAATATACCAGCGGGAAAATTATGTCCTTTATCAGCGGCCGGATTATTTTTTGCCGCATTTTTATTTGCCTACGGCCGTGATTAAAGCCGAGTCGCGAAAGGAATTCCCAGGAATTATTAAGCAAGCCGATTATAATCCACGGACAGTTTTTTATGCCAACGATATTCAAGCTAGTGATTTAATAAATTATTTGCCGTTGCAAATAGAGAATGTTCCGTCATTGGAATTTAAAAAAATTAGTGTTACTAAATATCGCCTCAGGGTTCATAATATTAAGTCCAGTTTCCCTTTGGTTTTTAGCGAAGCCTGGCATCAAGGTTGGCGGCTTTATTTATCAAATTCTTTTAATCCGCCGACAACCGGTAATTTTATTTCCGCCAATTATCAAGGCACGGTTCAGAACCAAAATTTGCCGAACGGTAATTTATGGGAAACTTGGTTATTGCCGGCCGTTGGTAGTCAGTATCATTTAGCGGCTAATGAATACGCTAATTCTTGGTGGCTGGATCTGGATTATTTACGGAAAAATTTCCCCGATTATCTGCGCGATAACGGCGACGGCACCCATGATTTAGAATTAATTGTTGAGCTGGCGCCGCAAAGATATTTTTATCTGGGTGTGGTAATTTCCTCACTGACTTTATTGGGGTTGGTGATCGTGGTTTTTGTCGTTTGGTGGAAGAGGTGGCAGACTAAATAATTCAGATTATGAAAAATTGGCTAAAAAAAACATTCAGCCCGGCGCTAAATTTTATTAGCCGCCAGTTATTGCGTTTTACCGACTGGTGGATGGTCGTGGTTTTTAAAAAATATTCAGGCCGTTTACTACTTTTTATTTTAGTCGGGACGGTAATTTTCCAAAGTTTTATTCCCTGGACCGCGGCTAACCGTTTTTTATTTTTAATTATTTTTGCTACGGTTATCTTTTTAATCAGCAGTCGCCTAGCGGCGATGATCGCCTTATTATTATTGGCTACTATTCCGATTAGTTATTGGCTGGCCGAGAAAGTTAATTTAGCTGAAACCATCGCCGTTTATTTTTATTATTTATTATGGTTGGTTATTATTAGGCAATTTTTAGACCTATTACTGGTTCACACCAAAGTCGGTCAATATTTGGCTAGTGTTGGAAATCGGGCGGAGGCTAATATCTATTTGATCGGCCGTTGGTTGTTGGCTAAAATTAAACCGCAGGCCATCGTCCGGCAGGGGATAAATTTTTTGGTTAGTGTGGCGTGCCGTCTTATAGCGTTTGTTTTACAAAATAAAGTCATGGTTGTTATTTTACTGATTTTATTTTTAATTCCTTGGTTTTGGTTCAGTCACGGCGAAATTGATTCTGGCGGTGATTCGGCGCGGTTGTATTTTTACGATCCGCTGAGTTCGTTGAAGTCAATAGCGCTTTATCAAAACAGCGAAGGCGGGTTTGATTTTGACAATCCTAATTTTTATCTAATTCCTTTTTTTCTCCTGCTTCACCTCTTAAAATTAATTGTGGTGACGCCTTCGGCTTTGCTTTCGCTGTTTGACAGTTTTTTGTTACTTGGCGCTTTTCTGTCAGTTTACGGCATTATTGCCGAATTAACAGCCAGTCAGAAATCAAAATGGGGTTTTAAGTTGGCGCCATTGTTAGGCGGTTTATTTTTTATTTTTTCCCAGCTCATAACTTATAATTGGTATCGGTATCCATTTTCTTTTCATCAGATTGCCGTTTATCCCTTGATGTTTTATTTATTTTTAAAATATATTAAAAAAGATAATTTTTTATATTTAATTGGCGGATTTTTATTAACGCTGATTTTTGCGGTTAATTTTAGTTTAGCTTCGGCGCCGGCGTTTTTTGCCTTTTTCCCCGCCGCCTTTTTATTTTTATTAGTTTATTCAATTTTATATAAAAAGGTTAAATTTTTTTTCAAAGGTTTTTTTATTTTTTTATTGTTTTTTATTTTTTTACACGCCTTTCAGTTATTGCCTCAAATAATTAACTTTTCTGATCCCGCTAGTGTTTTTAACAAAAGTCTTTTTACTGAACAAGTTAAGCTAGATCGGGGACTCGTTTATTTTTCTGGAGTGCGGCCGGCCGTGCGGTTGATTTATAATTTAGTGGGTTTTAACCAATATTATCTTTATCAACAGTTTGGCGCCGGCGGCGTTATGCTTAATCTATTAAATAATTACGGTGTCAAATTTATTTATTTATTTTTAATCTTTCCTTTGGTTGTTAGTCTTGGTTTTATTTATTTGATTAGAGATCGGGTGGCTGCTCTTAAAGACAGATTAGTTTTTATTACCTTGTTGATAATTTTTTTATCGTTGCTTTTTTTAATGACCGCCAACCTTTTTGGCGCTTGGGGGCCGGCTTTTTATGCTTCACTTTTTTATTTGCCGGGTTTTGCCATGTTTCGCAGTTTTTATGGCGTTTTTCCCACGGCGTTTATGTTTTTTTACGCCTTGATTTTTGGTGTGGCTTTAGTTTATATTCTTCGAGGTATTAAAAAGAATTATTTAAAATATCCTTTAGTTGCGTTAATTTTAATTTTATTGATTTATTCTGCCGTGCCTTTTATTACCGGCCAGATTGCCAACCTGCCGATGGGTGACACCGCGGGCATAAAATTATCCAATAAATTTAAGCCGGCTTTTGAAGATTCCTTGAAGTTTTTTCGCGACCAAGCCGTGGATAGCAAGGTTCTAACCCTACCTTTATTGCATGTCGATTATCAGATTTTAGCTGGCGAGCACGGCGGAGCTTATGTTGGTTCATCGCCGATTGGTTCATTGACTGGCCGCGGCGCTTTTGGCGGCATTTCCGCCTTTAATTATCCCGGCAGCAATTTTTTAACGCAAGAGTTTGTTTTGGAGAAATTGGCGGCGCGGGATTATAACGCATTAAATCGTTTATTCTCCTTGTTGAATATTGGTTTGATTTTTAATGATTCCGACCCCTATATTTATCGCGATAATTTTAGCGGTTGGCCTTATTCGAGGGAAATTTTTGATCTCTTCCCAACAATTAATGACTTCCAAAAATTAATAGACAATTTGGGTTGGCAGCAAGTTTATCAGCGAGATAACTACGCGGTTTATTACCACCCCAGTTATTTTTTACCCCGTATTTTTATTCCCGAAAAAATTATCCAGGTTGATAACCAAGAGCAACTAAAAGCAACACTTTTTCCCAAAGCGGCGGTCGGCGGCAGTCAAGAGGCGAATGAGCCGCCTAATTTAAGGACCGTTATCTATAGCCGCGATAATGGCCAGTCAGAAATTTTAGAAAAGTTGCCGGATAATGTTTCTCCCGTCACAGTGGTTGAGTTTAAAAAAATTAATGCTATAAAATATCGTTTAAAGATTCATAAAATTAATTCAAGCTTCCCTCTGATTTTTAATGGCATTTGGCATCAGGGTTGGAAATTATTTCCGGTTAAGATCGTTAACCGCGGTTGCAGTGTTTTGGCGGGAGATTCGGCGACAACACAGAAACAAGTGATGAGCGCTCCAACCAAGGCGGTTCAAAATTGGTGTTCAGCCGGGATGATCAGCGCGACTGGCCCTGATTTTATTTCTGATATTTTTGCCGGCACGATCCAAAATCAAAATTTGCCTGACGGCCATTTATGGGAAACTTGGTCGCTGCCGCCAGTGGATCAAAAGTATCAACTGTTGGCCAATGGTTATACTAATTCTTGGTGGCTGGATTTGGATTATCTCCGTAAAAATTTCTCCGGCTATTTATTGGATAACGGCGATGGCACTTATGATTTGGAATTGGTGCTGGAATTTGCCCCGCAAAAATATTTTTATCTAGGGGCAGTGATTTCCTCAGCCACTTTATTGTTATTGTTAATTTATGTGCTGGTTAAAGTTGTCAGCTCAGTTCGCCGATATTACCGCGTAGAATAGTTGATAATTGTTAGAATTAAAATATGTTAATAAAAAAAGCCAAAGACTGGCTCCAAAAAATATACCAATGGTTTAAGATAGGGGAACGGGTGATTTATTTAGAATTTGCAATAATTTCTTTCTTTATTTTAGGGCCGCTAGTTTGGCACACTGGTTATGTTTTTGCGATTGATATGGTGTTTGTCCCCAAGTTGCGGTTCCCCGCGGTGGTGGACAGTTTTTATCTTTTACATGCGTTGTTTTGGTTGTTTA
>Ga0172379_10002711_pt1 | contig 30468 bp, 27 predicted proteins | sample GrowelOW334metaG_FD_119756 | JGI IMG/M metagenome (GOLD analysis project Ga0172379, IMG submission 119756) | Groundwater microbial communities from an aquifer near a municipal landfill in Southern Ontario, Canada - Groundwater well OW334 metaG | ecosystem: Environmental > Aquatic > Deep...
CCCAGCAGGGAGGCTGCCAGGCCCGTATCGTAGAAATAGAGTTTTGGCGCCTTGACCAGCCGCTTCCCGAAATTCTCGTGATGCGGTTTCAGAAGGTAGATGACGTTGCTTATCTCCAGGATGGAGATCCAGTCCTTGATCGTCGGAACAGAAACTTCCGTATCCTGGGCTATGGAATCATAATTGAGCTGGGTGCCCACCCGTCCGGCGCAAACCTTGATGAACCTTACGAATGAATTGTGGTTGGCGATGTTTCTGATCAGCCTGACATCCCGCTCCACATAGGTCTGGATATATGAGGGGAAATAGTCCACAGGGTCGATGGCATTGCTGTAGATGCGGGGGTAGCCGCCAGTGAACAACCAGGTATTCAGGTCCGCAGGCAGCAGTTGGGCTGCCTTGAGTTCCGGGATCGAGAAAGGTGCCAGATGGAGCACTGCGCACCGACCGGCCAGACTCTGGGAGATTTTTTCAAGAAGCAGGAACTCATGTGAACCAGAGAGTATGTACATGCCCGTCTCATTCACCGAATCGATCCTCGTCTGGAGGTAGGAGAATAACTCCGGAGCGTGTTGTGCCTCATCTATGATGGTGCGGGAGCTGAAGTTGGTGAGGAACCCCCGGGGGTCCTGCAGCGCAAACGCCCGTATATCGGGGTCTTCAAGCGAGATGTAGGTATAATCGGGGAAACAATGCCTGAGGAGTGTGGATTTTCCGCATTGCCGCGCACCGGTAAGGGTAAGAACGGGAAATTTCCGGACCAGGCTGAGGATCTTTCCCTTCAGTATGCGCTCGACCATTGGATTACTCCAGAATAATGCACATTTTCATACAAATCATAAAGTCGATTTAGATATTTGTACAGGGGGTGCGCTTATTCGGGTTTGTTGGACACAAAAACAACACGGGTGCGCAGTCCATGAGAAATTGCCCGGCATGTTGCAGGCGTGCGGTCTGCTTCTGATAGCTTTGGTATCCATCCCCTTTTATACCGGATTCAGAAGTTTCTTGATGGTGATGAGTGAGACCAGATCAATATCACGTTCCCGTTCAAGAAACGGCCGTACATCCGCACGGGCTCGTTCCCAGTCAAGGACTTCAAGTCTTTGCGAAAGTTCGCCACGCCAGTTGTTTTCAGTAAAGGTGGGACCTTTCCATGCGGTTTGGGTGAGAGCCGCATTAAGCAGGTCGAGATTCGGCTCGGGCCAGTGGCGGTCGGCAAGGTACCAGGCTAGGTCGTACAGGTCGCGGCCTTTGGTCCATTGACGGCTCAGAATGGCATGTAGCTTGCCTGCTAACAGGGACGCCTTATCGTAATGGCATAGGTTAATCGTGCAATGGCGGCGCACAATCGTGGTTTCCAGGCGCGCCCCTGGCGGTGGTCGGGTATCCAGTTCAAGCTTGATCGACAAAATTTGTGCCGGGTGCGGCGAAAGGCCGATTTCGTACGGGAGACCAGGAAACTTGAGCCAGGCAGATGCTACGGTTGTCCGCTCATTGACGGTGATCTCGATCCGGTAAGCTTCACGTGAAAACACCCTTTTTATCCCGGTCATGGCTTCGCGAAAACCCGCTTCTTTCCCCGGATCGATAAGCGAGAAATCGAGATCCTCCGAAAAGCGTGGAATGGAAAATAAAAAACGCAGGGCGGTGCCACCCACAAAGGCCCAGCGCATGAAGGTTCCCGTTTCCTGAAGCGCTTCCAGAACACGGGCTTGAAGATACGCCCGCGCCAAAGCGTTGCGGGCAACCGCATTCGTGGCTCTTTCTGTCAATTGTCTCAGATACTCCTTCACAAGGCTTCTCCCTCCTCCCCATCGAGCAGCGAGGAAATTATGACGGATGCGCGCATGAGCTTGGGCTTGCCGCTGCGCCGGGCCATTTCTTTCAGCACCGTGTGCTGGAATGCTGACAGGTTTTGCAGGCGGAGTTCACGAAGGAATCCTGATGAATCTCCCCCGGGCGTGAGGTGAACCAGATCGAGCAACGCCTTTTCGGGGCTTGCCACAAAAGCGTTCTGACGGGGAGCAACTTCGATCCTTGCAAAGCCAAAGCACAGCGCATCCGTCAGGTGCTGTAGCTTGTAAGTACCAAGCGGTGTATTCGTCGTCTCGGGACGCCCCGGTCCCACGCTTGTGACGATCTGCACCTGTTCCGGAATGGCCCCATGCCATGCCAGCGCGGACTGCAGGCTCACATAGCTACCAGGATGCTGACGGTTGGCGATGAGAAACGGGTGCGGTTCGACCTTTCGCCATGGGACGTCCAGTGCATATAATCCCCGGCGAAGCTGAACCAATTGCCCGGACTTTACCCAGCGGGACAGCTGTAGCCGCACTTGTCGGTCATTCACTTTTCCGGACAACAGCAGACTGGATGAAAAAATCGGCTCTTCAGCAATCAGACTGAGCAATTCGCTGAATTTCATTGAAAATATATATCATATTTGATAAATTAAAGCAATGTTTCTTAATTGAAACCACACAAATGAACCCTGAATTGTAGCACAGCCTCAGGGTCGGACTTCGGTTTGCCGCATTCATACGGAAATTATCTAATTATATGCATTCTTGATAATATCGATAAGATGTGTATGATTAGAGCATGGACCCAATAACAAATCCCTTTGCTCCCGGTGCCGGAACGCCTCCTCCGGAATTGGCCGGGCGTGATGACATACTGGAGTTGGCCCGCATCGCCATCGAGCGGACGCGTAGGATGCTGCCGACAAAAAGCTTCCTGCTCGTAGGTCTGCGCGGAGTTGGAAAAACGGTGCTCCTTGACCGTATCAAGTCGAATGCGGAGTCGCGTGGCATCCTTACCCTGCGGATAGAAGCCCCTGAAGGACGTTCGCTTCCGGCGTTACTGGCGCCCCAGTTGCGGCAATCCTTGTTGCGTCTGTCCCTGATCGAACGCGCGAGGGAGAAGGCCCAGCGCGCCTTGAAGGCTCTAACCGGATTCGCCCAAGCCCTGAAAGTAAGATACAACGACATTGAAGTGGGTATCGATCTTCCCTCAGAGCCGGGTTTGGCCGACAACGGCGATCTGGAACACGACCTGCAGGATCTTTTGGGTGCTGTGGGCGAGGCTGCAAAAAATGGGGATACCGCTCTGGCCATGTTTGTCGATGAATTGCAGTACGTGGAGGAGGAGCAGTTGGCCTCGCTCATTACAGCCCTCCACCGTATCGCCCAGCGTCAGTTGCCGGTGATTTTAATAGGAGCCGGTTTGCCTCAGTTGCGCGGCCTGATGGGCAGGGCCAAGTCGTATGCCGAACGTCTTTTTGATTTCCCTGAAATTGGTCCCCTCGGTGCCGAGGCCTTACGCGTGGCAATCGAACATCCTTTACAGGATAACGGAGTGGAAATCAAGGATGAGGCGCTTGAGGAAATCGCAGCGACCACGCGCGGATACCCCTACTTCGTGCAGGAGTGGGGCAAGCATTCCTGGGATGTCGCTGCCGCTTCGCCAATTTCACTGACAGATGTACGGCTGGCATCGAAGCTGGCGATAGCCGCGATGGACGAAAGTTTTTTTCGTGTGCGCTTCGATCGACTGACGCCGCTTGAAAAACGGTACCTCCGGGCCATGGCCGAACTTGGACGTGGTCCCCACCGGTCCGGGGACATTTCGGATGTCCTGGGTCGGGCTGTTACCGCCCTTGCCATGACACGGAACAAGTTGATCTCCAAAGGTATGATATGGAGCCCAAACCATGGCGATACCGCTTTTACCGTGCCTCTTTTCGATGAGTTCATGAAGCGGATCATTCCGGGAGACGATTGGAGGATCGAATGACTTTCCCGGCTCCGCGCCCTGTGGGCAATGTTGGCGTGACGGCAATTTTTCAAGGACCGACTGATTGAAGATACGCACTGTAGTCGGACGTCCGCCCCTCCAAAGGGATGGTCAAACTACGCTGGATCGCCAGTTGGACTTTGCGTAGGGGTTTGATATTTGGAAGGATGGGGTCCGGGGAAGGGAACCTTTAGCTTTTTGACAGCCACGCAAAGGTTCCCTTCCCCGGAAAGTTGCCTGAACTATTTTCAGAGAACGGCCACAAGGCCCGAAAACCCCGCATAGGTCAGTAGGTACAGGACATTGTTTATGACCAGCACTACCGGCTTGCGCCCTTCAAATTGGGAGTTGAGGCTGAGGGTGACCGCAAAGACAAGCCAGAACACCACGCCGGCAAGGGCGCCGGAGAGGAAGGTGGTAATGCCCAGGCTGTGGATGAGCACCTGCAGGCCGTAGGACAACAGGAAACTGGCGATTACGGCACCGCCCATGAGACGGGGCATATCCTTTTTTTCCTGCTCGGTCATCTCCTTCTTCTCGATATCCATGCCTACATTGAGGGCCCAAACTTTGAACCAGGGGACCGCCGGTGAATAATACAGCCAGCTGAGAATGAAATTGGCAAAACCGACAATGAGAAACGGTACTAGCGAAAAACTGAAATCGAGCATGGTAAGAGCCTCCTTATCCACTTTCATACAGAGCAGTAATCATTACTATAATAATAAACATTTGGTTTGGGTTCAAATGTATAATGAGGTACAGTATATTCTTGGGGAGGTGATTATCGGGATCGGATGTGCCCGAAGGTGCATTCCTGCGAATGTATGGAGCAGCCTTTAGCTGACGCCTTCTGCATGTTTCCTGAAATTCTCCAGTATGGCTTGCCAACCATGCTTTTGAAGATCCAGGGAATTTTCACCTTCGGCATCAAAAGTCTCGATCACTTCGGTTTTGTCACCCATTTTACGAAACTCGATTGAAACTTTTCTGTCGTCCCCAAGGGTATAATCAATCCGGTTTTCTGGTACCACCGTTGTATACGTTCCGTTAAAATCAAACCCATGTTTGTGGTCTTTCGATTCCATCCTGTAGTTGAAGGAGCCACCTTCCCTAAGATCGTTGACAGCACTTGGACAACACCAATCATCGGAAGCAAAATTCCACTGGACGATTGAACTGGTGGAGGTAAAAGCCTTCCATGTTTGATTCGGGGAAGCATTCACCCTGACGGAAACCGTGATTCTCGTTAAAGCTGACATCAGTAAGTACCTCCATATATAACTATAATAGTCATATTAATGCAAGTCAATATCTTTGGACAGCTGCGCTCATCATGACCCGCCGAGCAATCCTGCATCGGCCCGATTTTCTTTCGAAATTTGACTTTATTCATTTCGGGATTCAAAATTAAACTATTCCGGATGGGACCGTCGTTATTGGCGACCTGGCGTATTCCCGCGGATCCTACGATCAGACTACCAAGCCGTCGGCGGGAGGGCCGACCACCAAGCTGGCGGGCAAGTTCCTGGATATTCTGCAACGGCAGGCTGACGGCAGCTGGAAGATCATCCGCGACCGCTACAATTACGACGCGCCTCCAGTCCAAGTCGCCGAGTAGTCGGATTTAGGAAGAGGGGAGCCTTGAAGGACAGGGCTCGGTTCAAAATGCGGATCAGAAAGCATCCGGCCTAGGAGAGCAGTTGCTGTCTGAAGCCGCGGGGGGATTTGCCTTCCATTTTCTTGAAGACCCGTGAAAAATAGAACTCGTCGATGAAGCCGGTTTGCCAGGCTATCTCCTTTACGGCACTGTCAGTGTGCAGAAGCAATTCCTTGGCCTTGTTGATCCTGACCTGGTTTATGTAATCCACTGGGGTCCTTCCCAGATTGTTCCTGAATAGTTTGATCATGTTGCTTTCATTCAGATGGACGCAACCGCACAACTCCTCGATCCTGATGGTGTTCATATAGTTGGCTTCGATGTATTCGATGGCCTTGTCCAGACGTTTGAGGTTGAGTTTGTGGTCCTTGGGGAAAAAGCATTCACGGCAGACCTCGTGCACCAGTTCCTGGCAGAGTATGGACAGCCTCATGCCGTAGCCGATTGGCTTGTCATGATAGGTCCCGTGGAGGCGTATGAAGAGGTCCTCTATTTTTTCATAATTGGATAGTTCCATGGTGCTGGGGAAAGGCAGCAAACCCGGATCCACCGAAAAGGACCATTCCTGCCCATTGGCCGGCACGTTTTTGAGGAAATAATTGATGTCCCTGTCATAGCGCCAGTTTTCGTGTATGTGGGTGGCAATCATCCATGAAAAATGTACCGAAAAGAAATTGATGGTAGTGCCGGGGTTGGCTTCCATGGAATGCCACTCGTCGTAATGCAGATACAGCAGGGTTCCCTTTTTGAGGGGATGAACCTTATCCCCAATGCGCAAGGTACCTTCCCCATCGGCAATAAGTACAAGCTCATGGTCCTCTATAGTCCGCTCACGGACCTTCCAGCGGGTAAAGCTCGGGCGGTTGATGACAAAACTGGCATAGGGTATGAAATTACTTTCCTCAAAGAAAAACGGGCAACCTTCCATCCAGTCATTGTAGCATGGATTCTGTGCAGCTTGGATCAAACAACAAAATAATCCATGTTTTGGATAATATAATCTATTCACGGCTGGTGCAACTGGCCGCATCCTGTGTTTGAATCACCACACTCGGTACTGGAGGAATGCATGAAAAGAGTAATGGTCGTCGCTTTGGTGCTTCTGGGCGTCACGGGAACCGTGTTCGCTACGGGAGCCGCAGAAACAACCCAGCAGGTCTACAAGCTCAGGGCGTCATCCAACCTCGCACCTGGCGGAACAGTCGGAAGGGGACTGAAGTATTTCGTGGACGAGCTGAACACCGCCGCAGGCGGACGCATCGTCGCAACCGCCAATTACGGCAGCGAGCTGGGTACGCAGCGTGAGCAGGTGGAAATGGCCAAGACCGGATCCCTGGAAATGGTCGTCTCCGCCCCCGGCACCGGTCCCGGTGCCTACGTCCCGCAGCTCCAGGCCATCGACCTGCCCTACCTGTTCAATGATGAGGCACATTTCGTACGCGTCCTCAACGGCGTGGAAGACGAGATGTCCCGCCTGCTGGCCCCCCATAATTTTGTGGCCATCGGCGGACAGAACATGGGCTTCCGGCACATGCTCATCAAGCAGCGCCCGGTCAGGAAACCATCCGACCTCCAGGGCCTCAAGATGCGCGGACCCAACCCGGTATTCGTGCAGATGTTCCAGGCCCTTGGCGCCAGCGGCGTCACCACCGATTGGAACGATATCTACACCTCATTGCAGACCGGCGTCATCGACGGTATGGAAGCCTCCCCCGACATGATCTACTCCATGCGTTTCCAGGAGCAGGCCAAGTACTTCAGCAAGACCTTCCACAACGCGTCCTGCGTCTTCTATTTCTTCAACAAGCAGTGGCTCGAAAGCCTGCCCACCGATCTCAGGACTATCGTGCTGGATACCGCCCGCAAGGCGGCTGCCTACCAGAACAAGATCGACCTGGAAGCCCAGCAGGCTTCCATGCAGAAGATGATAGACGAAGGCGCCATTGTGAATGAGGTTGATGATATCAACGAGTTCAAGAAGCTGACCGCCCCGATGATGGAGACCTTCAAGGCCCGTGGTCCGGAATGGGCCGACTTCATCAACAAACTTACTTCCATAAAGTAATCATTTCTGACAGCGCGGAAGCCTTTACAAGGGGGCTTCCGCGAATTCCTTTCTCACAGGGGAAAGCATGGACCACCCATTTTTACGGAAGACGTATCTCTTCATCGACCGTGTCCGTATGGTGACGCTGATCGCCATCTTCGCCTTCATCATGACCGTCGGTGCGGTCCAGATTTTCATGCGCTATACCCCCGGCATAAACGCCATGAGCTGGGTAGACGAGATCATGCGCTACCTGAACATCTGGGTGGTGCTGCTGGCCTCGAGCATAGGAGTCAAATACGGCAATCATCTGCGCATGGATTACCTGCTGAACAAATGGACTTCCGGAAAGGGCCTCAGGGTAGTCCGGTTCATGACCGAACTGGCAGTCATCATTGCCCTGACAATCCTGATCTTTTATGGCATCCTCCGGACGGTTGACAACCGAAGCACGGTAATCCAGTCCATGCCCATATCGATCTCCTGGTTCTACGCCGCCATACCCATCGGGAGCGCCCTGATGCTGCTCGAGTTCCTGCTGATTTTCATCAACGGCAGGCATCCCTACGTGCAGGCCAAGGCCTGCGAAGATATCGCCAACATCTAAGGAACACCGCAATGCTGTATGTAGCACTCATTTTCCTGATGCTCATCGTGCTTATTTTCGCCGGAGTTCCGGTCTTCATGGCCACATTGCTGACGTCCATGACCTTCATGCTGGCGCTGGATCTGCCGTTCTCCATCATCGTCATCCGTGTTTTTGGCGGCATCGATTCCTTCAGCCTGATGGCCATTCCCTTTTTCATCCTTGCGGGGAACATCATGATGGAGGCCAAGATCACCGACAAGATTGTCGGCTTCGCCGATGCCATGGTTGGCCAGTTCAAGGGCGGCCTGGGCCATGTGAACATCGTGTCGTCCATGCTGTTCGCCGGCATCCAGGGTTCGGGTGCTGCTGACGCCTCGGCTATCGGTGGGGTCCTGATACCGGCCATGACCAAGCAAGGCTACGACAAGGATTACTCGGTTGCCGTGACTGCCTCTTCGGCGGTCATCGGTCCGATCATTCCGCCGAGCATCGCGATGATCATGTACGCCTACTACACGGACCTGTCCGTAGGCCGCCTGTTCCTGGGCGGTCTTCTGCCAGGCATCATAATCGGTTTCGGCCTGATGGGAGTACATGCCGTCTATTACCGCATCCGGAAATACGCCATACCAACCAGGCCCTTCAAAATCAGTTACCTGATGACCACGATGAAGGGATCGTCCCTGGCCCTGATCATGCCGCTGATCATCCTTTTTGGAATTGTCTTCGGCGTCTTTACGCCCACGGAATCGGGCATCATCGCCAGCGCGTATGGCTTGTTGTATGGCTTCGTGTTTTCGCGTGAACTGACCCTTAAAAAACTGCCTAAAATCTTCATCGACTCGGCGGTGATGACTGCCACGGTCATGATCACCATTGCCATGGCCGGTGTGCTGGGCAATATCCTGGTAAGGCTGCACTTCCAGAGCACGATAATCCAATTTGCCGTTGATACCATCGGAAACCGTTATTTCGCCTCGCTGCTGATCATGCTGTTCCTGCTGATCCTGGGCTGCTTCCTGGACCCGCCGGTCTTGATAGCCATGTTCGCGGCGCCGGTGCTCGCGGCAGGCAAGGCGATGGGCTTCGATCCAATCCATTACGGAGTATGCATGGTCATCACCATGCAGCTGGGCGCAATCACCCCCCCGGTAGGAGCCTTCCTGTTCATATCAAGCTGCATCGCGGAGATTCCATTGGAAAAAGCGGTGAAGGCGCTCATGCCTTTCCTGCTTGTCCTGCTTGTGGTCACCATTCTGGTCTTGTTCTTTCCGCCGCTTACCATCGGCCTCAGCAGCATATTCTTTAAATGACCAGGAGCGACCGTGATCCCACTTGAACGAATGAACCGCGTATTCCGCGGCGAGTATCCCGACAGAACGCCCTTCGTGCCGTCCATCTACGAGCACGGAGCGGCGGTGATAGGCAGCACCCCCTCCATCGCATCCTGCGATGCCGTCCTCATGGCCGCAGCCGCGGTTGAATCCTACCGGGCCTACGGTCACGACCTGGTGACGGTCGGGATCGACATCTACAATATCGAGGCCGAAGCCTTTGGGTGCCCGGTGCGCAGGTTCGATTCCCATGACATCCCGGCTGTGTATGCCCATCCGCTGGGAGCACGTGAAACCCTCAATTGCACCGACTTGGCCATTCCCGACGAGGACGACGGGGGCAACAGACTGGGTCTGATAGTGGAGGCCTGCCGCAGGACCTACGCCGAACTGAAGGACGAGGTTCCGGTGTACGCTTGCATGGGCGGTCCCTTCTCCCAGGCTGTGGAACTCCGTGGCTTCGACCGTTTCCTGATGGACATGGTCGACGTCCCGGAAGCGGCCCACGGGTTGCTGCGGAAAACCACCGAACTGTCCATCCAGCATGCCCGCCGCCTATCTGCCCAGGGTGTGGGTGTCAACGTCTACGAATCCTGGGCGACCCTGCCGCTGATAAGCCCGGCCATCTTCAGGGATTTCGTCGTCCCCTACGAGAAACGCATAGTCGCCGAAATACGGTCTTCCTTCGATACTCCCGCTCCCGCGGTCATCCTGGGTGGCAACACCAGCATGCTCATCGATTTTTTCATCGATATCGGTACCTCCCTGGTGGTGGCGGATTACATGACCGACTTTGTTTTCATGCGCAGTAAACTCGCCGAACACGACAGCCGCATGGTGGTCCGCGGTTGCCTGGACCCCAAGCGTATCGAGCGCGGCGAGTGGAAGGAATTGCAGGTTCCCATCGATACCCTCGCCGTGGCGTCCGCCGACATGCCCAACTTCGTCTGGGGTTGCGGTTGCGTGTCGATCGGCACGACCAAGGAAAACCTGCTCCGTTTCAAGGACGTCTGCCTGGAGGCATCAGCCCGCAGGAGGGGCGACCGTAAATGACAAACGCGCACTGGGATGTACTAAAAAAACTCGTCTCCGGACAAGCGGTGGGCTTGCACTCCTCGCTTATTGTGGACAGCCCCTGGATTCCTCCCTTTTTTGGCTTGTCCACAGAGGACTATATCAACAAACCGGAAGTGCATTTCAAAGCCAACATGGCCATCATGGAGCGCTTCCCCCAGATCATCTTCTTCCCGGGCTTCTGGGCGGAGATGGGCATGGCCGCCGAACCATCGGGCTTTGGCGCCCGGCTTACCTATTATCCCAACCAGCCGCCTTCGGTGCACCACATCATCGATGACATCGAACAGATCGGCAGCCTTAAACAGCCCAACCCGTTAAAGGACGGGCTGATGCCCAGAATACTCAAACAGTACGAGGGCCTCCTTCCCCTGGTCCGCGACAAGGGCATGGATATTAGGATAGTCGCAGCCAGGGGACCCATGACCCTGGCGTCCCACCTGATGGGGGTTACCAATTTTCTGGTAGGGCTCAAGACGGAACCGGAAAAAACCCACAAGCTCATGAAGATGATGACCAAAATGGTGATGGACTGGCTGGATGCCCAGGCCAGCGTCCTGCCGGGCGTGGATGGCATCTTCGTACTTGATGACATCATGGGCTTCCTGAGCGAGGAAGACTACCTGGAATTTGCCCACGGGTATTTCAGACAGATATTTGCCGGCCACACGACAATCAAAGCCCTGCACAACGATACGCCCAATCCGATTTCGTTCAAATATCTTGCGGAGCTGGGCGTGAATATATTCAACTTTTCCCATCAGGTGCCCATCCCCGACCTGCGCAAAATGGCCGGCGACTCGGTGGTCCTGATGGGCAACATCTCACCCTTGGACATCATGGTCAACAGCAGCTACGACGAGGTGCGTGCCGCCGCCATGGACTGTATCGCCCAAAATGAAGGGCACCCCAAGTTCCTGCTTTCGGCGGGAGGAGGGGTTTCCATGGGTACACCCGAAAGCAGCCTGCGCGCCATTATCGACGCGGTGGACCAAGCCAATACCGAAGCCGGGAGGCAGAAGCCATGAACGGGAATTCAATGGGAGCCGGGGCAGGCAGAACAAGCTTGAACGACGCAACAGGCTTGACCGCCACAACAGGCGTGGCTGTCCTTGGCACCGGGGCCATAGCAAAAGTACATGTGGATGCCTACAGGCAGTTCGGCAAGCGTTGTGCCATACGGTCCCTCTGCGATGTATACCCGGAAAAGGCGCGGGCCCTGGCCAGCGAGAAGGGCCTGGATGGGGCCACCTGCCACGCGGATTACCGGCAGGCCATAGACAGTCCGGAAGTGGACCTTGTGTCGATCTGCCTGCCGCCGTCCGCCCACGCCGAGACCGCCATCTATGCCCTGGAGGCTGGCAAGCATGTACTGCTGGAGAAGCCCATGGCGCCGTCCCTTGAGGAATGTGACGCCATACTCGCGGCGGCCGCCCGTTCCGGCGCAAGGCTCTCGGTGGTTTCGCAGAACCGTTTCCAGACCACCATGTTCAGGCTCAGGCATGTACTGGACAGCGCCCTTGCCGGCCGGATCCTGCATGCGGCCGTCAATTCCTACTGGTGGCGCGGCCAGAGTTACTACGACCTCTGGTGGCGCGGTACCTGGGAAAAGGAAGGCGGCGGCTGCACACTCAACCATGCTGTCCACCACGTGGACCTGCTCTTATGGATGATGGGCATGCCCCAATCTGTCACCGCGCACTTTGCGAATCTTAACCATGACAACTCGGAGACCGAGGATTTCTCGACCGCGGTGCTGTCCTACAGGACAGGCGCCATTGCCCAGCTTACCGCCTCGCTTGTGCACCATGGGGAGGAACAGGAAATGATCTTCCAGTGCGAGAAGGCCCGGGTATCCTTTCCCTGGAAGGTATCCGCATCCGCCCCCCTGGAGAACGGCTTTCCTTATAAGGACAGTGCGACCGAGAAGCTGATCCAGGAAGCGCATGATTCACAAGAGCCCTTGCCCCTGGAAGGCCACTCAGGCCAGATAGGCAACCTGCTGGATGCGATACAGACCGGAAGCCCCCTGCTCGTGGACGGCGCTGCCGGACGCAATACCCTGGAGCTTATAATGGGCATCTACAAGGCTGCCCGGTCAGGATCGGAAACTATTTTTCCCATCCAAAAGGATGATCCGTTTTACCGGAGTTCGACCATGTTGCCTCTGCTGCCCCGGTTCCACCAGAAGACCAGGAGCACGGACAATTTCGCCACCAGCGACATCTCACTGGGGAGGAAGGGATGAGCCTGCAGAAGAAAGACAGCGGCATGACGTATGCCCCCAGGACACCGGACGGGAAGGTGAAACCCGTGTGCGGGCCAGGGGAGTTTCCCATCGGAGCGGTCGGACTTGACCATGGCCACATCTACGGTATGTGCAACGGCCTGTGCGAGGCAGGCGCGGAAGTCAAACTCGTCTACGATCCTGATCCGCAGAAGGTCGAGGCCTTTCTCAAGGTTTTCCCTGGTGCCAAGGCTGCCCGCGAGGAAGCCGAGGTGCTGGAAAATTCAGCAATCAAATTGATAGCCGGGGCTCCCATTCCCGCAAGACGGGGAGGGCTTGGTCTCAAGGCCATGAACCACGGCAAGCATTGTTTTACCGACAAGCCGCCGTTTACCACCAAGGATCAGCTTCAACTGGCCAGGGACAAGACCGCCGAAACCGGGCTGAGATGGGCGGTGTACTATTCGGAGCGCATCCATGTGGAGTCGTCGGTGCTGGCAGAGCGGCTGATAAACGAGGGCGCCATCGGCAGGGTAGTGCAGGTGCTCACCATAGCTCCCCATCGCATAAGCCTGCTCCAGCGTCCCTCCTGGTTTTTTGACAAGGAACAGTACGGCGGTATCCTCGTGGATCTTGGTTGCCATCAGGTGGAGCAGTTCCTGTATTACACCAAGGCCCAGGATGCAAAAATCGATTCAAGCAGGGTGGCTAACTACCACTTCAGGCAATACGGCAATTTTCAGGATTTTGGCGATGCTACCCTTACCGCCGACAACGGAGCCACTGCTTACCTGCGGGTGGACTGGCTCACCCCCAATGGCCTGGGCGCTTGGGGCGACGGCAGGCTCTTTGTCCTGGGTACCGATGGCTACATCGAACTGCGCAAGTACATCGATGTGGCCCGGGACAAGGAAGGCGACCACGTGTTCATGGTAGACCACGAGGGCGAGCACTATTTCAGCGCCGCCGGCACGGAAGGCTTTCCCTTTTTTGGCCGTCACATCCGTGACTGCCTGGATTGCACCCGGACAGCCTACAACCAAGAGACAGCCTTTAAGGCCATCGAATTGTCCCTCGAAGCCCAGGAGCGGGCAGTGGTGGTGGAGTAGGGCCGAATCCACCATCGTACTTCTTCTATTTTTTCTTTTTCCTCAGAAGCTCGGCGAAGGGATTGTACGTATCCGTATCGGTTTCGTTGCCCAGATATTTTTTGGTGGTCTCGTCTTCCTCAAGGGATGAGGTCGGTTTCAGGGATATGCGTCTTGCCGCGGCGTTTACATCCAGAATCTGGACGGAAATGCGGTCACCCATCTTTACCGGAATGCCCGAGTTGCCGTACTTGCTGTCGCTCTTGAACTCCGAGATATGGATGAGTCCGTCCAGGCCGCTTTCCAGGGAAACAAAGGCGCCAAAATCGGTCAGCCGGACGACCTTGCCGGTATGCTTGGAATCCTTGGGATATTTCTCGGCTGCCTGCACCCAGGGATCGGCAAGGAGGCTCTTCATGCTCAGCGTTATCCGCTCGCTGTTCCAATCCAGCTTGATGATCGAAGCTTCTATTTCCTGGCCGACGCTCAGGACGGCGTGGATATCCTCTATCCGGTCCCTGCCAATCTCGGAGATGGGAATCAGGGCCTGAACCCCACCCAAGTCCACAAAGGCGCCAAAATCCTGGATGGATTTGATCGTGCCCTTCACGAGCATTTTTTCATGCAGGGTGTTTTTCAGGGATTCCACCAGCACCTGATGGGCTTCCTCGTGGATGATCCTGTTGGAAACGAGAATCGAGCGTCCGTTCTCCTTGAATTCCTGAATTTTAAAAGTAAGGTGTTTCCCGACATAGACTTCCGGGTTCTCCGTCCGTCTTTCGCCCATTTGGGAAAAGGGGCAGAAGGCCCGGGTCTCGCCTATCCTGATCTCGTATCCACCCTTGATTTCCTTTTCCACAAGCCCCTCGATGGGAATCTTGTTCTGGTACGCATTTTCCAGCATGGCCGGCACGGCCTTTTCTCCGCTGATCTTGGTGGTAAAATGCATCTCCCCGTTTTTCGCATCCATGAAGAAGGCCTTTATCGGGTCTCCCTCCTTGACGGTGAGCTTCCCGTCCTTATCAACAAGTTCCGCCCTGTCGAGCACGCCTTCGCTCTTTCCGCTCAGTTGCAAGAAGATACAGTCGTCGGAAATGGACACAATGTGGGTTTCCAGCATCTGTCCGGGTTTAAGCCTATCCATTTTGGTGATGCTTTTTTCAAAAAGGGTCGCAAAACTATTGGCGTCATTGTCATCGTCGTGTTGTTCCATGTGCCCATACTCCCTACCAAAAAATACTCGACAAGATTATACCAGAAAAGCCGCAACCATGTCGCGCCTTCAGGGTCAGACCCCGCGTGGCGTTTTCGCCGCAATCTGGTGAACAAACTGAAATGGATTGACAAATCTACGATTGAAAAGTAAATTTATCAGATGATGCAACGGACACTGCAACGTTACCTGCGGCGTGACGCCCAATATTATCCCGTTCTGACACTGACTGGCCCCAGACAATCCGGAAAAACGACATTGGCCAAGGAAACGTTTCCCGATCATGAGTATGTTTCCCTTGAGGAACTCGATTTGCGGGCCTTTGCTGTGGAGGACCCCCGAGGATTCCTGCAACGGTACAGGAATGCGGTAATCATCGACGAAATTCAACGGGTCCCAAACCTGTTTTCTTATATACAGACCAAGGTGGATGCACATCCGACGCCAGGCCAGTTTGTGCTTACCGGTTCCCAAAATTTTCTCTTGATGGAAAGCGTGTCCCAATCCTTGGCCGGCCGTACAGCCGTGCTCCATCTCCTGCCCTTCGAGCGCGCTGAACTCGAAGGCCGCATCAGAAACGAAGAGCTTACCAACGATACGCTTTTCAACAATGCGAGCTCGTCCCTTGAACCATGGGAGACTCTATTTCGTGGATACTATCCACGCATTCACGACCAAGCCATTCCTCCGGAAATCTGGTTGGAAGATTATATCCGGACCTATATTGAACGTGATGTCCGCACCTTGATAAATGTGGGCGATCTCGCGAGCTTTGAACGCTTCTTGTCGCTTGCCGCAGGAAGGACCGGTCAGATACTTAATTATACCTCACTTGCCAATGATTGCGGTATCTCGCTGGATACCGCAAAACGCTGGCTGTCGTTGCTGATTACCAGCTTTATCGTTTTCCTGTTGCCTCCCCATTACCGGAATTTCAATAAGCGTATAATAAAAAGCCCCAAGCTTTACTTTTTCGATACAGGATTGGCTTGCAGGTTGCTCGGTGTAAAAAGTGCTGAGCAAGCCAGAACCCACCCCCAGCGCGGCGCCTTGTTCGAGAATCTGGTGGTTTCCGAGTGCTTTAAGGCATATACCCATCAGCGGCAACAGCCCCCCCTGTATTACTGGAGGGATCAGACCGGGCATGAGATCGACCTGATCATTGAAGAAGGCAGCCATTTATATGCCGTTGAGATTAAATCCGGGCAAACCGTATCCCCGGCCATGTTCGACACATTGCGCTGGTGGTCGACCCATACTGGCAATCCTCCGGAATCCACGACCCTTGTGTACGGCGGCGATCAGAACTCCTCCCGCGCCGGAATTCGAGTTCGTACTTGGAGTTCTGTTTGAAGGGAAGCTGAACATCACAGGGTCAGGCCATGAGGCCCGGTCAGATGGCAAAACGGTCTGATCCTTGACTTGCGGGTAGGCAGGCAGTAATAATTCTAGATGACTTCCGTTAAGCAAATTTTTAAAAAGGTCATACAGCATTGATTCTGGAGGATCCCATGAAACGGATTTCCTGGTTCTTCAAGTTTCTGGCGACCGGTACTTTCACGATGCTCCTCGCTGCCTGCTACGGAACCATACAGGTGATGTACGGCGTTCCCTATTCAATGCGCGGTTTGGTCAAGACGCGTAAAATTGGTACCGATATTCCCGTTCAGGGAATCAAGGTCAGCTACCAGATCAGGCAGGGTGCCGTATCGGATTCCGGGGACTGGTCTGAAATCGATGTGACCGATGGAGAGGGTGCCCTTGCCTACGATATCATCGCGGAGCCCGACGACGTACTCTTCATCAAGCTTGAGGACATGGATGGGGAACTCAACGAAGGAAACTTCGAAGCAACAACGATCACTGTGGATGAGGCCGTAGAGGTCGTGGAACTCGTACCCGTGTCCGCCCTTTCACGGAGACCGTGAGGCTCCCCCTGGCCGGCGGTTTCCGCAACCGGATCTACCGTACCTACAAGGAACTCGAAACCCGGGAGCACCGTCTCCTGTACCTTTTTTTCGAACTGACCCGCAGGTGCAATCTCGCCTGCCTGCACTGCGGTTCCGATTGTGAAAGGGCTCCTTCCATGAGGGAAATGACCCTGGAGACCTGGATCTCCATCATGGATTATGTTAAAGCCCGGTGGGATCCTTTTATTGTCATCACCGGAGGCGAGCCCCTTGTGCGGAAGGATCTGGGCGAAATAACCGCGGCGCTCAAGGAGCGCGGTCTCCGCTGGGGTATGGTCACGAACGGGTTTGCCCTGGATGCTGCCCGCTTTTCAATGCTCGAAGCGAATGGCCTTTCGAGCATGACAATATCCCTGGATGGCGATAGGGACCGCCATACCTACATCCGTCGTCACCCGCTATCCTTCGACCGTGCCCTCGAAGCCCTATCCCTGCTGGGCGCAAGCGGCGTGGAACACAAGGATACGGTAAGCTGCGTGTATCCGGCCAACCTGGATCGTCTTGAATCGATTGCCAGCCTGCTCATCGAGCGGGGAATAACCAGTTGGCGTCTATTCCGGATATTTCCCCGCGGTGGAGCGGCACGCCATCCGGAGCTCATCCTTGATTTCGCGCAAAGCACCAAGCTTATCCAATGGATCGCCGATAACAGGAAAGGATTCAGACAGCGGGGTCTGGACCTGTCCTTCAGCTGCGAGGGATACCTTCCTTTCACCCTGGACAGGAAGGTCCGCAGCGAACCCTTTTTCTGCAGGGCAGGCATCAATATCGCCTCCATCCTCAGTGACGGCACGGTAACCGGATGCAACAATAACGGACCCGCCTTCCATCAGGGCAACATCAGCGATGCCGATCTTGAAGCGCTCTGGGAAAAAGGCTTTGGTGCCTATCGTGACCGCTCCTGGATGCATTGTGGCGCCTGCGCGGAATGCGCCCACTGGAAGGATTGTCTGGGAGGATCGATCCACCTGCGTGATCCGTGCAGACCCGATACGGATTTCTGCTACCTAAAGGACGTCTGTACTGCTGTCAGTAAACCAGAATGATCCGATAACCCTGTGTTTCCTTCTTTTCTTCCGGTACTTGCCCCGGCCGGTGCTTCGTTTTCGCTTAAATTAGTCCCTATCCACCTAATTGGCATCGGCATTCTGCGGTTCAGGGGTCGGCCAGGGGATGTCCAGGATTGCGGTACACCCCTTCTCGTTGGCATAGGAAACCGTACCACCTAATTGTTCAGCCAGTACAGAAACGATGGTGTGGCCAAGTCCGGTCAAAGGTGTGGGAGGTGCGTCAAAGAGATAGCCCTTACCTGGGCCCGAGTCAGCGACCTTCAGGCGCAGTCGCTTGTCGGTGGACGCAAAACAGAGTTCCAGGCGATGGGGCCCCGGACCATGGAAGGCGTGCTTCATGGCGTTGGTGATGAACTCGTTGGCCACGATGCCGATGCATGATAGGGCCCGTTTATCCAACACTAGGGTTTCCACGGACAGGATCAGATCCACCTCGGAGGCGTGGGGAAAAAGGGAAACCACGCTCCGGCCAAGATTTTCCAGGTAGGGGCTGGTCGGCAGGACCCTCCCGTCCCCAGGATTGTACAACTGGTCGTAAAGCAGGGCAATGCTCCTGACCCGCCCGACGGATTCGGTCAGCTCCTGTCTGACCATGGGATGTTCCGCAGCATCGGCCTGAAGGGTTATAAGACTGGCCACCGTGTTAAGGTTGTTCTTTATGCGGTGCTGGACCTCGGTCAGACATAATTCCTTTTCTTTCAATAGGGTACGTATTTTCGCTTCCCCATGTTTTCGGTCGGTAACATCCAGCAACATGCTGACATGCCTATTCGGACCCACCCGCACGGCTTGATACTCGGCGATCCGACCCTGGCCGTCCGGCCGCAGAAAGGAGAATTCGCCCCTCTCGAAGCCCTTCTCCACGTACCGTTGGTACCGCTCGGCGGTGTCGGGTGCATCGATGGATTGCAGGTCGGAGACCCGCATCGCAAGGAGAGCCTCCACCGAATAGCCGAACAGGTCTGCAGCTGCCTGATTCGCCGAAATATACCGGCCTGTGTCATCCGCGCAGAGTATGGCCGTAGTCGTATTTTCGATGATGGAGCGGTAAAGGTCTTCGCTCCCGTTGAGGGCATTGCGGGTTTCCACGAAGTCCGTAACATCCAAGGTTACCCCGGATATGCTACGTACCGCACCCGGGCCTTCCCATTGGGTGACCTCGCCGTACTGACGCAGGTACCGCAGGGCACCGGTATCGCGCCTATGGATGCGATGCTCCAGCTCGTAACGCGCTCCTGTGGCAAAGGACTGGGCAAAGACAGCGAGAACCCGCTGACGATCCGCAGGGTGCAGCATATCCTCAAGCATGCCCATGCTCAGCACTTCGGTCCCTACCCCGTGGATGGCCCGCCATTCATCGGATACCTGTACCCTATTGTTCTTTCTATCGATGATCCAGGAACCTAGGGTGGCCACCCGTTCGGCGTTCCGCAGGTCCATCCTGCTCTGGAGAAGTTCGGCTTTTTCCCAGGCATGGTGCAACCCGAAGGCCAGGTCCTGCCGCATTTCGCCGAATAATTGCAGGTCTTCCCCCTGGTAGGCGAATTCCGTGGGGACGGAGACGGAGGCGTACCCGTACAGGGTTCCCTGGTACGCAAGTAAACCGCTGAACGCCGACTGGCCTTGGTAGGAAGCGATTCTTCCGCAATCAAGACAGGACTCTTTCGGGTTTTCCACCCGTATGTCCGGATTATCCTGGTCAAGTCCTTTCAGGCAGGGAGGCAACTCTCCCCTCCGCAGGGCTTCGGTAAAATTCTCCCCATCCTCGCCAAGTCCGTGGCAAGCTCCTTCCCGAATGGTCCCATCGATGTCCAATAGGGCAATCCACGCGCTGGTATACCCCAAATTCTTGCACAGCGTCCGGGCAGCCTGTTGGGCGAACTCCTTCGGTGCCAGATCCAGTAGAATGAGCTGGTTGATCTCCCGCAGGTTTTCCAGAATGGCCTTGTTGTGCTCCATCTGGCGCTGGGCGGATTTGACTGTAGATAAGTTCTGGGCGATCCCATAGTAATACGTCTTATCGTGGATCATGAATTTGGATCCATGGATCTGCACCGGGTACTTTGTTCCATCTTTTTGTACATGCAGGCTTTCAAATGTATAGGTAGTACCCACCGCTTTCGGGTCCCAAAACGCCAGAAATTGGTCTGTGGGATAATTGGGATCCACTTCTCCCACGGGAAGGCCTGCCGATTCTTCCCGACTTCTTCCCGAGGAAGCGCAGGCTGCGTCGTTCACGTCGAGAATCGATCCATCCTGGGAAATAAGGAAGGTCGGGTCGGGGTGGGTATGGAAGAGGTGACGGTAAAAGGCTTCCCGTTCCCGTAGCTGCGTGTTCGCCTCGAACAGGGCAAAGGCCATTTCGATGGAGGAACGGAGGACGAAATCGCCGGAATTCTTGACCACATACCCGTAACGGGTGATCCTGCGGACCATGTCCACGTAGGAACCTTCGCTGTGGGAAGTCAGGAAAACGATGGGAAGGGTGCGTGCGTCGAGGATGCGCTGGGCTGCTTCCGGACCATTTATCCCCGGGCCAAGGTCGATATCCATAAGGATCAGGTCGATACTGGGGTCTTCGGCGGCAATAAGTACCGCTTTCTCGCCCGAGTAGGCACTGCTGACCCTGTAGCCGAATTTCTGTATCGCCGAAACCTGGGCAAGTGCGATGATTACATTATCCTCTACTAAAAGGATATGCTTCTTGTCCACATCCATATAAACGACACCTTCCGCTCCGCTTCACTGACATCGACAAGACCCGATTGTCAAAGTGTAGTGGATTCCAGGGGCTTGTCCAGAGGTTTTATTCCACGGTCCCCATGCGTCCGGCCATGTATAAAGGAAGATTGAGCAGCTTATAAGTGACTTCACGCTTCCCATCCGGGCTCATCACGGTAGTGTGTATTTCCTGCATGGATGGTGCGTTCAGGTCCAGGCGGATGGCCAGCTTGCCCGGGTGATTCGCCATGAATTGATGCAGGGACCGCAGGGAGCCGGTACTGCCCGATTTTACTTCGATGGGTACGACGCTTGTGCCTGAGGGAATCACGAAATCGAGTTCTGCATTGCCGGACTTCCCTTCCCGCAGCCAGTAGTGGAGCCTGAAGCGTTGGGCATGGGGTTGTGCCGCAGCCAGATTCTGTGCCGCGAATTGTTCTGCCTGCACACCCTCGTTGTAGAAGCTGCCTTCAAGGAATGCCTCCAGACCCAGAAATGCGTTACCGTTCGCCGTGCCGGAAAGTCCCACATCAAGGAAAAAAACTTTCCACACCGTCGGGTCTTCGCCAGCGCCCAACGGGAGTCCCTGTGCGGATGAATGGCAAACCGGAAAGGCCAGGCCAGCGCGTTGAAGCAGATCAAGGCAGTGACGAATATCCTGTGCCTTCCAGTCGGGATGGAATTGACGGTATTGCACTTTCCTGCCCGCTACCCGGGGAATGACATCGAAAACCCGCCTGAGCTTTTCGAGTTCCGCACCCCGGGCGTATTTGGAAAAATCATCGCGATACGTTTCCAATATCGATTGGTGAACTGCGACCGCACTGTTAAAATCGGAAGTATCCATAAAGACTTGTAGCGCTTCGGGCATGCCTCCTACCAGCAAGAATTCCCGCAACCTGCGCAACAGGCGCTCATGCAACAAAATAGGGTAGGTATCACCCGGCTTCCACGCATCCAGAAAAGCGATGGCCTCATGCTCTCCAATGCCTGCCACGTATTCGTCGAAAGTCAAAGGACCCAGCCAATAATAGTCGACCCGGCCGACGGGCATCGAAAACTCCGCCTGGGACAGGGTGAATTCCAGCAAGGAACCGGCTGCGATGATCGCAAGCTCCGGCAGTTCCTCGTAAAAATAACGCAGGCAGGCCAAGGCTTTCGGGCTCTCCTGTATCTCATCAAGGAAGAGAATGCCCTTTCCCCTTCCCACACCGGAGAGATTGGGCGCCAAGGATAGCTCCTGTAGAACCTGCTTGGGATCCAAAGTTGCGAATACCGTATCAAGGCTTTTGAATTTTTCCAGATTGACTTCCCAGAGAGGCAGGGCGGCACTAGCGGCAAATTCCCGGACCAAAGTCGATTTTCCAACTTGCCGCGCTCCCCTCAGAATCAGGGGCTTGCGTCTGGCTTTTGAATACCAGACTCCCAGATCGTTAATAGCTTTCCTTTTGATCATTATGACCCCATAAAAGTACTACGATGGTGTGAATATGAGGGCATTATAATACTTATTCTCGATAAAGCAAGCTGTATACGCGCGTCCGGCTACAGGATATGGCCGCGAAAGAGGATCGTAGTCTCGATCAGGAAGTACCCAGCAAGCCCTCAAGCAGCGCAGCAAGGACTTCCGCCGCAGGGGCAGACTCTCTGGCCTGCAAACGCAGCATCTCCTCCGGTGCCTGGACCCAGCGGCCTCCGGCGGAAAGTTCCTCACCGCCGTGATCAATGAAGCTTTGCAGTTCCCTCTGGCGGAGCTCAAGGTGGAACTGGAGGCCCACGACTGGTTTCCCCCGCAGCACGAAGCCCTGCTCGCGGCAAGCTTCGGAGGAGAAAAGCCGATCGCATTCTATTGGAAGGTCGAAGCTGTCCCCGTGCCAATGGGCGACGCCGAGAGCTTGCTTCCGCCTCAAAACTGGAAAAAGGGGGTGTGCATCAAATTCCGGAAAAATGGGATACCAGCCAATTTCCTTGTACCCCATGGGCTTCACCACGACGCCAAGCGCACGGGCCATAAGCTGAGCCCCCAGGCAGATACCCAAAACACGTTTTCCGGCCTTGATCGAGTCTGCGATGAGGGTCTTTTCCCCTGCAAGCCATGGATAGGATTTTTCCTCATCTACGTTCATGGCCCCACCCATAATTATGAGGAAATCGAAATCGTCCATGTGGGGGAGGGGCTCTCCCCTCCACATGTTCGATGTTTCCACGCGCACATGCCGTTCGGCCAGAAGGTCGCCAATCAGGCCGGGTCCTTCATGCTCAAGATGCAGTAAAGCCCTTATCCGCACTTTTCTTCTCTCCTTACCGGTTCCAGGGTCAGACCCCACCACCGGAGGCTTGTGGAAATCCCCTTATGCTGGAATTATTGCCTTAATTATCATAAGCTGGATTCCATATCATTTTCGAGTCCGGATTGTCATGTGGAGGAGTTGTTATGGCACCCAAAGTATCACCTTCGTTTTTCCAGGCCGAAAGCATCCTGTTCGTCGGCTATTCAAAGCGTCACGCCGCCTACTGCAAAAGCATCCGGGAGGCCTTCGAGAAGCGGGGCACCGCGGTGTATCCGGTCAATCCTGGACCCGGCCCGTACGATGTCAAGGTGTATTCCTCCATGGAGGAAGTTCCTGCAAAGCCATCACTCGCGGTGGTCATCACGAACAAGTCAAGGAATGCGGAACTGTTGGATACCCTGGCTGCAAAAGGCGTCAAGCGTGTCATGTTCGGTTCGGGGGTGTCTGCGGACGTGTCGACCCTGGAACGATGCGCTGCCCTCGGCATGGAAAGCGCGGTGGTATGCCCGCTCCAGGCACTCGGCTCCGGCTTTCACCGTTTCCACGGCTGGCTGGCCGGTATTCCCAAGGTTTGACGATGAAAGCCTCGCCCTACGGAATTGCCTACACGCCGCTCCTTGTCCTGAGCGGTATTTTCGCACTCGGAGCCGTGTTCACGCTGATACCAAATCCTGGGGCTTCGTGGCCCAATGTCATGGGCTACCAGTCAATATGCACCTTTGCGCCGGGTGCCACGTTCGCGTGCGCCTTGCTCGCGGCCATCACCTGCACGGTGCGGGCACGGCTGGTCAGGCGCATCCCGATGCCCGTGTTCCTGCCAATCGTGGCGATGGCACTGCTCATCATCGGGCTTGCTGTATCCACTGTGGTATGGGCCGGTGTCAAGTCCAGGTATAGCCCCGATTCCGAAGCGACCAGCGGGGCCTCGGTGCTCGAATGACGGGGAAGGTAATATCATCCGGGTTTGGTTGGACCGAAATAGCGTAGGGATTGTCTCAGCCGTGCTATAATTCCCGTCCATGGTCAGGCCTTTTTTCAGTTTCATGGCGAAGGCGAGAAGTGCCCTCGTCGTACGCATCTTCCTCATCGTCTCGCTTGCGGTGGTCTTGCCTGCGGGCATTCTTTTCGCGGTAGCGCTTACGTTGTTCGAGAACGTGGTGCGCGAATCCATCGACGCGGAACTGGCCACCGCCCTGGATGGGGCGGAGCGGGACCTGACCAACTTCCTGGCGGACCTGACGGCGGTTTCGGGTGCCTTGGCTGACGATGGGGAAGTCGCCCGCATTTTCACGCCGGGCTTGTCCGAGTATGATAGGGTCAAGGCCCTGGACAAGGCGGTGGACGGTCTCTTCATGGCCTTGCCGGGGAGGGACGCGGTCCGTTGGACTTTCCTTACGGAGGACGGCATCTACTCCAGCTGGTCCCGCAACTTCAACGATTACCGTTTTCTGCGCGACGCACCCCTTGCAGTTAAAGCCCGCGCCCTGGGCGGCCACCTCGCCTGGGAGGGTTTCAACCCATCCTTCCAGGCGGAGGAGCGGAACTGGTCCTCCCTGGTATCCCTGGGGCGCCTTTTCCCTACCGATTCCTCGGTCAAACGGCTGGGCGTAATGATGCTGTCGGTGGAAAAGGAAGCCTTCCGCAAATACCTGAAGGACCGCCGTGCCAGCGATAATTTCGCGACCCTCCTGATAGCCCGGGGCGGCGAGGTGGTTGTGGACGCCGGCAACCGCGCCGTCCCTGCGGAGATCTCCGCCGCCGCGGTGGCGGCCTTCGCGGAAGCCCCGGATCGGGCCGATCTTGCCCTGAACGCGGGCGGCTACCTGGTGGTGGGCCGCCGCCTGTCATCGTTGCCGGTGGAACTGGTCGAGCAGGATTGGTCGGTCGCGGTGCTCTATTCCTACGGCGTCCTCTCACGGCGCTTCGATCGGCTCCGCGCCTATTTCCTGCCCGCCTCGGCGTTTTTGTTTGTCACCGCCATCGTCGTATCGTGGTTCGTTTCCCGCCGGGTCGTACGCCCGGTTTCCGCCCTCAGCCGGAGCATGGACGCCTGGCGTCCGGAAATAGCCGGTGTGGACGGCGCTTCCTACGCGGCTTCCGCTACAGTGTTGCCTGGCCACCCTGCGCCCTTCCTCCCCGCACCTGTCCTTTCGACGGCCGATGCCTCGCGCAGCGACGAGATAGGTACGCTGCACCGCGCCTTCTCCAGGCTCCAGGCGGATATCGTCGTCCTGCTCGACCGGCTGAAGCGAGAATCCGAGGTACGCGAACTCTACCGCTACCGTTCCCTCCGCGCCCAGCTCAACCCGCATTTCCTGTTCAACAGCCTCAATTCGGTGCGCTGGCTGGCCATCATCCGGAAGGCGGACAACATTGTGGCCGCGGTCGACGACCTTTCGGGACTCTTGGGTTACAGCATGGGGAAGGGCGGGGATTCGAGCACCCTGAGGGAGGAACTGGAAAGCGTGGAGCGCTACCTTTCCATCCAGAACCTGCGCTTTGGCGGGCGTTTCCGGCTGAAACGGCTGGTGCAGGATGATGCGTTCGGGGCGGAGGCGCTGCGTTTCATGCTTCAGCCGATCGCGGAGAACTGCGTACTCCATGGCTACAAGGGCGCCTCGGGCGAAGGCATCGTGGAGATCGCGGCCGGCGTCGTGGACGGGTCGTTGCTGGTCTCGGTCGCCGACCGGGGCGTCGGACTGGATCCGGTGGCGCTCGAACAGCGTATGGCGGAGGACGCGGACGCGGATGCAAGCCGGGAAGGCGGGCTTGGATTGCGCAACGTGCGGGACATGCTGGCATTGACCTACGGGGGAGCGGCAGACCTTACGCTTTCCGCCCGCGATGGCGGCGGAACCATCGTCCGCATCCGCCTGCCGTACCGGAAGGGAGGCTCCGCATGAAGACCTTCATTATCGTTGACGATGAATTGCTGGTACGCGTGGGCTTGCGCTCCCTGGCCGATTGGGAAGACTCCGGGTACCGGATCGCCGGAGAGGCTGCCGACGGCAACGAGGCGCTGGAGCTGGTCCGCCGGCTGAATCCCGATCTGGTACTGACCGACCTGGTCATGCCCGGGATGGGCGGGCTCGAGCTGATCGAAAGGCTGCGGGAATCCGGTTCGTGTGCGGGTATCGTCGTGCTCTCCTGCCATAACGACTTCGATAATGTACGGGAGGCCATGCGCAAGGGCGCGGACGATTACGTTTTCAAGCTGACCCTGAAGAAGGCGGAATTGCTGGAAGCCTTCGGGCGGGCAGCATCGAAACGGCTATGGGCTCCCCAGGCCGCTCCGGACATCGGGGCGGAGTTGCAGGCGCTTTCCCCGCCTGCTTACCCGACGGGTTCCCAGGCTGCATCGCGACCAACGGGAGCTGGACCGGAGGGCGCTGGGCCGGCTGCCCCCGTGCGCGCGTTCGCCTCCATCGGAAAACCCTTCCGCGTGCTGGCCCTTTCCTTCGTTGGCGCGGAAGCCTCTGAGGACCTGCTTAGGGAACTGGGGCGCCACGATGATTCGGTACTGGCGGTGGCCACTGACGGCAGGCATGCCTGGCTCGCGCTGGCCAACGGCGGGCGTCCGAGCCAGGAGGCGAGTTTCGCGCTGGCCGGTGAATACGCCAGGCGTTACCTCGGCTGCGGCCTCCTTGGCGCCGTTTCCTCCCTCGTGCTTCCTGGCGCTGCGGAGCCGGATACCGCCTCTGCCCGGATAGTGCAAGCCGACGAGGCCCTGCGGTTGCGCTGCTACGGCCCGGGGCAAGTCCTGACGCACGCGGAGGACCCAGCAGGCGCCCTGCCGGAATTCCACAGCGAAGCCTACGCTGCCGCCTGCATGGATCTGTCCCGGGCCATCGAGGCGTCGGACCCCGACCGCACGCGCCGAGCCGTGGAATCCGTAGCCGATTCACTCCGCCTGCCCATGGATGAAAGCCGCCTCCGCTCCCTACTTACCGATGCGCTGGTGCCCTTCAAACTGCGTGCCCGCGCCCTTGGTTTCGACGCCGACGTGGTGGAGGGTGCCGAGACCCTCTCGGATGCCGTGATCCTCTCGCTCTCAGTCGATGATGCCGCCCAGCGCGTCGGCCGCTACGCGGAGACTTTCCTGCGCCTCGCAGCCGGAAAGTCGCGTCTGCGGCGGGAGATCGCCGAAGTCCGCCGTTGGGTCCTGGCCGACTTGGCGCGTCAATACACAGTAGAAGCCGCCGCCGGTATTGCCGGCATGAGCCCGAGCCATTTCGCCCACCTTTTCAAAGAGGAGACGGGCAGCTCCTTCATCGATTTCGTAAACCGTAGCAGGATGGAGAGGGCGAAAGAGCTGCTTCTCACCTCCAGCCTCATGGTCAAGGAAATAGCGGACCGTCTGGGCTTCGAAAACCCGAATTATTTCTGTTCTCTCTTCAAGCGCAGCTTCGGGGCTACCCCGAACGAGTTCCGCGAAGGCCGGGGCGGCGCGGCCTTCCCTTAGGCCGGCCTCTGGGCCCGCAGCAGGATCCTTGCATTCCGACGCAGTATTACAACATCAGACTGGCCGGCATCGGAGTATCCTTAGCCAAGTCCGCAATCCCGTGGATATGCCGATTCCGCGAAGGGGTCCACACTGAAGCCTCAAGTATCCAAGGAGGATCCATGAAACTATCCCGTCGTATTACCGTCATCCTCGCCGCGGCTCTCGTCGCCGCCGCACCCCTCATGGCCGAAGGCCAGAAGGACACCGCTCCCGCGGCTTCCAAAGACTCGGTCAAGCTCGTGATGTGAGGCGGCGTACCCCCGGAAGCAGGTCCGCAGAAAGTCTGCGACGATTTCAACGCCGAATTCGGTTCCAAGGGCATCACGGTCGAGTACGAGCGCTTCGTCAACGACGACGCCGGCAACATGAAGCTGGACACGAACCTTCTGGCCGGTAGCGGCATAGACCTGTACATGACCTACACGCCAGACATGCTCAAGAAACATGCCCAGGGAAACATGGCCCTCGACCTGACGCAGCTCCTTGCCCGGGACAAGCTGGACCTGGTGAAAATGTTCGGACCCATGGCCACCGGCTACTCCATAGACGGCAAGCCCTACAGTTTCCCCACCAAGATCGACCAGTACGGGCTGGTGCTCAACAAGACTATGTTCGAAGCCGCCGGCATCCCCATCCCGACTTCCTGTACCAGGGACGAAAGAATCGGGGATACCCGGTGTCGTAGTGATCCCCGGCCGTGCCGGTGCCTACGTGTGCATGATGTCAAAGCGTGACTACCGAGCCGCCGGCGCTGTTGTTCATACGATACTTGCGATTGGAAATCATGCCGCAGAACCAGGTAGCTGGTTTGCAGTTGTAATACATGACGATATGCCCATCCTTGCGAAGATAGAATTGCGCCCACGTACCGAAGCAGTCTCCATTGGTTAGCTCGTACTCCAGGACATGGTCAGCGGTGCCGGACATGCGGTCCGTCAGGTCCACGGTGTAGGTGGTTTGCCCACCCCAGGGCGCGTGACTGTCGTTGATAAGGTTGCCGTCGAAGTAGACGCGGAGTTGGTAGTTGAAGTTCACGGCCTGGAAGGTCCATGCGTGATTCTCATTTGGCACGAATGAACAATCCACCCGTGGAGCAATTGTAGTCATATTGAGCGTGACGGGATGGTTGTTGAGAACGTAGGCGAGGGAAAACGATACCGGAATGCCCGGATTGCTTTTGGAAAAATCCGCTGCAGCGGGATCCGCAATAGCCGATTTAATAGCATCGAACATCGCTTCCGGCGTGGCCGAGTCAATCGGCGCCAACGCCAGGCCCGCCGCGCCACCACGAACCAGGTATTTAACCGTTGTGTCCGCCATGACCTCGCCGCAGGTAAGCCCTGTCCTCACTTCCCCGCCTGCCGCCCCCTTGAGCTCGGCAGCGATGCGAAGCGACGCCTCAACATCGGAAGCGGAATGGACAGAACTTGCCAGGAAGAAAATCTGCCGTCCATAGCTCACTGAGGAGACGTAAAGGGGCGGATTCCCCTCGAATATCTGATCGTACTCATCTTTGAATGTGTACGAACTGCCCCCTGCAAAGAAGTCTTCCGGGTGTTCCGGGGCCGGAAACTCGACGTCGTAAAAGACCTGTGTGAAGCTCATCAGAATGTGATTGCGCTTCTCCGAGGTATTGATCTCCAATTGCGCTTCGAGTTCATTTGTCCGGTAACGGGCATCCAGTCCCAACCGAAAATAGAGATCTTCCTGCGAATAGACTTGCTTGTACGAATAGACGCCGCGTGCGACCGTTCCGACGACGTTCTGACTCAAGATATCTTCAACTGCCTGCTGTACAGTGGTTGGCTCGATCTCCTCGAGCGTATCGGAATAGGAACTCAGCGGGGCGAACGCCAGGTTTTTCACTTGGATTGTTCCTCCCCCGCGCGCGATGGTGACCGGCACAAAGTCGCCGCTTTCCCTGAACGGTTGCCCCTGAATCACTGAGCCGGCGAATATGTTTGGGTTGGTAGCAAGGACAGTCGCGTCGTCAAAAGTTCGTTGCAGCGTTTCCTGCCACGGTGTCGAAGTGCATACCATCTTACCAACCGGATCCGTCATCTGCTCTTCTTCTGTCACTGTAGGACCAGTGGCACCATTGCGCGGAGCATTGACCGTGAATATGCCCGCCGCTTTCAACTCACGATAGCACGGTGTATCCACCCCTTGCAGCAATCCCTCCGGAGGTGAGACCGGATCACCATCTATCTTATCCGCCCGCCACGACGTTATTTCCGACTCGCTGTCGGGGTCGCCGCTCATGCTGAGCGCACCAATCGCGCCGGAGGTGCTCCTGGCTCCCCCCGCGGTCCCCCCTTCCCATTGCCATGTTATCCGGAAGTCGCCCGTCACGGCACCGGTTGCCAGCGTCGTACCGTCTTCTTCACTGATGAATGTGACGCGGTCGCGGTCCTGGTTGATGGTTACCGGGACGGACCACTCCACCAATGCGTCCGCGTCATTCGTCACGAACAACAGCCACTTTCCACTGACATCAGGGACGAGCACATCACCCTCATCCGGCTCTTTATCAGTCAAAATGGAACAGGTCGTCAACGCCAGAACCACCGCAAGTACTACACCGAATGTTATTGTTTTTTTCATGGAAACCCTCACTTGTTAAAATTGTAAGATAGGTTTTTATTACGGTCAATCAGAATTCTTTATTCCTTCAAGCAGGGGGTCTCCCAGAAGCTCGCCGAAGTCATCTACGGCGGCCTCTGGTTCACGCTCCTGCGCGACGCCCGGCGCCCTTTTTGCCGCCTGTACGGCCCGCCCATCCTGGTGCGGGCGCTCATGGAGCAGGGCCTGGGCGGGGCGTCCAAGCTCCACGCGGGGACGGAAGCCAAGTCCGACGGCGTGGCGGGCTGATCCGGGAAGGC
>Ga0172379_10002712_pt1 | contig 30456 bp, 38 predicted proteins | sample GrowelOW334metaG_FD_119756 | JGI IMG/M metagenome (GOLD analysis project Ga0172379, IMG submission 119756) | Groundwater microbial communities from an aquifer near a municipal landfill in Southern Ontario, Canada - Groundwater well OW334 metaG | ecosystem: Environmental > Aquatic > Deep...
CCCAAGCGGCGTCTACGGCGGTAAGGGCGTCACGGTAGCCATGCTTATACGGTGCTATATGAGAATGGGCAGGAGTTCCCACCCTGACCGCTTGGCGGACTTCTTTTATAAGCGAAATAATATCTTTTCTAAGGTTTGTGGTCGGTTGTCCGATATTCTTTTTTATTAACTCGTCTAATTCACTCATGTTTATTGCTCCTTACTGTGTACTGTAACTTGAATTGTTTTATTTCTTAATTCTGGAGGAACTTCTATTCTAACTTTATAGGTACTATGGCAGGTCATTGGCGGAACTAAACCGACGCTTAATTGCGATGGAATTGCCCATTCGACTATGGGACGGTCTAATCTTATAGAAAACTGATAAAGTTTATTCATTCTTCCCCATCTCCTTTTTGGGTGGCTGACCATTGGGTGGCCATCAAGACGCACCCGGTTGGAACTTCAAACGGGTATTGAATGCGGAGACCGTCGGTGGTCGTGCGCTCTTGTAAACCGTCCAGGACAAACGGATTAACCCTGTTTTTGCTAATCTTGAGTATCCCGGCTCTTATATCGGCGTAATGATGGATCGGCTGGTTAAAGCTGTTTTTGGAGTGGATAGCACCACCAGCCAGCGAAAGGTTGCGGATTTTAACGCTACATTTGCCCTCTGATATGATGGTTGCTCCGTGAGCAAGCTTAACGGACGGATCGATATCAAGGTAGCCCGATACCGATATTCTTATCTTTGGGGTAATGGCGTTAACTATTGATGAGATTTTCATTTTACCCCAATCGCCCCAGGGTCTGCCAGCCTGGGGTGAACAATCGTGCCTATGGTTCTATGGCATAAAGCCTCGGCAGACTTATTTAACATTGAAATGTTTCCTTTCGTAGCGACCCTGGACATGTTCAGACGGCGGAGCGGATAACGACGTAACCCCAAAACGACTAACGACTAAAGCTTTACACTTAGGGCATTTGCTTTCTATCTCGCCTATTCCATCGCTTCGGCAAAGAAGCCGATTACAAGCCGGACACCTCATTTGGAAATTATAGTTGTTGTTCATGTTAATTTTATTGGTTCCTTATAACTTTCCATGCCATTTCGCCAGGCAAGGGCATGATGAACAGTTTTGCAGTTCTCATGCACTCCCTCAAGATGATATAGATCAACGCTGGGGTTTTTCATCTTTAGATATGGCGCAGGGCCGTCTAGCGACAAGACCGTTTTCATGTCGATTAGTTCGTAATTTCCCCAACTATCCAACACTTTGCCGTGTTCACAGAGGCGATCTATCCCTATTTTCCTGATAAATTCGCGTCGAACATCGACATTCTCGAGTTCTTTTCTTTTTAGGTCTTCGGCTTTTAGGGCGTCGCTTTTCGTTTCGACCAGCCACTTGGGAACTCTTATCCCGTTAAGCGCGTAGACACAGAAGCCGTCTCGATATAATACGGCAGGCCCGTTTTGGCTATGCAATCCTAAATCATTTTTAATAATTTTTTCTGGCTTATCGCTTATAATAATTATATTTTTCAGTGGATAAAACAAGCCAATGTCCTTTAATGATAAAAACCACCTTATTTTATCTGTATTGACAAATTTTAATCCTAAATATTCATAATAACTAATATACGCAAGATATCCCGACCACCAATGACCATCTATATACGGCCAAACAAAGGCGCGAACCTGGTCGCGAACCTGGTTGTAAACCTGGGCGTCAACCTGGGCAACCTGGTCGCGAACCTGGTTGTAAACCTGGTCGCCAACCTGGGCAACCTGGGCGTCAACCTGGGCAACCTGGGCGTCAACCTGGTCGCGAACCTGGTCGCCAACCTGGGCAACCTGGTCGCGAACCTGGTTGTAAACCTGGTCGCCAACCTGGGCAACCTGGGCAACCTGGTCGCGAACCTGGTCGCGAACCTGGTCGTAAACCTGGGCGTCAAACTGGTCGCTAAACATACAAGCCGCCAACCAAGCAGATAAAGGAGATGGCAACACAACAACCGGGGCCTTGTTCCTTTTGGCTATTTTTTCGCAATAAAAATCACTTATTTCTATTGCCTTTTTCTTGTCAACAGGATCGCAATTGAGCCCAATATCAACCCATTTTTTTACAAATAAAGGAATTTCTTTTATCTGTTCATCGGTAAGTTTTTCAATTTTCATTAGTCCATTACCTTCCTAGTCATTTTATTGAAATGATCCCGCTCTCTAACCTGATAGACCTCGTAATCTCCCGGCTCGACGATAATAACGTGGTGCTCCTCGTGAGTAACCGGGGCAGGTGCGGTCTTAACTCTAAGATATATTTTGCCCTCATATTCCAAAAGATCGATATGCTTATCCGCCTTAATTTTGTGGGCATGGCCCGACACTTCCCCGTCGGCCAGGATATAGTCATTGCCCCTAACTCTTTCTGATTTTTTGGCTCCTGCCGGGATTGTCGCCTGTCTAAGAATAACGTCGCCCTGTTGATAATAATTCATTTTTTTATCTCCTTTTTTAAAATGGCGAATCTTGGCTCTCGACCAACTCTTCTGTTTTCGGCGGCTGTTCTTTTTCGACCTTGCTCGCCGTGCGGCCGTACATTGAGTTCGAAACTCCGGTAAAAATCAAAACGTCTCCGGTTTTGACCTCTTTCTTGCCGCCGAAAACGGAAATAAATTGTTTCGATCCCTCAACCTCGACGATGTAGGTTGTTTTTGCCCAGGGGCCTCGTGCGCTGGTACCGTTTTTTTCGGTTGCGTCGAGATAAACGCCAACAATTTTGTCGGCTACCGGAGTGGTGGCTGGCTTGGCCTGTTCAGCAATTTTTTCGGCTCTTTTGACGTTGCTTTCGGTGATTGTGGGTTCTTTAATTGGCTCTTTTTTCTGCGGGACGGAGGCCAGATTGCCGTCGTCGTCGTCATCGGCGGCGACTCCGAGGATAGCGGCCAATGCGTACCGCCTAGCATAGGATAATGCCGACCCCATCCCCTGCGGGTCGGATTTAACCGGTTTAATTTTTATGGTCGATCTAATTTCCTGGCCTCCTCTTGCTAACACCGTATCGATCACAGCAAAATCAGGATCGGGGACGATAATCTGATAACAGGCGATCCCCTGCTCGGTAAGGGCCGGGCGGGTTGCCTCAATAATTGCGGCCAGGTCGGCGTAGCGACTCCCAAAATATGGGTTAGAGCAATTTTTTTTGATCGGCTTAAAATTTATCTGGGCTTGGCAAAGAGCGTCGGCGATAGTTTTATCTGTCATTTTTTTCCTCCTTTTTCTTCTCTTTTTCTTTGGCTTCTATTATGCGATCGTATTCCCGTTCTTTTTCTGCGCATAATTCTGGCCACGTAAACGTAGATTTTCCAGCCGGATTAAAATTTTCTCCCCTCATTTTAATTAACCTCCTTATTTTCTGCTGGTCCAAAAGTTTCCAAAAATTCAAAACATTTTTTTAATTCGTTTTCCGTCAGTCTTCTTTTTTCTTTAATTCTGTGCGGTTTCTCGTCGAGTTCCCTCGCCCTCGCCAAAAGAGCGTTGCGCTCTAGCAGTTGCTCCGGGGTAAGGTCAAGGCCTTCAAATTCTTGGCGAGCGACTTTGTTCCAGTCAATGCGAGTGGTCTGGTTAGAGTAGGTCATTTTTTATCCTTTATTTTCAATTTACCATCAAGACAAATTGGAGCGCGATGTTTTTCTCTTTTTGCCTTTATTGACAAGCAGGCGATGGATTTATATACGCAGCAAAACGCATAATATAATATGTCCCCGGCGGTGATGTTCCAGGCGGTGATGTCCCTGGCGGTGATGTTCCCGGCGTTGATGTCCCTGGCGGTGATGTCCCTGGCGGTGATGTCCCAGGCGTTGATGTTCCAGGCGGTGATGTTCCCGGCGGTGATGTCCCTGGCGTTGATGTCCCTGGCGTTGATGTCCCAGGCGGTGATGTCCCTGGCGGTGATGTTCCCGGCGTTGATGTTCCAGGCGGTGATGTCCCTGGCGTTGATGTCCCCGGCGTTGATGTCCCTGGCGGTGATGTCCCAGGCGTTGATGTCCCAGGCGTTGATGTCCCTGGCGTTGATGTCCCAGGCGGTGATGTCCCCCATAACTTTTATTGACGCCTTAATTTGAATTGAACATTCAAAAGTTACATCTTCTTTTATAGCTAAGACTCCGTCTTTTATATCGGCTTCGACTTCGGCTTGTGTTTTATATGTTTTCATTTTTTCTCCTCCTCTATTTTGTAGCCTTCTAGGGCTTCAATTATATTTATCCAATCTGGCCCAAAAAGGTCTTCAGGGTCTTCCCCAGTTAATTCTCTTATCTCTTCTTTTGTCGTCATAGCGACAATCCTCCCATGTCTATAATTTGTTTGACGGTCATTGAGCCTAAAAGTAGTCTATGCCAACGCCACCAGGAGCGATGGTTAGCGATTGATAATCTATTATTTAGCATTCACCCTCCGGCTGGCGTAGGACTCAAGCCAGCGTTGCCCTCGGTTAATGCGGGAAACAAAGCGAACGTAGTCCTCAACTTTGTGCTTGCGGTATTCGTCGTAGGGGATAGGCTTAGTATTATTTTGTTTATCGTCTGTAGATTGTAAAAAGGCCCAAACAAAAAAAGCGATGGTTCCTAGCTGTAGGATCGAGGTAATAACTTGGGAAACGTATTCATTAATCATTTTTAACAACTCCTCGGTATTAATTTTCGATCATTAGGGCCGTAATGGTCATTGAGCAATCATGTCGGCTAAGTCCAGCTCGTCCGTTACTGTTTGCTCTTCGGCTATCTTGATCGCTTCGCTCTCGGTCATTTTTTATCACCTCCACAGGGGTGTATTTCAATCGCTAATAAACATTGTACAGGAAGTGGTTTTACTTGTCAAGTGTTATTTTTGTCGTCTAATTGTTATCTTTATTGGCGTTGATTATCTGACTATTGACATTGCCGGACAGGATTATTTTAGACTGTTGTTGTTTGATCGCTTCGTCGATAAACTTATACTCTTTGGCGCACCATTGCTTATACTCGTGCATTTCATTGGGCGTGGCGTTAGGGTTGTTGGTCAAAAATTCACTTAGCATTGGCGTCCGCCTTCAATTTAATCCCGCCGTCGTCTTTAACTTTCTCGACGTACAGCTCCAAGGCGTTCTCATAAATCCGCACCAGCGATAATCCGGTTGCTTGCTTGAGCCACTTGGACATTCCGAGGACGTTTTCATTTGGCTTGAACGACTGCCCTTTTCTGGTGTCTTTCTTTTTTTCGTTTGGCATTTTTGCTCCTTTGTTTTATGCAATGCTTACAGATACGAGGCTCGTAGCATTTCATTGCTTGCAGATATTAGCATTATTAGCATAGGCTTGTCAAGGGAAGTAGGTGGTTTACAATTAGTAAATAGATACTTTACAATCGAGTTTTAGAATGATACAATGCGACTGTGAAAATACAACATTGCAATCTGTCAATCTTTTCATCAACAAAAAAAGCCCACGGAGTTTGCTTCACGCAATGTTGTTTTCGCCGTGGGTTAGGTGCGCCCCAGGACTAGCTCCATGAGTTAGACCCCGGGGCGTACTGCTTTCTAAGGGAGGATTTATGCGGCGGCATTTTATGGAGAAAAACTTTGACAATAGTCATTGGCAATCTCTTGACCGGCGGCAAGCGACTGACAGACAGAGGGGAGACGAAACGATCTTAGAGGTTTGCCCTTTTTGCGGAAAACGGTATCACTGTTACGTTAATAAAGGAAAAGGGGTTTTCGTTTGCCACGCTTGCGGAGAAAAAGGGCAGATAGCAAGACTTGGACTCGGCCCACTTCCCCCGACCTTTGCCCCTCGTGATCCTCTCCCAGAAAATAAATACTTCAAGAAATGCTCTTTTATCTACAGTTATTTTGACGGCAAAACCGTTAGCGACCCTCTTCGGTTCAGAATTATTAAACCAGGCGTCCGGGAGGAGTTGCTGGAAGACCCGGCCTATGGAGTAGAGCGGCTTAAAGAGAATGAGTGTGCCTATTATTATATTAAAGTTGTTCGCCGAATAAAGCCCGAAACTATCGAGTTTTTTCAGATAGGACTAGACCTCCAGGGCAATCTTCAATTTCCTTTTTTTAACGAACATGGCTTGCTCGTCGGCTATAAATACCGGGCAATTCCGCCAAGAGATAAGATGATGTGGCGCACTAAAGGCGCCGATCTTTGTCTTTTTAACATTCAAAACGTCTTAAAAGAACAGAAAGTTTATATAACAGAGGGGGAAATTGATTGTCTTGGGCTTTGGCAAGCGGGTTGTTTTTCAGTTGCCAACCCGTTAGGCGCAATGGGGTGGAATGACGATTGGAACAAATTTCTGGACAAAAAAGAGATAGTGGTTGTCTACGACAACGATAAGGCGGGGCAAATGGGGGCAGAAAAGCTGTCAAAGAGGCTAAAAGGAGAAGTAAAGGTTTTAAGTTTGCAGGAAGTAAAAAACTGGCAAAACCTAAAGGAGAAAAAATGACCCCAAAAGATATAAACGAATATATGGCAGAAGGGATTGACGTTAAAAAACTTGTTGAAAAGGCGGAAAAAATAGCAAGGGGACGTTTGACAACGGAATTTGAAGAAGAAAACTTTATTACGGAATATATCCGAATTGCTGAAGAAGTAACGGACGCCCCTCATGAATTTCATTTTTTTCTGGCTTACGCTTTAGTCGGCGCTTATCTTAGGAAACGGTGTTGGGTTAGGTGGGGCGCCAACATAATTTATCCTAACTTCTATTTGGTTACCTTGGCGCCTTCTTCTTCTTTTAGAAAATCAACGGCTTTGGCAATAACCGACAAAATACTAAAAAAATCCGGGACTAAAATACTCCCGGCTGATTTTACCATTGAAGCCTTAATTGATACGCTTGGCCGCTATCCCCAGGCCGCTTTTATTCATTATGAATTAAAAACGCTTTTAGCCATTCTTAACAAGGACTACAACAGCAACGCAAAGGCGTTTCTGACTGAAATTTACGACTCCCCGGAAACCTATATCAGATCCACCAAGGGCGCAGGAGAAATTGAAATAACAAACCCGTGTATTTCTATTTTGGCTTGTACCACTTTGGAGTGGTTTGTTAGCGAAATCAAAGAAGGCGACGTCGAAGGGGGTTTCCTGGCTAGGTTTATTTATGTCCCGGCGTTTGAAAAAGATAAGTCTATGCCAATCCCGGCGCCTTTGGAAGCAAAAGAAATTACAAAGTTGCTGTCATGGCTAAAAGACCTTAATTCGATAGAAGGGGAACTAATTCTTTCCAATGAAGCAAAAGACGTTTGGATCCAATGGTATAACGAACAAGACGCGAAAATTAAAGAAACACACCCCAGCTTAGCCGCTTTTATGGTTAGATTGCAAACATATACCATAAAAATAGCAATGTTAAACTCTTTAATAATAGAAAAGTCTTTGACTATTTCGGCTCAATCAATGGTCAAAGCGATAGAGATTGTTGAATGGTTAATAGCTCAAATAGCCAAAATAATGACAAATGATATATCTACGACAAAATTTGGCAAAGATTTGAAAAGGGTTCTAAAAGCCATTAAAAAGAATAAAGAAGGGGTCTCTTATAAAAATTTAATGAAAAACATGGAATTATCGGCCAGGCAAACTGAAGAGATAGTTTCAACCCTTGCCCAGTCCGGGCAGGTTGAAGTTAAGGAGCTAGGAGAAAGAGGCGGCCGATGGGTCGTTTCTTTGTAATTCGTTAAGTTCGGGAATTGTAGAAAAAAACCCGAACTTAACAAAAACGGAGGGCTTAAGTTCGGGTAAGTTCGGGGTCATTTCCCGAACTTAGTTTTTCCCTGTCTTATAATATAATATGTATATATATACTATATAATATATATAAAATAAGAGATACACTTGTCCACTTATCCACAGGGCAAAGTGCCAACAAAAGGGCATAATTGTGGCAGTTTGGTAAAAAGAAAGAAGGAAGGGGGTATTTTTCCCGAACTCTTCTTTCAGAAGGTTTTTTATTAAAAAACAGGTTAAGCGCGGCAAACGTATCCAAATCAAACCAAAAGAGCCTTTACGAAAACTTGACGGAAACAAAAAAGAGGGGGAGTTTTAATGTTAATAGTAGAAGCCAATCTTGATCAGATTATTAAGACCGTTTTATTGCTTAATGACAAAAAGATCGTTGTATATGGGAAAAGCCTTGAGCCGTTTTTCTATAGGCTAATAAAAACAGGCCTTTATTTCCCTTCTTTGATATTTTTACGGCCAAAAAAAGAAAGGCCGCCTTTGCCAGATGCTTATACAATAAGTATGATAGAAAACGTCTATTCTCCTATTGGCCTTTTTATTGAGGTAGAGTAATTTATGCAAGTGGCGAAACTCCGCGCCCTTTGGCTCGAACTCCCATTGATCGAAAGACTGCGGCTCTACGACCAAGGCACGCTCAAAGGGCTTGAAGGCCTTTCTATCAGCGACCTCTTCCCAGAAAAACGATTGATAGAGTTATGGCTCGCAGAAAATCATTCGTAATTTCTCCCATGCTAAACCAGGTGACCCCTAAACACCTCTCCTAGCGCATGCCAGTGGGGTATTATTTTTGGCAAGGGGGATAAACTACTTGACAGCCCCCTTCCCGACACCGTAAGGTAGCACATGGCGAAGAAAGAACCACAAGATATTACGCTGTCAAAAAAGCAACGGATATTTTTTGAGCGCATTGCTCTCGGCGATACTCTTGTCCAGGCGGCTAAAACTGCAGGCTATAAATCACCTCGTGCCTCTGCTTCAGAAACTGTGCAAAACCATACCGCCGCTTTTAGGGAAGCGTTTGTTTCAGCTGGCTACACAATCCCCGATATCGTCGAGGACATAATTGCTGGGACAAAGGCTATGCGGACAATCTCTGCGGTAAATACCGACAAGGAAGCCAACGGGACGACGTGTGATTTTATTGAAGTTGCCGACTGGAACGCTCGCCATAAATTTATCGATAGTGCCATAAAGTTACAAGGATTTTACCCCAACGAAAAACTAGAATTGGCCGGGAAGAATGGCGGAGCGTTTGAAATTACGGTGAAGTATGACAAATAAAAAGACGGTAACATTGCCGAAAAGAATTAAACCATTAATAGCCGATGATAGCCGTGATATTTCAGTCGTGGCACATCGTCGCTGGGCCAAGACTTACGCCGGGATCAATCGCTGTCTATTCGGTCGCACTCATCGTGCTGGAGCATTAACTCACCCCAAAACAAAGTACAAGATCATCTACCCCACCAGAGAACAGGCCAGGACAATGGTTTGGCCAAGCCTCAAAGAAATCTGCGAAGGCATTGGCGGTAAATGCAATGATACCGACATGCGGGTCGAGTTCTCTAACGGCTCGGTAATTCGAGTGCGTGGCGGCAATTACCCCGACTCACTCCGAGGATCGGGCGATGACGGCGCGGTCCTGGACGAATGGGCATACTTCAATGACCCCTCAATCTACACGTCAATCATTCTTCCGTCGCTTGCTGATCGCAAAGGTTGGTCGTTCAAGTCCACCACTTACCAGGGGAAGAACCACGCTTACGTTGACCATCAGACAGCTGAAAAGTCTTACACCTTTCCAGCGTCTACCAGCGGCGTCATTCCAGCCGATGAACTCGCTCGCCTTAAAGCCAAGATGACCCCGGAAGAATACTCACAAGAGTTTGAATGTCAGCCGCTCTCTTACAAAGGCCAAATATACACCGAGTTTGACCGCTCCCGCAACTTTATTGAGCGCGGCCAAGAGCCTCGACTGTTGCCGTCCTGGTCGTATATCATCGGCCTTGACTGGGGATTGTCCCATAACACGGCCATTATGTTCTGCGCCGTTGATTATGACGGCAATTTCTACGTCTACGACGAATACGTTAGCAACGATAAGCCAGCAAACCATTACACCAACTTGATAAAAGACAAAATGAAGGGGCAGTCCTACGACCTCTATCTCCCACCTGATACCCTGGCTAAAGACCAATTCAGAAATGGCGTTCGCTATTCCGTGTTCGATCAGTTTTCGGAAGAAGGGCTTCAACCTATCATCGCCAGCAACCAGGTAGCCGGTGGAATTTCTCTTATCAAGCAGATGTTAATCACCGGCAAACTGAAAATTTTTGCCCGGTGTGAACAGTTGATCGCTGGCATTGAACGCTACCGCTGGGCGGCTGGCGACAAGGAAAAGCCAGTTATGATCAAAGATGACGAGGTTTGCGCCTTGCGCTATGCCGTCGCTACTTGGTTCTCTGCCGCTAAAGAGCCAGTCAAAGCTCCGGCAGAATTTACTATTTCCTGGTACGACGAGATGGAAAAAAGACAACGGCGAAAACAGGGGGCTTTAATTGGATAACGAATTTTCCCAAGTAAAAAAGGACGTTCAGAACGCTGAAAAGTATTTCCAGAAGCCGCTAAAGTACGCAGTCGAAAGCCTCTATGACGAGATGGAAACATACCGCCGGTGGGTGGCGGGTAGGTTCACAAAAAAAGATATTGGTATAACCTTTACCAACCACCTGCCGGTGAATGAGTTCTGGGTCAACAAGTCCGTTGTCCTTCCCACGCTATATTTCAAGCGGCCAGAATTGGCCGTCAATCCAGCCAATGAGCGGTATGAAACTGAATACCTTGACCCGCAAACAAACCAACCGACCAAAAAAGAACAAGACCCCGCTGAAACTTCGAAGTTAGTCGAAGGCGTATTGAATTACTACAGCTCCCCCAAAGCTCTTGACGATGAGAAGATGTTCTCCAAGATTATCGACGACGCCTATGTATGCGGGTTTGGCGTTCATTTCTCCGGCTGGGCTTACGAACGTGGCGAAACCGACATGAGCATTCAATGGGAGAAAGCCGTTCCCTTTGACCAAAAAGCCAATCAATTAGCGACTGAAAGAGTTCTGGCGTTGAAGCAAGCCAACGGCGAAGCCATTCCCGGAGAACAGTTGCAGTCCAAGGACACGACCAAGGTTGACGCCTTAATCTCTCAATACGTCAGTCCGTTTAACTTTGGTGTTGACCCAGAATGCACCGATCCAACGCTTAAAGACGCTCGCTTTGTTTATATCAATTACCGACTGCCGACTGAATACGTCAATCGCATTTTCGGTACTAGCTTTAACGGCGCAAACCTTCCGCTTGGCTACAGCAAGGTGGACCAAGACCCCAATAATCAGGATTTATCGTTCAAACGGAATGACATCAAGGCGGTTTGGAATAGGAATCTAGGCAAGGTGTTCTGGGTTGCTGATGAGAAGAGTGATGGTCCGATCAAGGTTGTTAACTGGCCGTGGGCAATGGAAGGCTTCCCTACCACGATCTTGATGTTCAACCAGCAGAACGACACCTTCCAGCCTATCCCCGACTTTAGACAGATCAAGCATTTAGTCCTGGAAAAAATGCGGTGTCATAGCAAACTAGCGGAGCTATTACAGCGCATGTCTAGCGTTTATCTTTGCGACCAGGCTATCGAGAAGCTCTTGGGCGATATTTTAACAGGCGGAGAGGCGAGAGTTATCCCCGTTGACCGAAAGAATAACACGCTAAACCTTAGCGAAGTGATAAAACAAGTCGTTGATTTTACGGTATCTGCCGACATTCTGAACTACATTTACCTTCTCAATGCGGCTATAGAGCGGACTTCCGGCATTCCTGACTACATGCGGGGATTGTCGATGGAAGCAAAGAAGTCGGCAACCGAGATCGTTCAGATGGGTAACCAGCAAAACCTACGCATTGACGAGAAAAAGACTAAGATCAGCAATTTCATAATCGACGTTAACCGTAAGCGGTTGCAGTTGCTACAGGAAAACGCCGTCCAGCCGCAGATAGTTAAGATCACCCATAACAACAAGGCGATCTGGAAAACCTGGTCAAGGGCTGATATTCAAGGCGACTTTGACTTTGACCTTGACGTGTCTACAATGCTGGCGAAAAATAAAGAAGTCCAGCGCAAACAGGCTATGGACAAATACGACAAACTGCGGAATGACCCCATGTCGAACCCTAAGCCGTTACTTAAAGACGTTTATGACGCCTTTGGCGATAACAATATCCAAGAGCGCATTGTTGACCTTCCCCCGCCACCGCCGCCCAAGCCGGAAATTAAACTATCGGTGTCGATGAAGATCGAGCCGCAAAACCTAGCCGACCCGCAGATCATGGCACTAATCCAACAGGCGGGGATCAATCTTCCGCAAGCGCAACCAGTCCAAACCCCAGAGGCACAAGGGCAGGAGAGCCTTGGCCTTAGACCTCAACAGCCGTTAAACATAGCGGCCAATGAAATGGTGGCGGCCAATGGCATATAGAGAAACAATGCTAACCCCGATTGAGCATTCGTTCTTTGTGGCCTACCGTGCCATTACAGAGCCGTTTAGGGCTTTAAGCTCATTCCTCTCTGGTTTTGGACATAACGCCTTAACAGCGATGAAGGAAGCGGCAAGGAAGCAATTCTACAGCTGGTTTGAGTATGCCTTAGTAGATGGCGAGATCGTTCTAAGGCGAGCGACTGGCAAGACAGGTGTTTATAAGTCTATTCAGGGGCGGAGCGTTAAGATAGGCGAAGCCTTGAGAAAACCAACGATGGATCATCTCTGGGAGAATGCCAATGAAGTGGTGGCACTTAAAGACGCCGCCAAGCAAGAGGCCAATAAGCGTAGGATTGATAACAACTTAATGGCCGAAATGGACCATAAAATCATCAGCGTGGGGGGATAGGTCCCTGGATAGAACAAAAAGGGGGGAAATAATGCTACCAAAACAAGCGGAGAATTTGCCAGCCGAACAGCCATCTGGCTCATGCCTGGTTAAGTGCGGCATGAAAGATTGTGAATACAACCAGAAAGGCGTTTGCACTGAAGAAGAAATCAATATTGCTGATGGGGCAACTTGTGATACTTATTCAGGCAAAGCCGGGCCAATGGAGCAAGCGTTAAGCGAAGGCGAAAGCTTTCATGGTGATATTGGCAACAAGATGAACGAGATAGGAAGAAAAATCAGGAAAGGGCAATAGCCACACCTGATAAGCCCTAAGGGCAATAGCCACCGGGCAAAAAGGAGTACGAAATGGACGAGAAAGCACAAGCAGACGTGAATGCAATGGTTCAAGCGGTATCAGGCGAAGTCACAACAGTCCAGGCAGAGGAACAGCCGAAAGCGGAAGCCGAAGTATCCGGGAATCCCGGCGAAACGTCAGCCGCTCTAAGCCAAGACCTAAAGCCAGAGGAAACGGTAGACCCATTTGTCGAACAGGCAATGGCAGGGTTATCAAAGAAGTTGGGAAAAGAATTGACCAAAGATGAAGCTGTTCCCGAAATGGCTAAGTCGTTTGTCAACGCCGAGAACAAAATACAGTCTTTGTCGGAGCAGGTAAAAGGGTTGGTTGAGTATCGCACTTGGACTGAACAGGTAATGGCTAATCCTAATTGGGAAAAGGCCCTGGCGGTTCTAACGGGCGAGAAGGTTGACGATATTGCGCCCGTTATTGACGAATTTGCTGATCCAGACCAATTGTCCCCGGCTCTTGCTAAGAAGTTTGCGGACTTGGAGTCAAGGTTGAAAAGTTACGAGGAAAAAGACCTTAATTCCCAAAAGACGGCCCAAGAGCAAGAAGTTAGCAAAGCACGAGAGGAAATTATTAAATGGGCTGGAGAGAAAGGGAACGAAGATTTTAGAAGTCTTTGTGACGATTACCAAAGCCAACTAAAGCTTAACCCCTATGCTCCACAGCCGCAAGTTCTAAAGCAATGGGCTGCGCTTGTAGACGCCGGCTTATCGAAAGAGATGGCTTGGAATGCCTTACACCCCGATAAGTTTGCGGAACGAGTTAAAGCCAATATCGCCAAAGAGCAGAATAAAAAGCCTAACTTACCGCTCCCCAACAAGGCGGCCGCAGGGAACGAAGCGAATTTAGCTGATGAAACGGATATCAACCAGATCGTGAAAGGGATCGTTCAAAATTTAACTAAAAGGAGTTAATTTATGGCTAACTATAACAGCTCGGTACTTGAAGAAGTATCGAGGCCCGGTATATTCGATAAGGCAATCCAACATGCTCTTATCGGTTCCGGTGTTTTCTACAATTTGATTGCTGGGAAATACGAAGGCGATACCAAGTCTAAGGTCGTTCCGGCTTTGGTAGAGTCAGCAGATGTTGGTAATGGGTATTTTGAGAATTTTGTCCTTCTGAAAGAGAATGACAATATTACCTGGAGGGACGCCACGGAAGCGTTGGGCAATACTGCCATCGACTTGGGGGACAGGCCACGGGTTGCGATCCAGAACTTGGTCGGTACTATCCCGCTGTTTCAGCGGGATCTTGACCTGAATACCCAGAACCCGGATAAAATTCAGGACTTGCTCTCTACCGCCATTATCCAGGCTAAAGACACCGTTACCAACAAGATGAATGTTGCCATGTTTGCGCTTGGTACGGAATTTGCGGCTAAGACCCTTTGGGGCTTGCGGTACTGGATCCCAGATAGTGCGACGACCGGATCGGTCGCTGGCATTTCCCAGGTTACCGAAGCGAACTGGCGGACGTATTCTAGGAACGCTGGCACAGATAGTTTTGCGACTAACGCCGAAGCGTACTTCGAAACGATGTTCATGGAAACCAATTTCAACGGCAATATGGCCGACTTGGTTATCATGGATAACACCAGCTTCGGGCGGTTCAAGGCTATTGTTAAAGCTCGTGAGCTTTATAATCCGCTTGATGATAAAGGGACTAGGCTTGCTGGGTTTGAAGGCATTCGTTATTCTGGCCGGTATATCATTCCTGACGCTAATTGCCCCGCTGGTTCGGCCTTTGCGGTTAACACCTCGAAGATCAAACTTGCTACCGTTAAGGGTTGCAATATGAGAATCGGGGAATTTATCGAGCCGGTTGGCGAACAGTTCAAATCGGCGAAGTTTACCTGGAGAGGTAATATCGTGTTCTTAACCCGTAAGTCGAACGGGAAGATTTACGGATTTACGACTGCTTAATCAAAGGAGGTAAAAACCAATGAAAAAATATTTTTTAGCTTTGCTTCTTTCTGCAATGATTGCAAGCGTTGCCGTTGCTTATCCGGTGGCGTCTTCGGAGTCAGAAAAACCCGCCGCTGGTGTTTTTAAGCAACTGTTAAGTTCTACCCAGGTCTTAGGGGCTAAGAGCCAGATCGGGGGAGCAACTTTCAAGTATGTTCTCAACAATAACGAAACCCAGAAGGCGTTTCGTGGTGAGCCAGCTTTCTATGACATTACTGAAGCGACTGACTATCATGTTAATCGCTATGGAACATCTGGCTCATTTGAGGCATATGCCGGTCAATGGTATTGCGACATCAATGGTGATGGGTCCGTTGATCCCGGAGCAATGGGTTGGATTCAGATTGCCGGGGTAACCGTTGCCTTGGTTAGCTGGGAAACCGTTAGCATTGGCGACATTCTTATGGGTACGGTTTATAACGTAACTACGAATGAAGCTGGTGGTCGACATCTGCGCCGGAAAGGCGCGGCTGTTGATGGGACTGCTAGCTGGGAAGTTACGACCCGGTGGCCGAAAGCCATGGAAGCTCGTGACTTTACGACCAAGCCTGTTTGGATGAAGATTTTTATTAAGGACTAGTTTGATAACGGCGGGGAGGGGAAACTCTCCCCGCCAAACAAAAATAAAGGAAAAATAAAATGATTATAAATGAAAAGCACCATACACCTAATGATTGTTTGATCGAAGCCCTTAATAGACTGGCGAGAAAGACCAAGGGCGATAGTTTAACCGTCAAGGAAATCATTGCTGAAGACAACGCCGTGAGAAAAGAGGCTGGATTACGAGCTATTAAAGCCTATCCAGTTTTAGAAAAAGAATATAAACCATCTGAAAAGAGAACGTATTTCATGCGGCTGGTTGGGGCGGCAATCGTTAGGGGAAAAGGCGTATTGCCTAAGTGTGTCGCCGAGTATGAAGACTGCGAAGGCTTTGACGGAGCGGAAAATAAAGAAGAAATGGCGATATTGCTAGAGGAAGAACTCGATAACCTGTTCCCTGGCATTCAAATCGAAAAGTCTCATAAGAATGCGGCCTTAGAGAGCATTGTCGCCAGAAAACAACTAGAAGCCAATAAGCAAGAAATAGCTTCAATCCCGCCAGACGTAGACAAAGCCGAGCCTGAAACGTCAGAATTGACCGAACCTAAAAAAAGAGGACGGCCAAAAGGAAGTTAAACAATGCGAACCCAACTAAGCGAACTACTTAAACAGATCGCTTACGACGCTAAAATAATCCCTTCCTATAGCGACACTATCCCAGCGGATAGCAAGACCCAGTTGCTTGATATGCTGAATACGCTAAGGCGACAGATAGCATATGACGCCGAATTGTCGTCTCTAACTAAGCCATTCTATATCAGGTTGCTACCGTTTTATTCCACCGGCACGCTGGCTATTGTCCATGATGCGGTCGCTGTTACGGGGACGCTAACCGTCTTTACTGCGGACATGGAGGGAAGAAAAATACAGATCGGTAGCGACGCTAATGTTTACACGGTTGAAGCGTATATCGACGGAACGCATATCAATATAGATCGCCCGTTTGCGGGAGCGACTGAAACGGTCGCCACTTATAATATCTATCAGGATACCTACGAAGCCCCGGCGGAGTTATTGAAGATTATCGGCATTGTAGATATTAACAATCCAGGGCGTCCGATATGGGAGATAAAGTTAAAAGACTTATGGCTTCAGTACGCCGACCCGACTAAATACGAAGGCGACCCGCTCTTGTACGCTAAAACTCAAAGTCAGGTAACGCGAGAAACGGTTGTGACCCCTACCGCAGTAGCCGACGATCAAGTATCTGCGACGGGATTAACGGGTATATATGACGGATATTATAATGGCTGGACGATATTTAACTCGACTAGGAACATCGGACAACGGGTTAGCTCTTCTGTTTATTTGGCCGGAACGACAACGCTAGTTTTAGATACCGCCGTCGTTGGTGGAGCTATCACAGATAGTCTTGAGCTAATAAAGAACACTTGGACCATGATCTTTCGCTGGGTTCCCGACGTTGATGATCGCTATCTTCATGGCGTTGGGATTATTTTCCCGCCGCCCTTAGTCAATGATTATGACTATGACTACTCTATCCCGGAGATGTTTAGCGACGACATTCTAAAGGCCGGGGTGGTGGTTCAATGGCAAAAGACAAACGGCATTAAGGACGCGAATACTTATGCTGAACTTAAACAGGATTTTAACGACTTAATGGATCAGGTTAAAAAATCCGAGTCGCAGATCATCAACAGAAAGTATCAGTTTATGCGTGGCTCAAGTAACGGACTGGAGTTGAACCCAATGGCTGGTGGCGGTTGGCCGAGCGATCCAACAATTTATTAGGAGGGAAATATGAAAAGATTATGGTTATTGGTTTTATTTTTGTTTCTAGCGGTTCCAGTCTTTGCCAATTATGTTCCTAAAAATTCAGAACTTGGAACAACCGACTGGAAGAACACGACTATTACAATTTATGGCACAACCCAAACTTATGAAATGACCTTAGACGCTGGATCGGTTGTATATTTCGATCTTTACGCTGATGGCGGAGATTTATGTTGGTCTAAAGACGGTTCCACTACCGAAGCGTCGTATAAAATAGCTTCTGGGTCCACTTATCACGACGACAATGCTTATCCGATTAACACGACTTTTAAGTTTTGGAGTTTAACGGCTGGCATGGTTGCGCGAATGAGATACGGGTATCGTTAGATGACTGAAAGTAAAGGAGAAATCTTCGCCCTTATTATTATTGGGGTAGGAATTCTTTATTTAATGGGCAGATTTATGATGGGAGGCAATCAATGAATTTAGTTGCTGGATTGATTGGCTCGTTTTTTGCTATTTTAAGCAGCGTATTTCTGCCGCCCGGAAACGTGGAACAGGTCTACGTTGGCTGGGGTGGATTAAAGACGCTCCCCCCTACTCACTATCGAGAATTAGTTGATATGCAGGTTTGCGATAATTACATTCTTGATTCAAAATCAGAAGAGAGTCCCCGATTTTCGGCCATGTCGGTTAGGCCAGGGGAAACGCCTTATCTTGACGATCCCGGCGGTTCGATCAGAGGTTTGTTTAACTTCAACTCCCCCTCTGGCGATAGCCTAATCATTATGGCCAATACTACCGGATTGTATAAGTCCAGCGGATCAAGCTGGACGCTTTTGTCCAACGGCTTTAGCGATAATCCTTGGGAAGGGTATTTATATGGAGATCCAAACGTTACAAGGCTTTATCTTTGTAACGGCAGGGATAGCAATAAAAAGTATCTAACCAAGGGTTTGTTTAATATGCAAAATCAGGCGGATTACACTGTCCTTTCAGGGTCCGTTACGTTTACAAAAAATTCATCAATAGCGACGGGAGACGCGACCTCTGCCGGATCGATTGAGGTGGGAATGTATATCACTTCGACTTCGGAAGCGGCCGACACTAGCTGGGTAGAAGTTGTCAGCAAGGAAGGGACAAACTTAACGCTTTCGACTCCGTGGGTGCTTTCAACCGTTGTGGCGAATAATGCGATCAGAAGCAACAACGTTGTCAATAGCAAGCATGTGACGGAGTACGAAGGACATATAGTGCTGGGGTATACGAATATTGACGAAGAAACAATAGCGAGTTCCACGACGACATCGACAGAAGGGTATGTTTTATTATTGGCAAAAGGAGCCTATCAGAAGTTTACGGCGACAACAAATAACATTACGAAAGTGCGACTAGCTCTCTATCAGCTGGAATCTTCTTATTCTTCGTTTAATGTGGCGCCTCACGGCAATTTGATTGTTAAAATAAAAGAGTCGGTAGCCTCTTCCTTTTCTTTAGCGTCAATATCTAAACCGATTAGCGAATTACCGGACAATCTTTCAGATGTTTATATTGATCTGGGGTATGTAGCGTTAACGGTGGGTAATGATTATTATATGACGATCGAAAGGGAAACGTCTTCCGACTCGCCCGTATATTTGAGCATAACAACCGGAGGAGAAAGCGGCTATACTCATTCCTCTTCTGGTTTTCTTTCTGGCTGGAATACTGGAAGCACGACAATAGAAAAAGAAGTCGACTTGAATTCTAATTTCAATTATAACCCCGATACTTATATAAAATCAGATGATCCGACGGCCTTTTCTCAACAAAATGAAGCCGCCTTTAATGTCAATGGAACAACTCCAAGGAAGACGATAGTCCAATCGTTTACTTCTTACTGGTGGGTGAATCCACAATTAGCTGGAGCTCCAAAAGGCCAAGCATGGGAAAACGTTAAATTGAAAATCTATAAAACGTCAACCGGTGTAACAGGCGAAGTCAAGGCTTTGCAATGTTTGCCTAATAGTGGGACCTTCTTCCTTATGGAACGGTCGTCCTGGAACAATTATGCTGAAGTCTATCCATGGTATACAGCGGGCGCAAATCGGCCGGAACTAGATTATTCTACCCTGGGTGCTAGCTCTGTCATTCTGCCGTCTAACGAGGGATGGGTGACTTTTGAAGTCACAACTATTGTTTCCAGCTGGGAACCCTTAACCTGGACCAATGGCATATTGATTACCGCAGAAACTGGCGGATCGTTCAATTTTTCGGCCTTCGATAGCGGCGTAAATGTTCCCACATGGTCCTTTACCGTCAAAACAGGGACAACCGAAAGTGGCAAAAGCCTTAATTATTCCCTCATCAGCGAAGACTCCGATTCTTCAACCATAATATATTCTCGGAGGTTCAAGCCGGAGCTTTTCCCGACGGACAATACTTTTAAGGTTCCTGGCCAGGTTTGCGGCTTATTGTCGACCGGCGGGTATTTAGTTGTGGGAGCCAGAAATCCTGACTCTCTTCATTACTATCGCTATACAGGCGAAACAACTGATGGATTAGGGATAGACTTTGTTACGTCTATTCCAGGAATTACTATCGGCAGTTCAAAATCAATCGCCCAGCTTCCTAAAGGAGCTGGATCACTATTCTTTAGTGGAGCTGGTGTTTATAATATTAACGGCTTAAATATTCAGTTAAGGAGTGGGAACATAAGGGAAGAAGCCAAGAAGTTTGCTAGCTATCGGGATTCGTCCTCCTGGTATTCTGGCTTAGCCTCCCTAATGCCTCAAGGCGTCGTGCTGCCCACTAAAGATACTTATTTGCTGGCCGTGCCACTAGCCCTGGGATTCAATAGCTATGTTTATGCCTACAATTACGCTAACGACACATGGACTCGCTGGACAGGCCTTTATCCCACCTCAATGCTAGTAAGGGATATAGTTGGGCAAGAGCCACAATTATATTATGGCTATAACACCGGCCAGGTCTACACCCAAGATCAAACCGGATCAACGACCCAAGAAGCGATAGCGGAATTCTATCTTAGCGGGAAAGACCTTAGCAAAGACAAGCAACTTGATAAAATAGAACTTTTTGGGATTATGGACAATCCGTTAAGCGGGTCCTATGTTACACTAGAGGTTTCATCGACCGATCCCGGATCGTCACAAACTTCTACGACGACCAAAAAAATGACTTTTGGGCCCTTTAATAATTCTATTACTAACGCAAACAAAACTTTTACATTCTTGCCTAATTATACAGCAAAAGAATTCAAGATTAGGTTTACACAAAAAGCCACAGAAGGTGCGGCTAACTTGAGATCAATCAGGTATAAATATACAGTAAAAGGGGGAACATAATAATGGTTAGTATGGTTAGTCAAAATCCATCGACGAAAAAAAAACCTGATGACTTGGCTTGGCAGGCACTTAATGCGTCATTGGTGGGAATGCAACAAGCAAAAACGCCCGGATCAGCCGCTTTTTCTTCTGCGATAGCCCCACAAACTGGAACAACAGTGGGGTCGCATGGTTTAACAATTGGTGAACAACAGCAAGCGGCGATAAAGGCTGCGCAGCAAACGGCGCAGCAAACGGCGCAGCAAACGGCGCAGCAAACGGCGCAACAAACGGCGCAACAGCCTTCGTCCCTTTTTCAAACGGCGTTAACCCAACCAGCCGTTACGACAACGGCTCCAACATCATTAACAGGCGCGACGCCTGATGTGACAGCTAGAAATACTTTTCAAAAAGCTTTAGGTCCGCAAATAACAGAGGGGATAAATACCGCTACATCGCAAGTATCTCCGTATATGACTGGTCGACGGTCGGCCACTATTCAGGAAAATGTCCTAAAGCCTGCAACGCAAGCCCTAGCGCAGTTTGATATTGAGCAAGCGAGAACGGCAACAGCCGACGCCAAACAAAAAGTTAAAGATGAGCTGGCGGCGTTATTGCCGTTGGTCCAGGCTGGAAATGCTGGCGCAATTGCTCGGTACAATCAGCTTATGAACCAACAATATGGGGGAACGGCAACAACGGCACCTACCCCAACTGCACCTACCCCAACTGCACCTATCCCAGCGACACCGGGATTAACGGCAGCCGCAATCGATTGGGCGGGTGGAGCTGCCACAACTAGCGAAACAGGAAAAGCGGCTATACAGGGACAAATGGCGGCACTTGAGCAGAAAGTAGAGGCTGGGGACCAGGCAAGCGTTGACCAGTATAACGCGTTAGCTAACCAGTATTACGGGACAACTGGGAAAATATATAAGACCCTACCAACAGGTTCGGCAGGGAAATTGATTAACTTAAAATATGCTGACCAAATTAATGCCGTTGAAGGTAAAATGTCGACAACAAAACTAAAATCGCTTAGCGATACGCTTGGAAATTTGCATGGATATGGAGGGTTTGGGGACACGCTCAATAAAATATGGAGCGATTTTGATGTTCTGCTGAATGAAGCGACGACCGAATCGTTTCAAAATGAGGCTGAAATGCAAAAGTTCGTTGATATTGGCAACTTTTTGGCCAGCTTGCCTAATTCAATTAATTTTAATGACATAAACCAAATAAGTGCAGTAGCTCAAAAAGCCGCTCCGCTCAAAAAATACGGATATTAAGGAGGAGGAAATGAGCCTACAAGATTTAAGGACCAGATTAGACCAGCTAAAAGAAAACGAGCGCAAACAAGCAATTATAAACGAGGAAACAAAGAAGGGACAGTTGGGAGAGAGGTTGCTGGATTTTGGAACTAAGGCCATCCCGGCAGGCGTTGCCGCATATTTAACCAGCGGGGTTCTCCCCGCCATATTGCCAGGCGGAACGACAGTAGCGGCGGCTGGCCCCGCCACAGCGGCAGGCGTAGGCGCAACGGCGGATATAGGCCTTCCCGCGGCCATTGGCGCAAATCTAACAAAACCTACAGCTTCTACAATCATGGCGGCTCTTGAAGGAGTAACAAAAGGGGCAGAAGCAAAGACTCCGGAAGAGGCGGGACTGGCTGGCTTTAAAGCCGGAGTTGCTCCATCAATGGACAAGTTTGAATTGGACAAAATGAAAGACTTTGGGCTTATTCCTTCTACTGCTAAAAGGGGAGAAATAAACTATGGAAAGCCGGGGTTGACCTTGGCAGACGTTCAGGGGTTATCTATTCCTAGCGGGCTACAGCCAACGTATACCCTAGGGAAAAGCGGGGCGTCGGTTAAACTTGCTCCTATTCCTAAAAAAACCACATCGACTACTTTTAAACCATCACAAGAACTTTTTGAAATTGTAAACGGTTACATGGTAGCAGGAAAAGCCCCAACCGCAGAGGATAAGGCGGAAATGCAACAACGATATTCGCCGCAAGAATTTAACTGGGTAATGAGTAAGTTCAAAGAATCGATTGCTCCTATAGTTTTGAAGTAAAGGAGATTAAAAATGGCATGGGTTCCCCCTTCTTTAAGAGAGAAAAATCAGACAGAAGTTGTTGACGTGCCAGTAAAATCTACTGGGAAATGGGTTCCCCCTTCTTTAAGAAAAGACGCAATAGCAACAACTCCAACGGCAAAAGCCCTCCCAACAGAAACAGCTGACCCTTCTTTTATTGATACCGCTATAAATGCCGTTAAAGACGTCATCCGCCCCGTGAAAAAGGCTTATAAAACGTATCTTGACGTTGTAAGTCCTGCTGAAAAACTAGGCGTTGATGTAGGGGAAAGCATGGTTCAAGCGGCCATTGATCGCAGTAGTTTTGAGCGGTTTGAAAAAACCTTGCCAGAATCGGGGGGTGTTACCCCATTTAGTACGAAGAAAGAATTTCGTGAGGCCAATCCCCTCCAAAAGCTAAGCAAAATGGCCCAAGATCCCGCCATGTGGCTTATTGCTCCCCCTGGAATGAATGCCCCAGTTCTTCTAGCAAGGGCGGCAAAGCAAGTAGTTTCTGCCGATGTTGCGCTAACGTCTGCTATTGCTAAAGCAAAGGCTGGTCAGACGTTATCGGAAGTCGAGGCCAAAGCGTTTAAGACTTGGCAAGCAGGCCAAGCAAAGGTTGCTAAGGTTGCGCCTAAGGCTTTACCGCCAAGAAATGAAGCCGCCGCTTACAAAGAAGCCTTAGCCAACAAAGTTAATCGGCCTGTTGCTACCCTTCCGGCTTTAACGCCAGAAGTTAAAAAGAACGTTAGCGGGGAGTTGCCGAAACTTCCAGCGCAAAAGTCCGTAAGTCCAGAATTGCCAAACGCTGAAATAATGAACAGGTTATCTGTTGACGACCGAACCTTCATTTATAAAGCTGAAAAAGATATTAAAAAAGCATTAAAGCTCCAAAAAACTGCTCCATTAACGGCTGACCCATTATCAGGAATAAAAACAAAAGAAGATTATCAAGAATATATAAAGTCAGTTCAAACATGGATTAATGATTTTACAAAAAAACGATTAAAATATTCCCGACCTTCCGGCTCTCTCGGCATAGTGCCGGAAGGAACTACAGGCATTATTCCTTACGGGGAACCGATTTTATCCCATAAAACTGTTAGGCGGCTTTCGCCGGATGTTCCGGCAAACAAAGCAATGGAGGATTGGAGCAAAGAACAACAAAATATTTTAGAAAGTTGGAACCAGGCGCAGGGCAAAGGGAGCGCAAAGCTCGGCCTTACCCCTTTATCCGCCGCCGAGCGATCCTCGGCTCTAAAGAACCTACCCGGTGCGGCCTTTGGCATTGAACAAGAGTATGACGAACATGGCAGAGTTAAAGGGTATCGTTATAACGTTGGCAAGGGATTAATTGGCGTGGCTGGAGCTGGGGCGATAAGAGCCGGAGGCGGTAAATTTTTGGGGGCTATTTCTAAAGATTTTAACCCTCAACAGTATGTATTGCAAAATGTAGCCAAACAAACGGCCGCCAGGGCAACCGAGAAAAAAGGCATTAGCTTTCTAGCCGACGCAAAAAGAAAACTGGTAGACTTTGCCGCTCCAATTGAAGACGCGCTAGGAATGGCAGAAGCTAAATACAAATTCCAAGTTATGCCGTCAAAAGACGTGCGACTACAGATCGATCGTGTTTTACGTTCTCCTACTTTAGCTGGTCAATTTGCCAAGGATAACGGGCTCGAAAAAGTTATCAAAAACGTAGATAACATCGACAATCTTGACCAATACTTGATTGCTAAACACGCCTTAAAGTTATCTCAAAAAGGGATAGAAACTGGCAGAAATGCGGCTAAAGACTTGGCACTTGTTGAAGCGTTTGCGCCTAAATATGAACCATTAGCAAAGGAAGCGAAGAACTATGCCAGCAAGTTGCTCGATTATGTTACTGATAGTGGACTTATAAGCAAAGACTTAAACAAAGCATTAAAAGCTGAATACCCTGATTATGCCCCTATGAATAGGATTATGACGGAGATTGAAAACGTAAAGAACCCAGGGAGATCTGGCATTGCTTCCGTTACCAGCCAGAGCGTAGTCCAGAAAATAAAGGGGTCAAAACTTGAAGTTGAAAGTCCATTAGCTTCTTTATTGACCAAAACAGATACGGCCTTTAACCAGGCGGAACGTAACAAAGCGGCTCAAATGATTACTGATTATGCAAAACTACCTAACAATCCTTTTCAGTTAAGAAGGCTGGCGGCAGACGAACCAATCGGCAATAAGGCCACGATTTCTGTTTTTAAGAATGGGGTTAAAGAGGTATGGGAAACAACCCCGGAAATAGCCGAAGCCGCCAAGAACCTAAACGCCCAACAAATGAACATCGTTCTGCAAACATTGGCCCTTCCTACCAGAATTGCAAAGACAGGTATCACGGGCTTGTATATGCCTTTTACGGCCTCCAACATTATAAAAGATCAAGGGCTTACGGCCGTAACTTCAAACCGCACGCTGGCGACCTCTATTGCCAATCCCGTCAATTTTGTTAAGTCTTTGTTTTCTGTCTTAAAGCATGATGAGCTTTATGATGAACTGGTAAGAGCTGGAGCGGGGGGAACGTCTTTTGATATTGCTCGTAACCAACCACATTTAACCATTGACGCAATACGAGCTAATCGCAACTTGCCGTCAAAAATTAAATACGTTGTCAGACACCCAAGTGAATTATTGCGGGCAGTAGAAAATATTGTTGGACGATCAGAAGAATTGACCAGAATGACTCAGTTTAGAGGAACTCGCCAGGCGTTATTAAAAGAAGGGCGAACAGCGCAAGACGCTACACTATTGGCGGCGCAAGCGGCAAGAGAAAATTCGGCCAATTTTGCCCGGCGTGGTGAATGGGGGCAAGTCCTTAATGCTACCATTCTTTACCTTAACGCTGGCATTCAGGGTAGTAGATCGCTTGTGAAGGCCCTAGCTCGTGATCCCAAGGGAACTTCAACAAAAATAGCGGCGACTGTTTTTGCCCCGGTAGCCATGACAACCCTTTGGAATATTTCAGACCCTAAACGGCTTGAGGCTTATAAAGATATCCCAGAGTATGAAAAGAATATGAACCTGATATATATCCCTTCCAACCCGACAAAAGACGAAAAAGGCCGCTGGAATGTCATTAAATTTCCTCTCCCTTTTGGCGTTGGAGGGCTGGGGTATGCCATTAGAAAACCGATAGAACAAGCTTATAACATTGATAAATTCAAAGTGCTAGACATGGCAAATCAAATTATTTCTGCTGTTACGCCAGTTAATCCAGAACCGGGATCAATGATTTCTACCGTTCTTCCCCAAGCAATTAAGGGAGAAGTAGAATGGGCGGCAAATAAAGACTTGTTTACTGGTTTACCCATTGTTCCTGAAAAAATGAAAAATATCCCTCCTGTAGAACAAGTGCGCCCAGGAACGTCAGGGACTGCTAGGGCAATAGGAAGAGTTACCAACGCCTCTCCAATACAAATAGAGCATTATGTTAGGTCAAAGTTTGGTGGGTTAGGCTCTCAAGCTCTTCATGCCAGTGATGTAGTCGCCAATAAATTAGGCCTTTTGCCAAAAGAACAAATAGGCGGGGAAGCAATGGGGGAAGGGTTTGCTAGGCGATTTATTAAGGCAAGGGGGGGAGAGGCTGAAAGAAAAGTTGTTGAAGGGATTATGCCTGCGCTTGGAAAACAGGCAACGGCACAGTTACAAGCAAAACAACAGGCGGAATTGATGTGGCAAAAACTTAGCGATAAGACTGTTCCGCTGGTCGAAAGAAACAAACTCTTAGCTACTATCCCCCCAGAAAGTGATTTATATAAAAAAATATCTCAAATTGCTCAAGATGAAAGCAAAGGGATAACTTATTCTGATCGATTGATAAAACAATTACAAGTAAGAAACGGAGCAAGGGCTAATTATATTATTAACCAAGCGGCCACTATGCCACGGCAAGAAGCCGAAAATTATCTAAATGAGCTAATTAAAAAAGGGCTTATTAATGGGGCGGCATCAAACCAGATTAATCAACTTATCCCACAATTAAAAGAAAGAGAAAAAAAAGCCGGGAGAGAACTATGGGCAAAATAACAACCCTACTATTACTCTTGCTCTTATCCTTTCCAGCCCTCGCGCTCCAACCTCTCCAGCGGCTCAACGTCGTCGACGATCTCACGGCGACACTTCAGCGCAACTTCGAGAATCTGGAATACGAAAGAAAAAAAATATCCAAAAACATTGAATTCATTGAAAGAAATGCAATTCAGATTAACAACCTTAAGCTCGCCACTAATCCAGCCAACACTCTGCAAATTACTGCTAAGTCATCAGGGAGTCTGCCGAATAACGCCAACCCTATTGAAATAGCTATAAACGATGGGGCGGGAACTGTTTTAAGATCAAGAGTCAGCTCTTACAAAGGCGGCACCTCCTCCATAACTTTGGCTGATGGGGCTGGTTATTGGGGACGGCCGAGTGCTAGCCCTCGTTACAACGCCTATCTATATGCCATTTGGGACGGATCAGGGATCGTTTGGGCATTGAGCATGAACTCTTTTTATCTTAATGTCGAACCGACGACTGACGCTACAGCCCTTAATTATTTTAAGATTGAAGACAATTCCACCTACATCAGAAATGCCGCCGATAATTGCGTTTGCGTCGGCATGATCGAATATTCATATACTACAACAAACAATCCCGATCACAATATCGTTGTAAAAAAAATTCTCTACCGGCCGACTGATTTTGTCGTCAATCATCACAACGCAGTTCTTGGAACGACAATCGGCGGAACGCCCATTGCCGATCGAGCAATTTTAACCCAGCAGGTTTTGTGGACCGGCACTTATCAGATATTTGCCAACATGAACTATTATTCAGTCGGGCCGTCGGTGACGATAACACTAGACATTAGGCGAGGCACAACATATGCCGGAGGCGCTGTTCTCATGCACTCCGAAGAGGGCTATTCTGGAGGAGAGAGGAGAAATATATTTAAGTCCCTATTTTATGATCTGGTGGCTGGCGATACGGTATATATGGGCGCTTCAGTCAGCAATGGGGCAGCCGGGCAAGCTTATATTTTTGGTAACAGCGACGCCAACGCAGAGACAGCGACGAGTTTTGCGATGATACTTTTAGATCGATATTATGGGCTTTGGTACTAATTTATGAGAGACAATTTTTCGTCGAAAATTGGTCAGACGATAACGCTGGCGGTATTGTTGGCCGGCTTTTCGCTGGGGATTGTTTGGGCGATGATCGCAGTTGGCGGTCAGTCATTATATGTGGGAAAGACGGTTTACGCGGCCGACAAAGGCAACGCCGAAAAAGACCAAGAAAAAACAACCGAAATACTGATGGAATTACGGCTGAACATGAAAATGTTAGTCAAAGACAACGGGAAAAAATGGCAAATCTGGAAGGAAGCAAAATGAAAATTATCTGGCAATACGATCCTCAATATAAAGGTTTGGCTTTTGGCCCCAACCACTTATCGTTCCAAAAATACGGGTGCTTACTGGCCTCTCTTGCCATGCGCTTAGAGATTGCTCCCGTGGAGTTGATAAAAAAACTGGACGGTTGTTTTAACGATAATGGTCTTATTTGCGCAGCGGCGGCTAAAGTCTTGGGCTTGAAATACGAATACCAACCGGGCCGGGTCCCGGTCAAAAACTCCATCTGGGAAACCGATCACTTTAAGCATTTTGGTTATCCCCAGCATTTCGTGTTGGCTTTAGGAGCTTACCAGATAGCCGACCCTTACGATGGCCGGATCAAGGGGAACCAATACCGGATAAGATCAACAAGGATATTCGCATGAGTTATTTAGAATTCTTATCGCACAGCCTTGAAGATTTTTACAAGCTCGATGAGGAAGGCAAAAGACACTGGCTTGAATTAAAGCAAACATATTGCGAAAGCATTGGAAATAAATGCTCGGAAAATTGCACAAATACGGCGTGTTATGGACACCCGCAGTATGCACTAAGCAACACTCCGATGATTAATTAAAGGGGGTAATTATGTTAAGGATTTTAATGCTTTTGGTTTTGTTTTCGGCCCCGTGTTTTGCCGCTGGACAGTTGATCGACGACTTTGAGGCCGGACTGACCGGCCGTGGCTGGTGGGTCTTTGACGCCAAGTGCGAGATCGTGCCGGCGCCGTCCGGCGGCGAGAAGAACGGGACCAAAGCCCTACAGATCAGCGGCCCCGCGACCTCTTATTATGTGGGTGGTCTGGGTTGCTATCTGGCAAGGGAAAAACAAGGCCTCTCCAAATATAAGGTCGTCCAGTTGGATATTTACGGCAACGGGCCGGGATCGGGGAGTCTGAAGATCGAACTAATCGATGATGACAATAAGGGCTGGGCGTGCGAGCAAAACGAAAAATACCAGCCGACCGCTGATGATCGTTTTACCAGCGAAATCAGGGTGGCCTGGCGGGGCTGGAAGCGGGTCTATTTGCCGCTCTCCAACTTCATTGACGATAATCCCTTAGTTGGGGATGATCTATGGAACCCAGCGCAGGAGAACGGCTCTGGCGGCCTTTTACAGATTCAGCTGATAGCAATCGCCAGCCAGCCAAAGGGGAAGGTCAATCTTTATGTAGACAGCCTTCAGCTGGTGGAATGATGATAAAGAATCCATTCGTTGATTACCAACTTTACGATTGGGCGGAGTTTTGGCGTGTTGTGGCTTGGTCCACAGTCACGGGGCTGGTCAGTTTTATTATTGGGTTTTATTTTGGCGTAGTGATAGGGAGGTGAACAAAATGACAGCAGGAGCAGTTTTTAATTTTATCGTTGCAAACTGGAGCATGATTAAAGACGTGGCGATTTTGGCGGTAGCAGTCTCGGCTACGCTTTCCTCGTCCGGGCGTGGAGCGATCGCGGCCGTTTATGCAATCCTCAAGGACGCGCAGGCCTTAACCGACGAGCAGAAGCTGCAAAAAGCGTCCGATCTCATGGGCAAAAAGTTCCCTTTCATTCCAGACGTCTTGAGGAAGGGGCTTATTCAGTATCTTTTCGACTCGTTGAAAAAGGCCATTAATCCCGAAAAAAAGTAGAAGAGTTGGTCGACGAAGCGACCAGCAAGTTCAAAACCGATCCCAAGATTGACTTTGAAACCAAGGTTAATATTGAGGGCTACGATAAATATAAAGACGCAACGCGTTCGCCTTGATCGGCAAACAAGGGAAATAGTCATAATATGCTAAAGCTACTGACGATTTTAAGGCGGCTAACCCAAATGATTTTTTTACGCATGTTCATGTCCCCGGATATAAAGAATGGCTTACCAGCATGGAAGAAACGATTAGCGATGTGCATAACAAGCCGTAACATGTTACCTTGATATATCAATAAAAGGTCAATCTATCGATAAATCGTAATAGGCGGCCTGTTCTTCGCCAAACTTAATGGCATGGTGCAGGAAGACGTGTGAACTGGCGATATGGGCTTGTTTGGCTTTGATTACGGCGTAGTGGTTAGCGAGTGAAGAAGAGGGGAAAGAGTCAAGCTCGACATACTTAACCTTGTCCCCTCTTGTGATCGTCATGTCAACGTGGAATTTTAGCCTTCGGCTCTTTATTCTTTCAGCGTCCGGGAATACGGCTATTGACCGCATTAACATCACCCTCTTTAGAAAGTGTAAGTTGCCCCTACATTCACGCCAAGAAAGTCGTTGGAATTGATATAAACCGGGATAACCTCAAACTGAAC
>Ga0172379_10002713_pt1 | contig 30456 bp, 29 predicted proteins | sample GrowelOW334metaG_FD_119756 | JGI IMG/M metagenome (GOLD analysis project Ga0172379, IMG submission 119756) | Groundwater microbial communities from an aquifer near a municipal landfill in Southern Ontario, Canada - Groundwater well OW334 metaG | ecosystem: Environmental > Aquatic > Deep...
GGCTTACAATCGGCCTTCCCTTATTATTCGCCCCGGAATTAATACTGACTTTTTCACTCTTCCAAAAACTACAAAAAAATCTTCATTTTTAATCGTTTCCCGCCTAGTGGAGCATAAAAATATCGAGCTTGCGATTAAAGCCGCAATCTTTGCTAAAGTGGATCTGAATATTATCGGTACTGGCCGATACGAGGATTCTTTAAAACAAATTGCCTCTGGTCACTCTAATATCAATTTTTTGGGTTCGGTATCAGAGGCCTCACTCCGCGACTTTTACCAAAACTCGCTGGCACTTATTTGCCCCCAGGTTGAAGATTTTGGTTTGGCCCCACTTGAGTCGCTGGCCTGTGGTACACCGGTAATTGCCCTAAATCGGGGAGGAATAAGCGAAAACATTACCCCAAACTCTGGCATTCTTTTTGACGTACCGGACCCCTCAGTTTTAGCCCAAGTGTTAATTGATTTTGACCCTACCAAGTATTTATCCAAAGATTGTCGAGTCCAGGCTCTTAACTTTAGCCGGGCTAATTTTATGCTAAAATTTCAAAACCAAGTATTAAAGTTATGGCTTCATCATCAAAAAACCAATGATTACTGATTCTTCGATTTATTTACTCGGGACTAGGGTCTGGATATTTAATTTTTTTAAGCGAAGTCTTGACGTTTTCGGCTCTATATTCTTAATCCTTTTATTCTCGCCCATTTTTTTGGTCACCATAATCCTGATTAAATTCTCCTCGCCCGGGCCCATCTTTTTTTCCCAGCTTAGAGTAGGGGAGTCGAGTAAACCCTTTCGCATGTTTAAATTCAGAAGCATGTATATTGGTGACAATGATAAACGCCTGAAAGAAGAATACCCCGAACTTTGGAAAAAATACAAACAATCAGACTGGAAGCTCCCAATGAATGAAGACCCCCGCATAACACCTATTGGAAAATTTATTCGCCGGTTTACTATTGACGAGTTTCCCCAGCTTTTAAATGTACTTTCGGGCCAAATGAGTTTAATTGGCCCCCGAGCCTACCGGGAAGAAGAACTTCAGGAGTATGAAGCCCGCTACCCCCAAACCGCTCCCTATATAACTGACATTAGGTCAGTTAAACCGGGAATAACCGGTCTTTGGCAAACGAGCGGACGAAATGAACTATCTTTTGAAGACAGAGCTAAACTCGATTCTTATTACATTCGCCATCGCTCGGTACGTCAAGAGATTTTAATACTACTCAAAACTCCTCTGGCCATGCTGTCACGCTGGTAATCTATCTCCTTAACCGTTAAACTTATCAAATGGAAACAATAACCATTAAACCCTCATCAGCACCTGCGGCTAACGCTGTAAAGCCAAACCAACCAAAGAAATCAAAAAAAATACTTAAAACAGCCCTAATTGTTTTATCAGTCCTGTTATTGATAGTTGGAGTAATCGGAGCGCTTGGCTATGTTTCGGTTTATTTACCTCTCAAGCAGCTTCAAACAACTCTGGTCCAAACTCAATCTTTAGTACCTACTCTCAAAGAAGCCGTAGCTCAAAAGAACCTCTCCTCAGTTCGTTCCTCCATTTCCCAGTTCCGCTCTCAATTGACAACCATTGAGTCCCAAATCAACAAACTTCAATTATTAAAGGCTTTCCCCCCCTCAAAACCCTACTTCAAAGATTCAGCCACCTTAATTCAAGTGGCCCGTGACGGATTGGATGCCTCCGACTTAGTAGTTACTGCCATTGAGCCTTATGGTGACTTTTTAGGGTTAGCGGGATCAGCCACCGATTCAGCCAAAACAACTAACGACAGGATTATGTTTTTAACTGAAAGTATTGAAGGTCTCCTTCCCCACATGGATAAACTTGACGCTAAATTTTTGGCTATAAAAAACGGGCTTGCTAGCATTGATTCAACCAAATATCCTGACTCATTTTATGGCTACGAAGTCCGGCCGGTTCTTGTTCAGTCCCAACAAATGGTTAACCAGTACTATCAATATTTCAAAAATAGCCGACCACTTTTAGAAAAAACTGGCTGGCTTTTGGGTAAAGATAAACCCCGGACCTATTTTTTGATTTTTCAAAATGACGCTGAACTTCGACCCACTGGTGGCTTTTGGACAGCCTACGGTTTGCTTCGGGTCGACAAAGGTAAAGTAACCCCCCTCGTCTCTGATGATATTTATTCACTTGATGCTTTGTTTGACAGCACCATTCCGGCTCCCCGCCCGCTTAAGGCTTACCACATTAATGTTCCATATTTAAATTTACGGGACATGAATCTATCCCCCGACTTTGAAGAAAGCATAGTTCCCTTTCTTGGTCACTATCAAAAAATAACCCGTAACAAAGAAAAAATCGACGCCGTAATTGCTATAGACACTAATGTTTTAGTTGACTTAGTTAGAGTATTGGGACGCATTGGCGTCACCGGCTGGGGTAATTTTTCCGCCGACGCGGATAAGCGCTGTGACGGTTGCCCTCAAATCATATATCAACTCGAATGGATGGCTGGCCGGCCCCGTAATTACATTGAAACCGACCGCAAAGGCTTTTTGGCACCTCTCATGCAAGCCATTTTAAGTAATGCCATGGGTTCGGAAAAATCCAAAATCCCCCCGCTTATGGAAACTGCCTTTAAAAACATTGTTCAAAAGCACATTCTCTTCTATTTTACTGATCCCGCCATGCAAACCGCTGGCAACCTAAGTAACATTACCGGAAAAATTATTAAGTCTCCCACCACAGTTGACTATTTCCACTTAAATGATGCCAACATGAGTAGTGCTAAAACCAATTTGTTTTTAACCCAAAAAATTAAACACGAAATTATTGCCAAAAACGGCGCAGTTGAACATAAAGTTTCGGTTACTTACACCAACCCTTCAAAAGCCAGCAACTGTAATCTGGAAAAAGGAGATTTGTGTTTAAACGCTCCCAAATACCGGGATTGGTTTAGGTTTTACACCCCCATTGGCTCAAAAATGGTTAAAATGACCGGTTCTGAAGTTAACCCAGTGCTTTATGAGGAATTAGGCAAACAAGTTTTTGAGGGCTTTTATGGCAATAAGTACCCCCTCTATGCCCTTTCCAGTGTCCGTTCCTCAATTCAATATAAGTCGCCGGTACCCGCCACCGCCAACTACTCTCTAATGCTTCAAAAACAACCGGGAACCAAGTCCACTCCGTATGAGCTTTGGGTAAACGGCCAAATCTTCAAAGAATTTGATTGGGTATCTGATTTGACTCTGTCAATACCACTCTAGTATGGCGCCCCGCCACCTATCTACAACTGGCTGGGTACTCTCCCGCTCCACTTCTGAAAATGACTTGAGGTTAATTTTGCTAACCTCAACACTTGGAAAAATTTATGCCACCGCCAAAGGCGCCCAAAAAATTACCAGCCAGCGCTTAGGCATGCTTCAACCAGGAAATGAGGTAAAGGTCCAACTTTACAGTAAAGGAGATTTCTTTTGGGTTACCGAGTCTAAAACCATTTTCCACTTTCTTCACCACCAAAAAAGTTTAACCCAAATCAATTTGTTGTTTTACTTTTTAGAAATTGTTAATGCCCTAATTCCTCAACACCACTCAGACCCGGATACCTATTCTTTAGTTACCAAGCTAATTAAAGCTATTGAGACTGATAACTTTTACCTACTAATCTCATCTGAAATAAAACTAATCGAACAATTAGGCTACGGGCCGCCGGCCAATATCGTCTCCCTTTATTCTCAAAAAGATTTATCCGCTTGCCAGCAAGCGCTAAACAATTATCTTCAGTCGATAATTGAGCGGCCTCTATTTTCCCCCCAACTGTTCAAGTAATCAGTTGTCAACCTCCTCTATTTTGGTTACAATAACTAAATAGCGCCGACGAGGTTGGCATCTCCGAGCTAAATCACAAGAGGTCCGAGTTTTCGGGCAATCAGAGTGGGACCGCGTACCAATTGGCACGTCTCTGAATTAATAATTCAGTCACGTATGCCACAACCAAATACAGAATCCGACCAAGTAGCTCAAGTAGTTTCATTGTGCAAACGACGGGGGATTATTTTTCAAAATTCAGAAATATACGGCGGTGTTCAGGGTTTTTACGATTACGGACCAGTAGGATCTCAGATGAAATTAAACTGGAAAAATATTTGGTGGACTGACAATGTGATTAGGCGCCGGGACGTGGTTGGAATTGACGGAGCCATTATTACTCACCCCCGGGTTTGGGAAGCCTCAGGACATGTCAAGAATTTTGCTGACCCTATGGTTGAATGTAAATCTTGCCACAAGCGATTTAGACCTGATTTGATTGATAATGCGACCAAGTGCCCTGAATGTGGTGGAGTTTTTACTGAAGTTAAAAAATATAATGTCTTGTTCCATACCGAAATCGGGGTAATTGAAGGCGAAAAAATGCCTGCCTATTTACGCGGAGAAGCTTGTCAAACCATTTATTTAGATTTTAAAAACATAGTAGACAGCAGTCGGGTAAAAATTCCTTTCGGAGTTGCCCAAATTGGAAAAGCTTTCCGAAATGAAATTACTCCCAAAAACTTCCTTTACCGCACTCGTGAATTTGAACAATGGGACGTTCAGTACTTTGTTCACCCCGACTCAATGGACCAGTGGTATGAGTACTGGAAACAACTAAGGCTTGAGTGGTATCAAAAATACTTTAATAACACTGAAAGTCTACGGTTCCGCCAACATGAATCCGACGAGTTAGCCTTTTACGCCAAAAAAGCCTTTGATATTGAATATAATACCCCTTGGGGATGGGCTGAAATGGAGGGAATTCACTGGCGCGCAGATTATGACTTAACTCAACACTCAAAATTTAGCGGCCAAGATTTATCGTATCAAGATCCAATAACTAACGTTAAATACCTTCCCTGGATAGTTGAGGCCTCGGGGGGAGTTGACCGCAGTTTCTTTTTTATGCTCCTGGACGCCTATCACCAGGACACGCTAGAAAACGGTGACGTGCGCACCTGGCTTCAGGTCCACCCAAAAATTGCCGCCTACAAAGCCGCTGTGTTACCTCTGGCCGCCAACAAACCCGAAATTACCGCCCTGTCCCAGTCCATTTTTGACAAACTTTCAGCCACTTATTCTATTGACTATGACGACTCCAGCAACATAGGTAAAAAGTATCGCCGGCAAGACGAAATTGGTACACCTTGGTGTATTACCGTTGACTTTCAATCGCTTACCGATCAAACTGTAACCATTCGCGTCCGCAACACCATGGAGCAATTTCGTCACCCAATCGCCGATTTAGAAAACTGGCTACGTATACAGTTAAGTTAACATCTAGTCTATAATCAACTATGACCAAATTATCTAAGCCCACATCTCTTGTAGCCCTAATTGTCTTCTCATTAATAATTCTTACTGGCTGTGGGCCTAAAAAAGCCGCAGTTGTTGCCCCCAGCCCCACTCCAACCCCCCGCCTAGTTGAGCTTCCATTGGAATCCCGACCCTATGTCAGTCTTATCCCCCGAGCCGATGGCCATCAACTAAAGCTAAAAATTAGCCAAATAACTAACGTTAAAGAAATCGAATATGAATTAATTTATTTAGCCGCCGATGAAGGCAATGAAATCGAAAAAGGGGTGGGTAATTCATTAATAATTACCGGCTCTTCTATTGAAAGAGACCTATTATTAGGCACGGAAAGCTGTACTAATGGCTGTAAATACAAGTACGACGCCAATGTCCACGGAGGCACTCTCAAACTAACTTTTACCACCAACCAAAATCAGGTAGCCACCTACGAAACCCCCTTTATACTTACCTCCGGGGCTGATTGGAAGAAAAATAATCCGCTAGCTATTGATGAAAATAAATTCTCAATAACCGCTCTGCCTACATCCTCTGCCGAGTATTTTGTAATTACTAAAAACTATGGATTTCCAGTAGGCACCAGTGGTCAAGCCATCTACAGCGTTTTTAGTAGTGGCACTGGAGCCGGAAAAGTATCCGAGGTGACCCCAGCCACCCTTACCGCACCCCCAAGTGGCATTGCTGGAAATTATCTATTGGCTAAATGATCTATCACAAACCAGTACTGGTAGATGAAGTTTCAAAAATATTTTCGCCTTTATCTGAGTCTGTAATTTTAGACGGTACGTTGGGACACGCCGGACACACCCTAGCCTTTTTGACCAATGGTTGCCCTCATGTTTATGGTTTAGACCGTGACATGGCCAGTTTAAAAATCGCCAAAAACCGTCTTAAAGATGCGGGTTTCTTGCCCCAAGTTACTCTAAAAAATTCAAACTTTACTGCCCTCACAGATGTTATTGCCAAGTCCGATCCAAAAATAAATCGCATTTTATTAGACTTAGGCTTAAACTCCTTTCAACTCAGAGAAGGGGAGCAGGGCTTTAGTTTTCAAGAAGACCTACCCCTAGACATGCGCCTCGATCCATCTCAAGACATTACTGCCTCAAACTACTTAAACACCGCCCCACTTGATCTACTTGAACTTAATCTTTCCCGTTTAGTTCAACACCCTCTATCACCCGCCTTAGCCCAGGAGCTGATCACCTCCCGCCACCGCCAACCTTTTACCACCACCCATCAATTAGCCGATTTTATGGTAAAGTTTTTTGCTAACCACCACCTTCCGCATCACACCCATCCCGCCACCAAAATCTTTTTAATGCTTCGGCTAATTGTAAATCAGGAATTAGAAAACCTGGAAATTGCCCTAAATCAAATAAAAACTACTGCCCCTCCCGGTACCCGCGTCGCCATTATTACTTTCCACTCTACCGAAGACCGCTTGGTTAAACTTTTTATTCAAGACAATTATCCCCACCCTCGCTCTTCAATAAAACCTAAGTACACGGAAATAAAATCAAACCCCTTGTCACGTTCAGCCATGCTAAGATGGTTTGAAACCTGATATGTCTAAAGTCGCTTTAATTATTTTTATTGTCAGTCTTACCTTCCAACTGTTTTTTTCGGTTTACTACAGCCAAAATACTTTTAACTATAACCAGCGCTTTCAAAAACTCAACGCAAAAATAATTAACCAAACCATAGCCAACAACCAGCTCCAAGTGCAAGTGGCCACCAATTCTGCCTTAACTGTTTTTCCCGCGGCCAGTTTTAGCGCCAGCTACATAGACCTTCGAAATGAACCCTAATCGAATCAGCTCACTGGCCCTAAGTTTGACTCTGTCTTTTTTACTATTAATATTTCGCGTTCTCCAAATTCAGTTTCAAGATAATCAAACAAGTGCTTTAAACACTAATCAAGCCCGGGTTCTGTCAACTTTAAATTCCGAGCGCGGCATAATTTACAGTTCAGACCATCACCCCCTGGCCTTAAACCAAATCACTCTCCAAATCTCCCTTTACAAACCGGAGTTAAAGCTTAATCAGTCCCAACTACTTAATCAACTTAATCAGTTAAATCAGCTAAGTTCTGCTGATTTAACTACTATTAATAACTTTTATTTGCGCCCCAACACTCAATGGGCCGACCTAAACACTCGGTTTTTAACTGAAAATCAAACACATTTAGCCAAAATTAAGGGTGTAAAAATTAATCAGACCTCAGTTCGGTTATACCCTACCACCTTTACCTACCCTCACCTGGTTGGCACTTGGTCAAAAAACCAATTTGGCAATTATACCGGCACCTCCGGTTTGGAAAACTATTACCAGCGTTTACTCAACGGTCAAATTGGCTATTTTTACTCACTCAAAGACGCGCTAGGTAACCCAATTATTTCCAAAAACACACTTTATCTTCCCCCCACTAATGGATTGTCGCTACTTACTGGAATAAATCGTTTTGCCCAATTAATTTTAGAAAAAGAACTAATCTCCGGACTTACCGAATATAGGGCCAAATCAGCCAGCGCCATTGTTTTAAATAGCTCAAATTGCGAAATTTTGGCCATGGCTAGTTTTGAGGCCACTGAATCGGGGGTCGTTGCCCCAAATCCTAATCCAGCTTTAACCAGACTGATTGAACCAGGCTCAGTTTTCAAACCTTTAATTATGGCCTCAGCTCTGGACAGTCGCGTTATTTCAACTGATTATATCTGCCCCACTTGCGACCGCCCCTTCCGCGCCAGTGGCTTTGAAATTAATAATTGGGATAATAGTTTTCACGCTCAAACTAACCTCAAAGATATTTTAAAAAACTCCGACAACATTGGCATGAGTCATTTAATAAACAAGCTCGGTCTTAAAAACTTCTTAAATTATTATCACCAACTTGGGTTAGATCAAATTACCCGTATCGACCTTCCTGGAGAAACAACCAGCTCTCTTAAAACTTACTGGTCCGATATTGATTTGGCTACTGCATCATTCGGACAGGGGATTGCCATTACCCCGCTGCAAATGATTACGGCTTTCAATTCTTTGGCCAATAACGGCCAAACTTGTACCCCTCATCTTAATCGCCAAATCCCCGCCAATAACCAAAAAGTTTTTAACCCAGCTACTGCCAATTTAATTTCTGAGTACTTAAAATATGCTACTGAAAATAGTGCCGCTAACAATTTCCGGCCCGAAAATCTTGAAGCCTGTGCTAAAAGCGGTACTGCCCAAGTTGCGGCTGGGGGTAATTACAATTCCAACCAAGTTATTGCGTCCTACATCGGCTTCTCACCGTGTATTAAACCTAAATTTACCCTTTATGTAATTCTGGATAACCCTCAATCCTCAAACTGGGGTTCTTCAACTGCCGCTCCGATTTGGTATAAGATTTCAGATCAGATTGACTCGTTGTTATAATCAACTGTAATGAGATTAATCCAGGTTATAAAAAACTTTTCATGGCACTTACCTAAAGCAGTATTTTGGAATATTTTTTACGGCTTTCCGGGTAGAAAATTAAAACTAATTGGAGTTACCGGGACTGATGGCAAAACCACTACAGTTACCTTAATCCATCACCTTTTAACTCAAGCTGGCCTTGAGTCAGGACTTGTCTCTACCGTTACCAGTCCAGGGCTTCACACCACCTCACCATCTTCACGTATTCTCCAAAAAACTCTAAGCGACTTTCAAAAAAAAGGCATAAAGTACGCTGTTTTGGAAGTTACAGCCCACGGAATAGATCAGTTCCGCTTTTGGGGTTGTCATTTTTGCGCTTCAGCCATAACTAACATTACCCATGAGCACCTGGACGATTTTGAAAACCTTACTACCTACACCCAAACTAAATTTAAATTATCCTCAATTTCTGATATCTGTTTTGTGAATATTGACAATCCCGTCATTGCTCAAAACCTCAGCCTGCTTAAGTCTCCCCACAAAACTTTTAGCATTAAAGCTCCAAGCATTTACCGGGCAACAAATGTGCTCACGAGCGTTTCGGGTATGTCTTTTAAAGTCAGTAAACTCAAGGTTATTACCGACACACCCTATTACTATCAGGTTTACAACATACTGGCAGCCTTTTCTGTTTCCCGCCTACTGGGCATTGACGATCAAGTCTTTCTAAAAGCCATCAATCCTTTTCCGGCAATTTCCGGGCGCAGAGAAGAAATACCCAACGCTTACGGCATTAAATGTATTATAGATTTTGCCCACACTCCCCAAGCACTAGAGTCAACTCTGGGTGCTCTTAAGAAAATCTATACCGGGCGTATTATTCTAATTTTTGGAGCCACCGGAGGCCGCGACCCCTCCAAGCGACCACTCATGGGTCAAGTAATATCCCGTTTAGCTGACCACGTCATCCTAACTACCGACGATTTACGCCACGAACAACTAACCGACATTAACCGGGCCATTATTGCCGGGTTTGAATCTAGCCCTAGTTTTACCTACCAGGAAGCTGAAAACCGCCAACTGGCCTTTGACCTGGCCATCACTCAAGCCAAAAAAGGGGACATAGTTCTAGCTTGCGGCAAAGGCCATGAAACCACTCTTTTAATTGGCGACACTGAATATCCCTGGTCCGAAAAAGAAGCCTTTAACTTAGCCCTTAAAAAAAGATTTGACAGCCACCATGACCGTTAACCTCACCTCCACTCTTAATCCCCCCGACTTATATTTAAAGGGTTGGCTGCCTCAACGTAACCAAAAAGGTTTGTGGTACCAGGACACTTCATCCCGCTCCAACCTGTGTAACTTTCGACTTAGCTCAGAAAACCGCCGCATTCTTAACTCAACCTCAGACTGGAATTTTCAGTATCTTCCATTAAGTCAATTTGATCTAACTCCAGCCATTAAAAAACAAATCATTAGCTGGGTAAAAACCCTAAATTGGGACTTTCCCTCATCATCAATAAAAAATATTTTCGGAAGTCACATTTTTAACCACGTTTACACTTGGAGTCAAGTGGGGGCAGCGCCTCAAGCCTATGCGCTGTGTTATTCAGACTCAGACATTAGTCACATTGCCTATGTTTTTTACGACCCGACTTTGGCCAAATCAAACCTTCCTATTCGTATGGTTCTTCAGGCCATAATTGATAGCCAGCAAGCCAATAATAAATACTGTTATTTGGGAGGTTTTAATCCCACCACCCGCTACGGTTATTACAAAAGAAACATGCCCGGATTTGAGTATTTCCAAAATAATACTTGGCAAACCTACACCTCATGATTCCCAAATTTCTGCTCGGCGTCAAACACATCCATATTTTAGGAATTGCTGGTACCATGACCACACCACTGGCTTTAGAACTTATTAAATTGGGCATAAAAGTAACCGGATCGGACCAAGATAAAATCTATCCGCCAGTCAGCACGATTTTATCAGATGCCAACATTCCTATTAATATCACACCCATAACCTCAAATATTGACCTGGTTATTGTCGGTGGTTCATATAATAAGTTCAAACAAACACAAGCGGAGTTTAGCCAGGTAGTTGCCCAAAAAATAAAATACATCTCCGCCAGTAGTTTTTTGGGGCTTTTAATGGAGGCCAAAAACCCCATAATCGTTACCGGCACTTTTGGAAAAACCACCATCTCCTCAGCCCTTTCCTGGGCTCTATTAAAGCTCGGAGCCAACCCTACCTATTTTTTTGGTGGCTTCCCGGTAAACCATTTTCCCTCACTCCAGCAAAATCTTACTGATTATTCCGTAATTGAAGCCGGTGAAGATATTAATGGACTGGACAAGGGTCCTAAATTTGATTACTACCCCTTAAAACACCTGCTCATTACCAGTGCCGATTGGGAACACCGGGAAAGTTATGCTACCCAAGAGCAAAACTTTACAGCTTTTTCAAATTTAGTCAAAAGGTTAACCCCCGATAGTACGTTCGTTTACAATCCAGCCTCTAAGTCGGCCAAACAACTAGCCGCCTCTTTCCCCAACGCCATACCTTATGACTTAAGTCTTAGTCCAGTTATCCAGACTTCGTTAATTGGCCAAGCTAATTTAGAAAATTTAATAGGTGCCACCACAATGCTAGTCAACCTAGGCTTTCCCAAAGCTAAAGTCATTGAGGCTTTATCCACTTTTGAGGGAATTCGGCGTCGCCTTGAAGTTGTATACTCTGGCCCGGGTTTGGTTATTATTGACGACTTTGCTCAGTCAGACCAACGCGTTTTGGCCGCCCTTAACGCTGTAAAGGGCCAATATCCAAATTACAAAATAATTACTTTCTTCGAACCCCATGCCACCTCTCTTTTGTACAAATCGAGCGTCCAATTGTTAGCCAAGTCCCTTGAAGTATCTGATTCAATAATTCTAGGTCCACTTACCTACTCTTCCTCCATTTCCAAAATCGAGAGGGCTACCCCAGAGTATTACCGCCAACTTTTGGGCGCTAAGTTAACCTACCTGCCGGATTATGAGGCTATTATTCAAACTCTATCCCAACCATTTAAAGAAAAAACCGTCATTGTCCATTTCAGCTCAGGTGGGCAAATTGGACTCAACTCACTTTCACAAATCGTTAACGCCCAAAAATCAGCTACAATTTAGCTATGACACAACTTTTTTTAGGTTTACTTCTTTTTTCATTTTTAATTAGTAGTATTTTAGTTATTCCTTTCATAAATCTACTCTATAGATTTAAATTTCAGCGCCAGAAACAAACAACTCTAGACTTTCAAAATAAGCCTACCTCCATTTTTGATAAATTTCATAGTTCTAAAGCCGGCACACCGGTAGGTGGGGGACTTTTGGTAATTTTATCGGTCTCCTTTATGTTTTTAATTTTACTTCCACTACTAAAATTTAGCGGAATATTTATTTCCACTAATTTTCGAATGGATGCTGAGCTTCAAATAATCTTTTTCTCATTTATCAGTTTTGGGTTACTTGGTTTATACGACGATATTTATAAGTTTTTTGGTTTCAAACAGTCAGGATTTTTTGGTTTAAGAATGAAGCACAAACTACTTCTTCAACTAGTCTTGGCTATCATTATCAGCTCACTTATTTTTTTTCGCCTGGGAATTAATTTTATTTATCTTCCCTTTCTTGGCCCCATCTATTTAGGCTGGACTTTTATTCCCATTGCCACCATGTTTATTGTCGCGTTTGCTAATTTTTTCAATATTACCGACGGGCTTGATGGTTTATCCTGTGGCCTTCTTATGATTAGTCTTTTTGCCTTCTGGGTACTTTCGGCCAATTCACTTGATACCCCCATTTCCTTATTTTTAAGCCTCTGGATTGGCTCACTAATTGCTTTTCTTTATTTCAATGTATATCCGGCCCGCATCTGGTTGGGGGATGTTGGCTCACTTTCTTTTGGGGCAACCATTGCCGTTATTGCCTTACTTCTAGGTAAAGTAATTCCCCTAGTAATTGTAGGTTTTCCTTTCATTGTGGAAGGGCTATCGAGCGCCATTCAAATTCTTAGCAAACGTATCTTTCACAGAAAAGTATTTCCTGCCGCCCCGCTCCACTTAACTCTTCAGCATTTAGGCTGGGAAGAACCTAAAATTGTATTTCGGGCTTGGTTGGCCGGTATTATTTTAGCAATTTTTGGATTATGGTTAGGTCTAAACTAAGTTTACTACTTAAAGAAATTAAGCATTATATTGGCATTCCCTATGCCCGCAATGTCTGGAAAAACGGCACACTTGAGTCCGAAGCGGTTTTTGGCGGAAAAGCAAATTGGAGCGAGCTTGTATACGCCACAAAATGTGCCGCCGCACTTGAAAAAATAGATTTAAACGCTCTCACTCCCGCTCAAGTTTACAACCTTCAAAAACGCCATAACATCGGCATTGACTGCTCCGGACTTACTTACCATCTTTCCGATTATTGGGACCAATTGCACGGGGGAGCAGGAATTCTATTTAAGGTAGTATCCAACGTTACCGCTCAAGGCAGCTTGGGGCCCCGCTCACTTTCTGCCAATCAACTCACCTTACCCCACAACTCTCTCCTCATCACTGACTTAAGCCTTGTTCGAACCGGTGACTTTATTCGCATGGACAAAGGTAGACATATAGTTTTTGTTACCCAAAAACTGCCCACCAAAATAATTTATTTAAACTCTTCAAACCGAACTACTACCCGCGGTGTTCACTTCGGTCAAATCACACTTACTAACCCAAATTTCGACCTAACCCATCAACTTTGGTCAGACACCACCCTCGACTTAAAACCGTATACCAGCCTGTTTTTTCCAAAATCTGGTGATGGGGTCTACCGCTTGAATTGTTTTTCTGACCCTACTTTTCTTCAATAAGTTCCCTAAATTTCAACGGATCAAGACTAGTAATCTCAATTTCTGTACCACATTCACCACATTCCAAAATATCCCCAATATTTAAGGGGTTAACAGCGGCAATCTCAGTTTGGCAGTCCGGACAAACAATTTTACTTTGTAGGTTCATAATCATATAAAATAGTAACTAACCCTATTATATATGACACCCATATCTACAATTGCCGAAGTTTCATTTAAACTGGAAAGTACCAACCCTTCAGGTTCTGCCAAAGACCGGGCACTGCCCCTTCAAATTGACCGTCTAAAATCACTAGGGTTTACCGAAGCCGTAATTTCATCATCAGGCAACGCCGCCATATCTGCGGCTCACTTTTGTCAATTGGAAAAAATTCCTTTAACTATTTTTCTGCCCTCACATGTAAATCCCCACAAACTCAAGCTTATTAAGTCTTTTAAATTTCCTATTGTGCTTTCCCCCCAGCCAAACAGCCAAGCCTTCCGGTTTTCTAAAACTAAGGGGGCTTATTATTTACGTCAATCCACCGACCCCAGCGCCCGGATTGGTTACAGCCAAATAGGTACTGAAATTAACTCCCAATATCCCCAAGCCACATCGTTAATTATTCCGGTAGGGTCGGGTAGCACTCTTTTAGGAATAAGCGATACACTTCTCCCAACCATCAAACTCATTGCCGCTCAACCGGCGTCAAGCGCCCCAATTTGCTCACACTTTGATAGTAACTTTGACCCCGAAACTTTTACTGTTACTGATGCGCTGAGTGTAAAAATGCTCCCCCTAAAATCAGTTATTATTGATGTTTTGTCCTCCCGGGGTAGGGGAGTAGTCGTACAAAACGACCTTACCCAACAGGCAGTTACCTGGCTAAAAGATAACGACCTCAACGCCAGTGCCGAAACCGCCCTATGCTTGGCCGCCCTTTGGAAATTAAGAGCCAACCACTCAGACTTACTAGGACCAAACCCCTTAATTTTAGCCACAGGCTGTCTAAGAATATGAACCCCTACCCCAACCTTCCCACTATTCTAAACGATCTTCCATATCACTATTACTACCCCCAAGCCGATAAATTTCTTGAATTAAATCTACCCTTTAAAAATTTTTCCACCCTGCCACTAATGCCGGGCATGGAAAAAAACTCCGGAAGTATTTTAAAAGCATTTAAACCCACCGTTCCCCACCCAGTTATTATTCCCTTCAAACCCAGCGCCAAAATTGAACATATTTGCCTTCAAAATAATTGGAAACTAGTGGCGGTTAACTCCAAATTAAACCGCCACTTAGAAGACAAACTTCTGTTTTCTGACCTAGCTCGTAGCAATAACATTCCCACCATTCCCTACACTATTGGACCTCTCACCCAATCTTTTGTTGATCAGTGCCTTGCCGATTTTGGCCCGCAACTGGTAATTCAAACTCATTTTGGTTGGGCGGGCCTTAGTACCTACATATTTAGTTCAAAAGATACTTTGCCAGTTGCTCTAAATACTCCGGTAAAAATCATGCCCCTTGTTGATGGTGTAACTTATACCAATAATTGTTGTCTTACCAAGTGGGGATCAATTGTCGGACCTCCGGCACTCCAAATTAATGGTCTGCCAACTTTAAGTTCCAATTCATTTGCTACCACCGGTCGCCAATGGCCTTCTTTTTTGCCCCCCCGGCATTTAAAGAAAATCCAAAGTCTCTCCACAAATATTGCCACATTTCTTCAAAAACTACAGTTCCGTGGCTTTTACGGAGTTGATTATTTAGTAACCCCGAAGGAAGTTTATGTTTTAGAAATTAACCCCCGCCTTACCGCCTCAGCCAATTTTTACACCCAATTAGAATTAAAAAATAACTACATACCAACCATTTATTGGCATATGGCAGAATTCCTAGAACTAAATTTACCCGCAACTACCTACGATTTTAAACCTTATTTTTCTCACAACCTCCAAGGTTCGGAGGTTACTCCCAAATCTATTAGTGGTCACACCGCCGCCAAACACTGGTTTTGGCAACCGGTAGCCAAAAACTACCCCCCCCGTTATGATTTAAAAATAATCAGTGCGTTATAAAAGTGGATTTGCTTTTTCATTTCCCAAACTTCTAGCCAATCCTATTTTTTTTATACCTTTGGCCTTAATAACTATTGGAATTTTTTTTACAGCTTCAGCTAGTTCCAATGACGCCATAAACTTTAACGACCAAAACTTTTTTTTACGCCGTCAAATCATATGGACTTTTATTTCTGTTATTTTGTTTGTAATCGCTGCCAAAATTAATATTGATCTGGTTTTTCGCCACTCCATTTGGTTTTATTTAATAACTCTGGTGTTATTATTGGCCACACTTATACCCGCCCTTAACTACTCAGCTCTTGGTGCTTCCCGATGGTTAAAAATTGGCCCGTTAACTCTTCAGCCATCTGAAGTTGCCAAGCTTACCACCATCATTCTTTTTTCCAGGTTATTATCTGACAAAAAGTATCATCGTCTGTCTCTTATTGTTCCTTATTTTTTGCCAATCGTCATTTTTTTACTACTCCAACCAAACTTCAGCACTGTCGTACTGCTTTCTGCCTTAGTTCTGGGATTATTTTATCAAAGTGGAGGAAACTTAGCCCATATTTTTTCCATCTCCCTGGTTGGATTTCTTTTGGGCTTAGTTTTAATTTTCAGCTCAAGTTACCGGCTTAATCGCTGGCAGCAGCTATTTTCCGCCAATACCACCAATAACTATCATTCTCAACAATTGTTAATTGGCATAAAAAGAGGCCAACTGTTTGGTGTCGGTTTGGGTAACTCCGAACAAAAGTTTCGCTTTATTCCTAAAATTGCCACCGATTCACTTTTGGCCGTAATCATAGAAGAAACTGGAGTTCTGGGTTTGTCTTTAATTTTTGGCCTGCTCACCATTCTTGTAAATTATCTTTACCGCTTAGCCCGCATTTGCGACCAGTCACACTTGTCATTATTTCTGGGAGCCATTGCTCTTTGGATTGGGATTCAGGCACTAATTAACACTGGAGCCATTACCGCCATTGTTCCCTTAACCGGAGTACCCTTTCCCTTTATTTCTTATGGAGGGTCATCACTTTCAATTTTAATGATTGCCCTGGGATTAGCAGCCAACATTCAAAAAAACCACTGTCTTAAAACTAAATCATGAACCAATTTACAATTATTGTCACCGGCGTCCACCATACTCCAGCCATAGAATTATTTCGCCTTCTTAAATCAGACCCTGTTGCTACTTGGAAAATAATCTATTTAACTCACGCCACCTCAACCGACACTCATCTGGCCAACACCATTAGTCAAGCCAATATTACTTACTTTTCCTTAATTACCAGTAAGTTTGATCGTCGATCTCTTTGGTTGTCTTTAATCAAAGCACCTCTTAACGTTGTTGGCTTTATTCAATCTTTAATAATAATTGCCAGGGCGCACCCCAAAGTTGTAGTCTCTTTCGGAGGTTATGCTAGTTTTTCTGTAGTCCTTGCCGCTTGGATTAGTCGCTTGTCAATTATTGTCCACGAACAAACCCTTACTCCTAGCCTGGCCCTCCGACTCTCCTCTCATTTTGCTACCCGCATAGCCCTATCAATTAAAAGTCCTCAACTAACTCGAGCCCTTCCTAACTCAAAAATAGTATTAACGGGAAATTTATTAAGAAATGAAATTTACTCCCATAAGTCCTCTACCTTTAGCCACCTAAGCACAAAAATGGCCATTACCCCATTAATCTATGTCACCGGAGGCAGCCAAGGGTCAAAATTTATAAACGATTTAGTTTGGTCAAGCCTTCCCCAACTTAAAAAATACTTAATTATTCATCAAACAGGCCGCCACACCCCACCCCCTTCAACCAAAATTTTTCCAAATTATATTTCTACTCCTTACATTGGGCTAAATGACATAGGCTGGGTTTTAAACCACTCAACTTTGGTTGTAACCCGCGCTGGTGCCAACACTTGCCAAGAATTAGCCGCCCTTAAAAAACCGGCTATAATTATTCCTCACCCCTATACTCAACAAAACGAACAGGTTTTAAATGCTTTGTGGTTAAAAAGACTTAATCCATCTCGAATTACAATTTTGTATCAAACCCCCAAGCTGACTCCTGATAAATTTATAAAGACATTACGTAAGATTAAGTTACCTCAGGTTTTAGACACTTTATTTTCTCACCCCACTCAAGCCACTCACCCTTTTGTTAAACTTATCCATGAAGTTGTTTGATTTGGTCTTAATTTTTTTCATAATCCTCTTTGTTGGCTTTCATATGATTCCATCTTTTTCCAGTGTCACCACCACCAACAATTTTGTTCCCAAGCTCATCACTAAACAGGATTTAGCTTTTTTGGCCTCAACCAACCTAGCGCCTGATCAAGTTTATTATGATTACCTAAACTCAACTAAAGTTATTTTTAATTCCAAGTCCACTCCGCCCCAACAATTTACTGCCTACTTAAACCCCGATATTTCCTATACTCATCAATTTGATCTAATCCAAATTGCCCAAAAAAGTTCTAAAATAATTTCACGCCAATTATTAGTAATTGACTTGGCCAGTCCTCAATCATATGTCACGCTCCAAAGTAATTAATTGTCTGGATATTGGTACTAGTAAAATTACTACTCTAATATGTTCGCCTCCCACTGACGGAGATAAAATAAATGTTATAGCCGTTGCTACTGCCCCGGCTCTTGGCTTTCGCAAAGGTCAAGTGGTTGACCTGGAACTGGCTACCCATTCCATTACTCAAAGCGTAGAAAGTGCTGAAAGAATGGCTGGTTTTCAAATTAGTGAGGTCGTGGTTTGCCTGGCCGCCCCTCATTTTGAGTCAATGAATTCCCGAGGCGTTGTGGCCATTACCCAACCCCAATCAGAAATTAAATCAGCAGATATCCAGCGAGCCATTGAAGCATCCCGAGCCATTGCCCTACCAACTGGCAAGGAAATTATCCACTCAATACCACGGTTTTATATTGTTGACGGTCAGGAAGGCGTAACCGACCCCATTGGTATGAGTAGTAATCGACTCGAAGTCGAATCTCACTTAATTTTGGCCTCTACCCCCGGGCTGAAAAACATTAATAAATGTTTAGACGAAGTTGGTTTGCACCCACTCTCCATAACCTTTTCCGGCTTAACCGCCTCAGACCTAGTCCTGACTCAGACAGAAAAAGAACTGGGCGTAGTTTTAGTAGATATTGGCGGCCAAATTACCACCATCAACGTCTTTTTTGAAGGCAGTCCAATTTACACTTCAGTTATTCCTGTTGGTGGCACTAATGTTACCAACGATTTAGCCATTGGCCTCCGGCTCTCCATTGATGAAGCCGAAAAAATTAAAACTCGGCTTCAAATAATCACTGAAAAACAAAATTTTGCTGACGAAACCTCCTTGGAGGATTTTGGTATTACCGGCGATTCCAACCGAAAAATTTCAATTCAAACTGCTATAAACGGTATTATTAAACCCCGCTTGGAAGAATTGTTTAGTCTTATTGCCACCGAACTAGAAAACAGTGGCTTGGCAGGTAAAACCCCTGCCGGCATGGTCATCACCGGAGGTGGCTCTCAAACCATCCAAACCAAGGAAACTGCCACCCGGCTCATACCCTTACCCGTTCGATTTAGTTCACCACCTCCTATCGGTGGCTTAATTGAAGAAGTCTCCCAACCTGGTTACACCTCAACTATTGGCCTGGCTAAATACTTTTTGGGCCAAAAAATTACTTCGTCAACTAAGCGAACACCTGCTAAAATCAGTTTCAATGGCATTTTTGGTCGCTTTAAATCATTAATCGAACCTTTTTTGCCATAAAATGGCTTTAATTAAAACACTTTCCGGTCAGTTTGCCAAAATCAAAGTTTTGGGAGTTGGTGGTGGCGGCAACAATGCTGTCAACTCCATGATTACTGACGGAGGCATTCCCTCGGTTGAATTTGTAGCCGTCAATACCGATTCTCAAGCTCTAATTAATTCCATGGCCGATGTCAAAATTCAAATCGGTGAAAAACTAACCAAAGGTCTAGGTGCCGGATCTGACCCAAAAATTGGCCAGGACGCTGCCGAAGAATCCAAAGATAAAATCAGAGAAATACTTGAGGGCACCGATATGGTTTTTATTACCGGCGGCATGGGTGGAGGCACCTGTACCGGAGCCGCTCCAGTTATTGCCCAAATTGCTAAAGAAGAATTGGGAATTCTGACAGTTGCCGTAGTCACCAAACCGTTTTTCTTTGAGGGAACCAGGCGCATGTCAAAAGCTGAAGAGGGGATTCGTCAGCTAAAAGAACATGTGGACACCCTAGTAATAATTCCCAACCAAAAAGTTTTAGAAATTATTACTAATCAAACCCCGCTTAAAGATGCTTTTAAGTTAGCCGACTCAGTTTTAACCAAAGGTACCCGGGCCATTGCCGACCTTATTACCACCCCCGGACTAATTAACCTAGATTTTGCCGACATTAAATCAGTCATGAATAACGCCGGAACCGCCCTAATGGGAGTAGGTGAGGCAGAAGGTGATGATAAATCAAAGAAAGCCGTAATGCTGGCTATTGAGTCCCCTCTGGTTGATGTAGATATTCGCGGTGCCCGAGGAGTTCTTATTAACATCACTGGTGGTAGTGATTTAACCATGGCCGAAATTGAAAATGCGGCCAAAACTATTACTCAAAACATCTCACCTGATGCCAATATTATTTTTGGTACTTCAATTGACCCCACACTATCTAACAAAATTAAAATAACCGTCATTGCCACTGGTTTTGATATTGGCTACCAGCCAAAATTTACCCACAAGCAAACTTTATCCCAACCCAGCCTGGATATTAATTCCGCTCCCGAGCCTGTTGCCAACGCAAATCCTGAGGAAATTACCAGACAAATGAACGAACTCATGCCCGACCAAAATATTCCCCCAGGCGTTGAAATGTCTGATGAACTTGATATTCCCGCCTTTTTAAGAAAAAACCGGCCCTAATATTGTATAATCTGTTTGTGTTTACTATAAGTTATCTTTCAGACATCATTATTTAGCCGCGTTTTGCGGCCCATTAAATCCATCACCCGATGGATTTTTTTATTTATATGGCACCATACTTTCCACCACTTACTCCCAATCCAGACTTCACTAAACTTGAACAAGACTTAGTTACTTGGTGGTATGAGCGTGACATAGTCAACCAATACCTAACTAAAAATCAAAATTCCGATAAGACTTTTTCCTTTATTGATGGCCCCATTACCGCCAACGGACCCATGGGTGTTCATCATGCCCGCGGGCGTACCCTAAAAGATGTATTTCAGCGCTACAAAAATAGCTGCGGCTTTGCCCAACGCTTTCAAAATGGTTTTGATTGTCAGGGTTTGTGGGTTGAAGTTGAAGTCGAAAAAGAAGCTGGGTTTAATTCTAAAAAGGACATCCAGGAATTTGGGGTAGATAAATTTACTCAAGCTTGTATTGACCGGGTTAACAAATATGCCGCTCTCCAAACCGAACAATCCAAACGCCTGGGCATGTTTATGGACTGGGAAAACTCCTATTACACCAACTCTAAAACCAATAATTTATATATCTGGCACTTTCTTAAAATTATTTCCGAAAAAGGTTGGCTGGTTCAAAAAAAGAGCGCCACTACCTGGTGTCCCCGCTGTGAAACCGGTCTTTCCCAGCATGAGCAAGCCGACGGTTATCAACTCGATACCGACACCTCAGTTTATTTGAAATTTCAACTATCCGACGCCGACAATGAATATGTTTTGGCTTGGACCACTACCCCCTGGACCCTTTCTGCCAATGTCTTGTTGGCCATAAACACCAACTTTGAATATGTTAAAGCAACATATGAGAGTCAAATAATTTATTTGGCCAAGGACGCCGCAACTCGCCTGGGTTTAACTGACTTTGAATTAATCGATGCTAAAAGTCTTTTAAATCGCCCTTATCACTCGCTTTATCAAATACCCGCCCAAGAGGGGATTAAACACTTTATTACTAACTGGGAATTAGTTGACCCGGTTGAGGGTACTGGCGTAGTTCACGTTGCTCCCGGTTGTGGCCAGGAAGATTTCGAATTAGGCAAAACGCTTCATACCCCCATGCCCGCCCCGCTAGATTCAAGAGGTTATTTTATGGAAGGTTACGGACCACTTACCGGCCTTTATGCTCATTCGGTGGCCCCCCTAGTTTTTGAATATCTTAAATCCACCAATTCACTATTTAAGACCGAACCCATTACTCACCGTTACCCTCACTGTTGGCGCTGTAAAACAAAGTGCCTTTTCCGTCTGGAAAACAATTGGTACATGAGCTCCGAGGCCATTCGACCCCACCTTAAAGAGGCCGCTTTAAAAGTAAACTGGCAACCCCGCTACGCCGGCCGTCGTATGCAAAATTGGCTCGACACCATGGAGGATTGGATGATATCCCGCAAACGCTTTTATGGTTTAGCCCTGCCTTTTTACCCCTGTCCCAAATGCCAAAAATTGACTGTGGTCGGTTCGCTTGTTGAGCTTAAAAGTCTAGCCACTAACCCGGCGGCTGTCGACAAACTTCAAGGCATTCACCGCCCCTGGATCGATGAAATCGAAATTCATTGCCCTGAGTGTCAAGAAACTGTTAAACGTATCCCTGATGTCGGTGACGTCTGGCTAGATGCCGGCATTGTCCCTTTCTCAACCTTAAAATATCTTGAGGATAAGCAATATTGGCAAAAGTGGTTCCCGGCTGATCTGGTTTTAGAAATGATTGAGCAAGTTCGGCTATGGTTTTATTCCATGCTTTTTATGAGTGTCACCCTAGAGGGTGTTACCCCCTACAAGAATGTCATCACTCACAGTGAGGTCCGGGACGAAAAAGGTGAGCGTATGAGTAAAACCAAGAAAAACGGTATTCCCTACAATGACGCTGTATCTCTTATGACAGCCGACGCCATGCGCTGGCTTTATTGCCAACAAAAATCCCACACTCATGTCAATTTTGGCTACAACATAGCCTCTCAGGTTAAGCGTGATTTTATTTTAATTCTTTGGAATTCATATCGCTTCTTTGTCCAACACGCCAGCCTGGAAAATTGGCAGCCTACCTCAACTTCACTCGATATTACCGACACTCTCCCCTTAATTGACCGCTGGTTACTCTCCCGCTATCACCATACCGCCAAGCTTGTTACCGCTTCACTTGATAAATTTCAAACCCCTCAAGCTACTCTTGCTCTTGAAAGTTTCGTTTCCGACCTGTCAACTTGGTATATTCGCCGAACGCGGGACCGCAGCGACCATTTTCAACTACTCTACACTGTCTTTGAAGGCCTAACCCGACTCTTATCACCCTTTATTCCCTTCCTCTCCGAAACTATTTTCCAATCCTTAATGGGCCAATCCATTCCCGCCTCTACCATCTCCGTTCACCATCAGTCTTGGCCGAAATTTAACCCAGATTTAATTAATCTAAGTCTAGAAAAACAAATGGTCTTAGCCCGGGCAATCTGCACGGAAATTCATGCCACCAGACAAAAGTCTCAGTTAAAAATCCGCCAACCCTTAGCTCTGGCAACAGTTACGATTCCTTCCACTCTAGACCCAGAATTCATAGATTTAATTGCATCTGAAACCAACATCAAGACAATCAACCTTAATGTAGTACCAAACTCCACCTTGTCAGTAGACCTGGACACTAATCTAACACCTGAGCTTATTGCCGAAGGTGAAAGCCGGGATTTAATACGCCTTATTCAGGTCATGCGCAAAGAGCTTGGTTTTGCCGTTAAAGACCAAATCATTATTACCGCTCCCTCCTGGCCCCAGTCTTTTGAATCTGAAATAACAAAAAAGACTTTAGCCACCAAAATTCAAACCGGGCCTGTTTTGTCTATTGAAAAAGTTTGATGCTACTCTCTGCGCTAATCATTCTTTTTGGAATTCAACTTCTAATGGTTAGTTCAGTTTCTCCTGACCTAGTTCCCCGCCAAATTATTTCCTGGGCAATAGGTATTGTCTTGTTTTTCATTGGTAAACAGGCTAATTACCGTCAGTTGTACCAATACCGCTTTCATATACTAATTTTTTCCCTGGTTTTTGTAATAATGCCCATTATTTTTGGTGAATTAACTCGAGGCTCTCACCGCTGGCTTAGTATTGGACCACTAAACCTTCAACCTTCAGAACTAATCAAACCGTTTTTAATGACCTTTTTTTCCTTTAACCACCTGCCAATCCTTGGTTTCCTGCCAATTATTGTAGTCTTACTTCAACCCGATTTAGGCACCAGTTTAACTTTGTTTTGCTTGAGTATCCCTTTAATTTTTATTAACAAAACCAATTTTTTCCGTTTTTTGTTGCTAGGGCTGATTTTTGTAGTTATTTCACCCTTTGCCTATCAATACGGACTTAAGCCTTACCAGCGCCAAAGAATCACCAATTTTTTAGAGCCTCAATCCGACCCAACCGGAGCCGGTTACAATGTAATTCAATCTCAAATTGCCATCGGCTCGGGCGGACTTCTAGGTAAAGGTTTTAAGCAGGGAACCCAAGGTCAATTGCGATTTTTACCGGAAAAACACACCGATTTTATTTTTGCCGCCACCGCCGAAGAAAGGGGATTTATTGGGGTATTTTTACTAATCTGTTCTTACTTTTTGTTACTAAAAGGACTGTTGTCTAAATTTAAGTCTTTAACTTATTTTCCCCAAAAAGTATTTACCTTAGGTATTATTTTCTCTATTTGGTTTCAAGTTGTTGTTAACATTGGCATGAACTTAGGTCTGCTACCGGTTACTGGCATTCCTTTGCCTTTCGTTTCAGTGGGAGGATCATCTATTATGGCTCTCCTGTTGGCCCTGGGAATTATCTACTCAATTTAGTTCCGAAACGATTTTTCTTGTGTTATAATTCCTCCTATGAATTACGCCATAATAGCGCTCGGTGGTCAACAACACCAAATCACTGAGGGTCAGGTAATAGAGATTCCTCACCTCGACAGTAACCAAAGCGACAAAATCGAACTTTCCGAAGTCTTATTACTAAATTTCAATGACCAAATCACCGTTGGTACTCCCTACATACCCAACTGTAGTGTTGAACTTGAAGTTGTTACTCACCTTAAAGGCATAAAAACGAAAGTTTTTAAATACAAATCTAAATCCCGCTATCACAAAACCATGGGTTTCCGGCCCAGCCTAACCCAACTTAAAGTTGTAAAAATTGTAACTGGTGACCAACCCAAAAAGGAAGTTGTTGCCAAAAAAACTGTGACTACTAAAAAAACCGTTAAAAAAGTTGTTAAAGTTAAAGATAAAGCTGAAGCTTAAAACATATGGCACATACAAAGTCCCAAGGTAAAACCAATCAAAAATCAAATCGTCCCGGGCAAAGACGTGGCGTTAAAGTATTTGGTAGCCAAAAAATTGACGTTGGCCAAATAATCGTTCGCCAGGTTGGCAATAAATTTCACGCCGGGAAAGGTACAAAAATTGGTCGAGATTTCACAATTTTTGCCATGAAACCAGGCATAGTTGAATTCATCACCCGCCTTGGTAAAAAATTTGTAACCGTTCGTTGATCTAGTTTATCTATCTTTTTTTCACGCTCCGTTTTGAGTAATGTTAGGTATGCACTCCGTTGCTCAAATTCCCACCAATCAGCTTGAACCAAACCCACTTCAACCCCGAGGCGTAATTAGCCCGGAATCACTCCAGGAACTAGTTGACTCAATTGAACAACACGGAATTTTGGAACCCTTAATTATTGCCAAAACCCCAGCCGGCTTTCAAATAATTGCCGGGGAACGACGTTGGCGGGCTGCCCGGGTCTTAAAACTTCAATATGTACCGGCAATTATTAAAGAAACCACTCCTCAGGGAATGCTGGAGATGGCCATTGTTGAGAATGTTCAACGCAAAGATTTAAACCCAATTGAGCGGGCCAAAGCCTTCATGCGGCTTAAAGAAGAATTCAACCTCGACCATAACGGAATAGCTAAAAAAATTGGTAAAAGTGTTCCCTATATTATTAACTCCATTAGACTACTTTCTTTGCCCGATGCTGTTAAGGATGGACTATTGTCTAACTTTATCACTGAGGGTCACGCCAGGGCTCTGGCTGGCATTGGTGATACCCGATTAATGATCGAGGCCTTCAAAATTATTTTAAAAGAAAAAGCCTCAGTTCGCCGCGCCGAAGAAATAGCCAGGCGCATGAAAAAGCAAATCGAAGATGGACAAATTCCTATTACCACCGAAAACCTTCCTCACTTTCTCAAGTCCAAACTAGATTTAATTGGTAATGATTTTGAAACATTCTTTTCCGACCCCGCTTCCAAAGTGAAAATATCTCAAACCAAAGCCTTAACCCGGGTTACTTTTACCTTCCGTGGCCCCATTGACCACCGCTTCAGTCACCTACGCCACTTATACAGCCAGGTTTGTCAAAAAAATCTCGACCCCCTAGAACCGACTCCTAAAGCTTAGTCTGAGGAACCAAACCAACAGAACTAACTGGCCAGTATTTTAAAAAGGCCTTACCTACAATAGCATCCTTTTTGATTGGCCCAAATTCCCGGCCGTCTCTCGAGTGAGATCTGTTATCACCCAAGCATAAATACTCTCCTTCACCCACTGTGATTTCTATACCTTCCGCTAAAAATGATCCACTAGTTGTTACGTAATCTGAGGGTAAAAAAGGTTGGGCTAATTCCATACCGTTTAAAAACACTTTACTATTCTCTACTTTCACCTTATCCCCAGGCACTCCAATAACCCGCTTTATATACTCACATTCCTCAGCCGCACAGGGCTCGCTTGGTGGGGCTTTAAAAACCACCACGTCACCTCGCTTAGGAGTTGAAAATTGGTAGGATAATTTGTCAGTTAATAAATACTCTCCGTTTAAAAAGTTTGGTTCCATCGAACTACCTTTTACTTCGTTAGGTTGGGCCACAAACAAATAAAGCAGTACAAATACCGATAACGCTAAAACAATAGATTGAATAAACTCTAAAATAAATCCCCCAATTGATCCTCTTTGTCTAATTATGTTGCTTTTTTTCATCATTAAGTTTATATTTTTAAACCAAAACCCACAACCCCTCAAATGTAATGAGTTATAATATCGCAAGGTTGTTTAGCTCAGTTGGTTGGGCGCATCGTACACACTTCGCCCGCCGAATATTAATGACCGTATAGCTCAGTTGGTTAGAGCGCATCGTTCACATCGATGAGGCCCCTGGTCCGAGTCCAGGTACGGTCACAAAAGAAGGAGGGTCGATATTAAAGTTCTTGGGTCAACTCAGAAGCCATCTGGAACCAACTGCCATATTTTGAATCTTTTTTACTTTCAAAAAGTTGAGCCTCACTCATTATCATGTCAACTAACTTAATATTACTGGCTTCATATGCTTTGTGGGCCCAGTTTTTGCCAAAATTCCTTCCCCAATCATCTCTGTGCATCCAAACCAACTTCTTCCATATGCCAATTTCTTTTTGGGTCCACTTTTCCTCATCTCCTAACCAAGCCAACACTCTAATCAATTCAGATGTTATTTGAATTTCGCGCGTTGTACTTCTAAAACGAATAACTTGATTTCTTAATTTTACTAACTTTTTCTCGCCAATAAACTTCATGCTATTTTTCAGCTGAGGGTTGTTAGGATACTTTTTTAGAAGCTCTCCAACTAAATATTGGGCTCTTTCCCACCAATTTGTTTTACCAATTGGCCGTAAAATATTATTGTCAGTTTCTACTCTCCACTTTTTTTCTTCACTTATTGAAATATTTCCTTCCCAGGCGTCCCATTTATTCCACTCTCCGTCGCTTCCAGTAATCAAATGGAATGCTCCATTTCCGGTACCTGTCAATTTAACCTCACAATTTTTATTGTCTGCTTTAGGCATCACCACCCACCCGTTTTCATCTTCAATCTCACTAGTTTTGTCGCACTTTACGCTCATAACCGCCGGAGACCCTAAATAAAAATATAGATTCTCTGCTTCCTCTGCCACATTATCAAATGTAGCAGCTCCAAGTTGTAACTCTTCTAATATTTCACTTCTTGAGTTATTGGGAATTTGTCCGTGATCCGAGTTAATGTTTATTAGCTTTGTCCCCAAAAGGTTGGCACTTTTAGTAAGCACGGTCCCGTCACCAGCTTCAAAAACTCTTTCTTCCGGTTTGCCTTCTTGCCAATAACCCAGAGCTTTGTCTATTAAAGATGGTTCTACCAGTCTTAAGTAACCTAAGGTGTTAGTACCGTTGTTTGCCACAATTGTCGCCAAAGAATTCTCGTTGAACGGAAAAGTGTTTTTATTGCTCATAAATGTATTTGGAAATTTCATCTGATTCCACGCCAGCTCTTTTCCTTTATAAGACGCAAAATTAAACACCGGTAATAAATCGCGTGTTATTGGCGCAATTGTTCTTAATACCTCAACTTCAGTTTTAGCCTTAAACCGATTTAGTAAAAGTAGCACTCGGGTAGCCACCGCTCCTGCGTCAAGTTTGCCACTAATTTGACCCCCCATCCAAGCTTCATAGGCTTTAACCGTTCCTAAGTGTGGGCTACCTAAAGTAATTACCTTGTCAGCTCTTGGGTTGGTCAAGTTGTCTTGCTTCCAAATTCTGCCCACCAATCCACCCAAACTGTGACCAACAATTTCCACTTTTTCACTCACACCTACATTTTCATTAATGAATTGATCAAACTGGGGCACAATTTGTTCAATTGGTTGTCGCCAATCATAGTTCCACACCAGTGGAACTTCTCCAGTTTTTTCAGTTAATACTGAAACCAAATTATCGTAATGATTAATGTATGGCGTCATTTTCCAATCGCTGTTAGTAGTCGTTCCCAACATCATCGCCTCCGGGTTCCAACTCGCCCCCAATCCCGGTACCACCACATACCTTTTCTTTGGTTCTAGCGTTCCAATTGTTTTAATTTCAAAATTATCTATCTCTAAATTACTCCAATTCGCACTTCCACTTAAATAATGGCCAAACCAAATACTTTTAGGAACACATAATGTTTCCTGAGGTGATTTATATAGTAGGTTTTGATCCTCCATCCCGTCCATATAAAACTCATAGTATTTATTTGAATACTTAATCGTTAAATCATGAAACTCAAAAGGGTTTTTAAATATTTTTCCACTTTTCATTCTAGGTAACTCATTTGTATTCGAAAAATCCAAACACCTACCTTGGGCGGGGGAAGAAGTAAAGTCGTTATAGTAATATTGAAAATCCTCCGCATTATCCAACCACAAGCCAAAAATAGTAAAATTGTAAGGTGTACCACCAGTGTAACCAATACTAATTCCATCTCCTGAAGCACCTGAACGCAAATATTTAAATCTAATATTTATTTCAAAATCAAGGGAAGCGTAATTATCTATTTCAAATTTAGAGACAATATACGGAAAAGATGAGTTTGAACTCGATAAAACCATCGAGCCATTCTGGAAAGTAACATCATTGTTAAAATATAGCCAATTATTACTATAATTATCAAAAGTATCACTTAAAGCATACGTATTAACACTTAAAACAAAAGAAAAGACAACAATTAGTATCAGTTCAACAGCCCAACGGTTAATTCCTAACTTAAAAAAACTTTTCAATTTTTTCAATAATAAATACTAATAAATGGTGAAAGAAAACACAATAGTTATTTACCACCAACTCAAACAAGGTGGTGGTCTTATCTTTTTAAATTCCCTTAGAAAACAGCTACAACTTCTTGGTTACAAAATAATTATATTCAAACCAAGTAAAAAGACTTTTAAACCCAGCAATAATAAGTTAAGAAATATTCTTAAATACCTTTATTACGTAATAATAGAACTAAATATTGAAAATCGTTCACTTGCTAAAGAAATTATTTCTCTAAACCCTAAATATCTATTGATATTTCCAAGTTATATTACTCAGGCACCGAGCATACTGCTATTTGTAAAAAAGTGTAACCCAATATATATATTTACCGAATCAAAAAGAGAGTTCTATGAAAAAACCAGTTTTGATTACAATTACATACATAAAATAATTGCTAGGATGCTTTTATTTCCAATAAAAATATTAGACAAGTACTTAACACGTTTTACAGTTAATGTTATTCCCATATCATCCTACTCACAAAATGTTTTACTTAATATCTATGGCAAATCATCTCCCTTTATTCTTAAGCCAGCCATTAAAGAAACTAAGTCACAAATAAGGATTATTGAAAATAATTTGCAATTTATTTCAGTAGGCTTAATAACGAAATTGAAAGGTCACTATTATTCTATAAAACAAATAAACAAACTAAAATCGAAAAAAGTTAGTCTAATAATAGTTGGAAAAGACAGCCATGAGTCTAAACATATAACTAGTAAAACTGAACCCAAAATAAAAATTTTTAACAAATGCTCTAATAAAGAAAAAAATAGATGTCTAAATAAGTCTTCTTTTTATTTAGCAAACCAAGAAAACGAACCTTACGGAATTTCTACCTTAGAAGCAACTAATATATTGTTTATTTTAGGAAAAAATGAAGGAGGAACTCCAGAAATAATTCAATCTGGCATTAATGGATTTCTATATCCCAATAATATTGACATTTCTGTTTCTATACTAGAAGAATTTATTAACAAAAAACAAATTAAGTATCTCCAAACCTGTATAATCAACTGGAAAAATACTGCTTTAAATTTAGTTAAAATTTTAAAATATTGTGATCTCCATAATACTATTAACGAAAAATGAAGAGGACAGAGTAGGGGAGTATTGGGGTTGGTTAAAAGAAGTTAAAACAATCAACGAAATTGTTGTTGTGGACGATAATTCAACCGACAAA